>Ga0193743_1002350_pt1 | contig 13468 bp, 15 predicted proteins | sample L2c2metaG_FD_143038 | JGI IMG/M metagenome (GOLD analysis project Ga0193743, IMG submission 143038) | Soil microbial communities from a riparian zone of the East river system, Colorado, United States - L2c2 | ecosystem: Environmental > Terrestrial > Soil > Riparian zone | place: USA: East River... | reverse complement strand
AGTGCCCTCTTCGAGCGTCTCTTGCTCAAAAAACGCCGACCCATCGCCGCGCAAGCTTCGTCCCCGGGAAATCAGACACCTGCGCAGAGCTTTCCTAGTGCGACGTTGTTTGTTGCCGGGCCCAATAAGCGCTCCGTGCTGAAACAACGAAATGAGAGGAACGAGCCCTTACCGTCACTCCGATGGCGTGAAAGCCGATGGCACTAGACCTTGGGCGGAAGCTCAACAGGTAGGAGTTAGAGAAATCCTCCCTCAAGATCGATAAACCTCGCATCAAATCGTCTTTGTTCTCGATGTGAACGTGTTCCCCGCCGGACAGGATTGCAAGCTGAGATGCTTTAAAGTTGCATCATCATGCCATAGCCCGTAGGATTTCCGCATGAAACGGCGTGACTTTGTGAAGGGCCTTGCCGTAGCGACGGCAACGGCAAGTACAGCACTGGGACAACAACAGTCTGGAGCGCAGGCGCAGAATCCACCTCCAGCGGCAAATGCGGTGGATCAGGGCACGATGGCGGTGCCGCCGTCCGCGGCGTCCAGTCCGCAGGCGATCTCTCGCGTGCAGAGGGATGCGCAGGTTCGCACACCGAACATCCCCGTCTCGCAGCCCGATGTCGTGGCGGTGACGGAGGCGCGTTATTTCACTCCTGTGCGCTTTGCCACCCTGGTGCGTCTTTGCGAGTTGATGATGCCGGCCAGCGATGATTATCCCAGCACCATCAAAACGGGCACACCGGAGTTCCTCGACTTCTATATCGGCGCGTCGCCCGGGGAGCAGCAGACCATGTACAACACGGGTCTCGATCGACTGAACGCCGACTCCATGAAGCAGTGCAACATCCCCTTCGAGAAGGCTGATGCGAAGCAGGCGGACGCCCTGATCCGTCCGCACCTGAAGGGATGGATGAACGACCATCCGCCGGTGGAAGGTCATGTTCGCTTCATCAACCTGGCGCATCGCGACATTCGCACGGCCACGATCAACTCGCCTGCATGGGCGAAGGCGGCTGAGGCGCTGGGCGAGCGCACGCCAGGTGTAGGACTTTACTGGCATCCGATCGATTCCGGAACGCAGACATGGGTGAACCACGGCATGGCGCAGGCTACGCCCACCACGAAGCAGAAGCACTCCTAGACATTTTTCCAGAAGAAAGCAGAGAGAGCATGGCACAGAAGAAGGTGGACGTCCTCATCATCGGGTCTGGACATACCGGCGGCATGGCCGCAAAGATTCTGACGGAGAAGGGTATTGCCTGCACGATGCTGGATGCGGGCCCGATGTTGAATTTTGAGAAGGACCGCGAGCTGAAGCCGGTGTACGAGCTGCCCTATCGTGGCTTCGACGCTCCGGGCCGTCTCCCGCATGTTTTTCAGGCGAGCGAGTTCAATGCGAACCAGTGGGTGGATGAAAAAACCATTCCTTACTATCATCCGCCGGATCAGCCTTACAACTGGGTCCGAGTGCGCAGCGTGGGCGGGCGTTCGCCCTTCTGGGGGCGTCAATCGTTCCGCCATAGCGACTATGAGTTCAAGAGCAAGGACCATGACGGATTCGGAGAAAACTGGCCTATCTCGCTGAAGGATCTGTTGCCATACTACCCACGCGTGGAAGATATCTTCCGTGTGACGGGCCATACGGACGGTCTGCCGCAATACCCGGACGGCAAGTTTATCGAAGATAATTCTCCCTGGTCCGGAGCAATGCAGCGATTTGTCAACGCTGGCCAGAAGCACGGCGTGCCGGTCACCAAGGCGCGCTCCTCGCTGGGCAAGGATGGCATGGCTGCGTCGATCAACTTGGTCATCCCGGATGCAGTCGCTACCGGTAAACTCACTACCATCCCGAATGCGATCGTGCGGCAGATCACGGTGGACAAGAATACGGGCTTGGCCGATGGCGCCCTTTTCGTTGACCGCCTCTCGCATCGCGAGATGGTTCTGAAAGCGCGGGTGGTTATCGTTGCTGCGGGTACCCTGGAGACGACCCGTCTGCTGATGATCTCGAATATCTGTAACTCCAGCGGCGCGCTGGGTCATTATCTGACAGATCAGATCTACGGGGCGGGCATCATCTGCTCGGTTCCGGAGGCTCGTGATGGCAAGGGCGGCCGAGGTCTTATGGGAGGTGGCGCGCTGATCCCACGCTTCCGCAATCTGGAGACGAAGAGCAATGGCTTCCTTCGCGGCTATGCGGTCAATGTCTCTTGCAGTAATGGTCCGTTCGGCGCGCGTGCTCTGCCTTTCTATGGCAAGGAGCTCGATCAGAAGCTGCAGAGCTACAACGGGAGCAGCTTCTCTACGAACATCATGGGCGAGACGCTTGGGCACTACGAGAACCACGTTACGGTCAACAAGCAGGTGGTGGACGCCTGGGGCATGCCTACGCTGAACATCTACACGAAGTACACCAGCAACGAGACCAACATGGCGAAGGACTATATCGACACCATGTCCGCGATGGCAGAAGCAGCCGGTTTCGATATCCTGGTGAAGAACTATGAGTTCAACCCGCCAGGGTACTCGATCCATGAGCAGGGAACAGCGCGCATGAGTGATGATCCGAAGAAGGGTGTGGTGAACCAGTGGAACCAGAGCCATGACATGAAGAATCTGTTCATCACGGACGCCAGCGTCTTTGTGAGTGCCGGGTGGCAGAATCCGACAATCACCATGTGTACGCTCGCCATGCGTGCATCGGAATACCTGGCAGAGGAGATGCGCAAGGGAAACATCTAACGTTCCCTGCATCATTTAGGCTCATCGAAGGTGGTGTTTCCTGGGTGGAACGATACCTCGTTTCCAGGGAAAGGGGTATAGCTTGCGGGAATTGCTGCTGATGTTTGTCATACTATCGGGCTTGACCGTGACCGGCCACGCGCAAGACGCTGGTAGCCCGGCCCCGCCCGCAGCGAAGCCGCCTGCATCGGCCTCGGCCGTGGCTCCGGCACAGCCCATTGCCTTCAATCATCAGCTTCACGTCCAGACCGCTAAGATGGGTTGCAACGACTGCCACGAACCGCGCGGCAATGGTTCGACGGTCGCCATGCCGCAGCCCGCGAAATGCATGGTCTGCCATTCCTCAGTCGCAACCGATAAGCCGGACATCCAGCGTCTCGCCGCTGCCGCCAAGGACGAAGACCCCATCCCGTGGGTCCGGGTTTACCGTGTGCCCTCGTTCGTGACCTTCAGTCACAAGACCCACACCGCCGCAGGCAGCAAGTGCGAGGATTGCCACGGCCCGGTGGCCGAGCGGACCACCATCGCGCTCGAAAAGGACACGAGCATGGGTAGCTGCATTGCCTGTCACCAGGCGAAGCAAGCGCCTACGAGTTGCGACACCTGTCACGCCATTATGTCGAAGAACGGCCACTCGCCCTTTGAGGTGGACGCCGCAGCGCTGGCCCGTCTTCAGATTGCGGCAGCAAAGCCAGCAACCACGGTGTCGGTACCGCGTGGTAGTGTCGGTGGAACGCGGCAGTACGAGGCTGCCGCCCGTTTCCTGCACGTGCCTACCCTATAGGCGAGCTAGCATCAGCATTATTTCGGGGTATTTCTGCTTGAGGCGCTCGAATCTCTGGGATTCACTGGGTGTGGCCAGTACCCCGTGAATTTCTACGGGAAGTACATCTTCCGGGATACCGGCAACTTGCTCCCTGCTAGCGGTCGTCGGCCCGGCCAACCCGCTTACTTCTTCGGAACGGAGATCGTGATGTTCCGGTACCGGATCACGCCGTGATGGTCGCCCTGCAGATAAAATGACCCGGGCTCCGCTTCATTGCTGTCCAACGCCCCACCGGTAGGGCCGGGGATTTCGACGTTGTCGTGGTACATCTTCCCATCGCGCAGCACCGTGACGTGGCGTCCCACGAAGGTAACGTCAAACGTAGTCCATTTGCCAAGGCCCAGTTCGGAGCCGGTCGGCGGTGGATAGTAACTATAGATGGCGCCCATTTCGTGCGACGGCAGCTCGCCGCCTTCCGTGCCCACCTGCAGTTCGTAGCGGCCGCGCAGATAGATACCGCTGTTGCCGCCTTCCGGGCAGTCGACTTCAATGTGAAGCTTGAAATCCTGGAATTTGGCGGTGGTTTTGATGTTGGCCGCGCCCGAGCTGTGCTGGCCCGGAACTTCCGGGTTATCGTTCACCAGTTCGCCATCGCGCGCGACCCATTTGCTGTTGTTGACATTGCCAATCGGTTCCCAACCGGTGAGGTCTTTGCCATTAAATATGGCCTCTGGTTTGGACCATTTTTTCGGCAGGGGACGGTCCAGAGCAGGCGCGCGCACACCCGTGAGCGTGGGGCCGTCGGCTTCGCCGCGCTTCTCTATGCCTTTGATGCTAGTAGCGGAGTCGGAAGTGAGTTCCCAATGAATGGCAGGTCCCCGGCCCGCTTCGGAGACGGCCACCACCAGCTTCCCGGATGCAACGGTCGCGCCCGCGATGGGACGCCAAGCGCCTCCGCGGGGTTGGACGCGGCCCTCGATCTTCCCGTTATTCTCCGTGAGTTCCATCCACTGCGGATACGGGGTTCCGCTGGCTGGTGTGGCGGTCATATCCCAACGGCCAAGGAAAGGTTTGGCGTCCTGAGCAATGGCACCCCGCTGTAAGGTTGCCACGGCTAGAGCTAAAAATAAGAATGTTTTCACCTGTACGAGTGTAATGCGGGTATACGTCGAATACCACCACCGCATTGCCGCAGCGATTGAACGCTGCATCCCCATCCAGCAGGTCATGTCCTGCGACGAATTCGCCTGCCAACTCCTCGGCCGCGAGCGCACGTTGCTACGTGCCACCGCCATAGCCTACGAGATCAAGCGTGAGCTCCGCACGGTCGACATCACGCTGCGCTGTTCCGTTGGCCTCGCACCCAACCGCCTGCTCGCCAAGATCGCCGGGAACATGCAGAAACCGGACGGTCTTATAATCTTCGAGCGGCGCTACCTGCCACAGGCACTCTACAGCCTCGAACTAGCCGACATTCCCGGCATCGGAAAGCGCATGGAGCAGCGCATTCTTGCCGAAGGCATTACCACCATGCGCCAACTCTGCGCCCTCACACGCTAGCGGATGCACACGATCCACTGTCCCTGCAGGATGTGCTTGCCAACCTGACTGTCCACTCCCTTCCGTCTTGTAAACCGCTACCAGATGATCCTGGAGGTATTTGTAAACCATTCCGGCCCGTACAACTTTCTGTTGGACACCGGCACCCAGATGACGATGGTCGATCCCGCCTTGGCTGCTGAGCTCCATCTGAATACTCAGGGCTCGGCCGGGGTAGCAGGAGTCGGATTTCTTGCATCCGCTCCCTTCGCGCAACTCGACCTGCTCGAAGTCGGCTCGCATGCCGGCGCCAATCAAAAGGTACTCGTGTTTGACTTCCAGAATTCCCATTCCGTCGATCTCCGCTTTTTTCGCGGTGTCGTCGGCGAGGACTTTCTCGGAGAATTCGATATGCTGATCGACAATGCTCAAAACCTGCTTTGTCTCGACGACTCATCTGCCATGGCCGCCGACGTCAAAGGACCGCATATCGCACTGGTGGCACCAGCTCGGGCGGCTAAGGCTCAAAGACAGCAAAGTGATGGGTGTGGCAGATGAAAACGCGCCGGAAGATCCCCAACGTCAGGAGTCCATCGTAGGCGGATGTGCGGGAGAGTCCGCGATGACGGCTATGTACGCGTTGACGGTGGGTGGGAGAAGGACCTGTTGAGCTACGTTGGGAGAAGCGGGAAGCCCCAGCCAGAGATCGCGGTTTTCGAGAAACAGTTGACCTTTCTCAAGACCGCCTTTTCGCATGTGAATACGACGATGTCTGAGCCGAAGAGAAAAGTACGGGTGAAACGGCTACGACAGTAAGTTAAACAGTTTGGAGGCCGCTGCTCGCAGAGTAAGGCGCGGAGCTGTACGGTCTTCAGCTTGCTTTTGCCTATCGATGCGATGAGACATCGTCATGGAAAACGCGCTTGTCATCATCTAGCGCCACTGTCCCCTTTATCGCATACGACACTTTTACATTGGGTCATCCTTCATTTCGCTGCATTGGACACGAGCCCTGCAACCACACCTATTAGGGTTCTGAGTAGCAACGGAACAGAAAACCTACACAAGGACCGGGTAACGAGGCTTTCCAACATGGTGAATGCTTCTGTTGTCTCTGTCTCACAAAGGGTCTCTGGTGAGCGGCCAGGGTCACCTAACGTTGATAATCCGAGAACCCTTTTTTCTGTTGCATGTTTCACAGAGCAATTCAATGTTGCGAGCAGTGTTTGAGCCGCCTCTTACCACGGGAACAATGTGATCAAACTCAAGCTTCTCTTTTGACTCACATCTGGCGCATTGACCCTGGTCCCGGCGCCAAACAAAGATCCGTACAGCCTCAGAGATGCCTTGCCGAACCCGAAGAGGACCCTTCACTTTTGGAGCCAGGAGATTATCAACGCAGGCGGCACAAGCCGGATATGAGTCTTTGTTGCTAGCCACCCATAGGTTATCTCTGTAGAGAAAGTACCGGAATGGGGCATTTGTATTGAGAACGTACCGGATATACATTGAGGGCTTTCCCGATTGCGTGCTACAACCGACCTCCCTGTCGTGAGCATCACCAGGCTCATAGGTGCTCTTGTAAAGCGGGATCAATAACGTTGGGTCGAGCGTATCTCTGCAGCCGGTTAGGGTCGGAAAAGACTTTTCAAGCTCTTCACAGCGAGCTGAAAGAGGACGAAGTATAGTGTTTATCCTGTCAAGGGTGGCACATAGCTTCTTATCTGAGGAGAACACTACTTCCTGACCATTCTTAGCGGCAACATATAGCCTTTTCATCCTCAATGCATTTCTGAGCGTCAGTGCATAGGTTTTCATCAGAAATGCTTCGGCATCATTTTGTGGAGAGATGTGCATCGCCATCGATCGCAGCCCCAAATATGGGCGCCCATATTCAAGAACTCTGACGCAAACGGAAGCGATGCAAGTAGAGGGGACATCTTTTGCGGTGGCGTACCCATCGACCAGGGTGCGAGTTATTTGGGGACTTCGAAGAAGAAGCTTTACGATAACGGGTGTCCTTTATGCAGGTACATTTCTGATGACAACATTGTCGCTTACCCGATGGATTGAGCACCGCTTTGTATCGGTCTACCCATCTCTGATCCAGAGGTATGGACCATCAAAATCTGACCTTATACAAATCAAGCAATTGCCTTGAGCGCCTCGTACTCTTCCATGTCCAAGGTGAAATCTAGTACAAGCTGGATGTCCTCACCGGCGTTGTGATTTTGGTTATAACTATCTACGTCGGATTTGAGCTGCCGGCAGTCCCCTACAATTCCCTGCCTCCGCTGCTGGAAGGATCGCTCCATGTGTTCACGGGAAGCAGATCGAATGTCTGCCCACAGAGAGTACTGTTTACCGCTTCTGTCATAGGTGGCAACATGTTTCGAGCGTACGCGGCGTCCCTGAGCATCAACGAAAGAATCCTCTCGCATTGCGCGAGAGAACTCTTCTGCGAGCCGGTTTACGATGGTCGATCGTTGGGGAATGCACAGGCCTTGATCGTAGGCCCAGGCCGCCAGCTCGTGCATGGTAAACGGCTGCGCGTGGCCCGTTCTCTCGTACTGCTGATAGAGGTCCCGAAGCTTTTCGTTGTATGACATCAGGTTTCTCCTTATATTGCGGTAGAGATGATGTTGCCAAAACCATCGGTGAGGGCGACTTCGGTGAGGATATGACGCACCTTCGTGAGCATTTCGCGGCTATGTGAATACGGGATCATCTTGCGGTGTTGGAGCTGTCCCACTATTAACCCAGGATGAATTCCGAGCTTAGCGGCAAGCCCCTGAATTCGCGTTTTTGAAAAAAGAGGTCGTACCCGTGCGATGAAACCATCCAAGTCAGTCTTGGAGATTGAAAACGCAATAGCGAATTCGTCGGCTCTTTTTTCCGTGGGGGACTTATCCCCACTTGGTGAGGCATCTTCCCCAACAAGATCGGTATCCAGAAGGACGTCACCAGCGAGCCCATCCTGATACTTCACATGAGCGCACTCGTGGAGCAGAGTATGCCAGAAGGCATCAATGCGGTCATACCGCAGTGAGAGCGCAATGACCGGGGCATCCGGATTCAGCCAGAGGCAAACTCCATCAATACGCGTTGAAGGAAGCGCCTCAACAATAAGAAAGCGGACACCAGCATCGGCTAATACGCCGGGAACCTGACGAACAGCATCGGCATCCTGCAACATCGTCTTGAGCTTGTTGAGGGCAGAGACGAAGGCCATTTCGGAAAAGGCTTTTACCTCCATCGACTCCGCAAGTTGACGAACCCGATAGAGCCATGCGGACTCGAACGAGGAAACCTCTTCATATGAACTCGACTTGCGTGCCGCGTGTGCGAAGATCGCGGTTGGAGCGTCAAGCGATGGCTTGCCGAAGAAGTCGCAGATGCTCTTTTCCAGGACCTCTATACTGTCGGTTGGCTGAATCCAATGCCGCCGCGTCATCTCCTTGACGGGAGCCATCTCGTACAGCTTCGCTCTCCGACTTACAGCGTTGCTGCTATCAGACTGAACTTTAGATAGCTGGTAGGAACTCTCCATATTCATCCAAAACTGTGCCCCAGTTCCAAAAGCCTCTCCAAGCCCCTTGGCTGTTTCTGGGGTGATTGCACGCTTCCCTGCGATCAGCTCGCTAACGAGTCGTCCAGGGCGTCCAAGAACTTCGGCGAACTCAGCCTGGCTCCAGCCACGTGCATCAATCTCGTCTTTAATCAGTTCACCCGGCGAAAAAACCTCTGCTGGTGTTCTCTCAATCATTTCCACGGTTGCCCCTCCCCTGAGTGCTTCCGCCACTGAATGTCAGTGGTAATCCTCGATGTTGATAACGGCGACGAGCTTATTGGGTGCCACACCTTCGAGCTCGATGATCAACCGCCACTGTTTATTCAACCGCATGGAATGCTGATGGCTGCGGTCGCCCTTCAACTTTTCATAGTGAAGGGACTTCAAGTTATAAAAGACCCGCTCATCCGGCGCGTCCCGAATGATTTGAAGGCACTTGCGATAAGCCCGAACAATCTCACGTGAGAATCCAGCGTCGAATTTCCCATCCGTCTCCAAACGATCGAGCTTTAGATCTTTGAAGCGGACTTCCATAACTGGCGCATATCCTCATTGGTCTATGTTCAGCATACATGAATTACACTTTATGTAAAGAAGAATATGGGGTCGCTTCATAATTCGGATCATAGAGTACGGTAAGCTGCAGCGCTTGCTGAAAATAAACAACTTATTATGCCCCGCCTTTTATACTTTTATACTGCGAAGCGCTGTGCTGTAAGTCATTGATCTTATTGACGTACAGACTCCTAAACATGCTTTAATGTCCTTATTGGTCATTTTTGCCCAACGCCTCGAAAAGGTAAAATTGGCGATTTTCACATGGGTGGCCCGCCCCCCTCTGCTTCGGTCATGGAGCGGTGCCAAAAGTCTTGGTTCTGGTAGCGGGCTGCCAGGGCTTCGATGTCGACCGGTGTCGAGCGGGTCGTGAAGTCGAAGTTTCCGATGAGGTTGATGTTGCACGAGGCGACGGGCGAGATGCCCTTGAGGATCTTGATGGCTTCTACATCGGCGGCTGCGACCTTGGGGTTAGAGGTGCAGTGGAACGGAAAACCGGGTTAAGGGGTGCTCAAATCCTGGCTAGGATGAATAGCCAAACAGCAAACAGCCAAATGGAATCCGTTTACGCCGTTATTGGCTACACGATTCGGAATAGCCAATTGAGGTGCAGCCTTGTTGGCTACTTCGCACCAGACCGACGGTCGATCGTCTGGCGCGACTACCGTATATTCAACAGACGGAAATGGCATCCAGCCGGATTGAGTTGAGCAGGAATAAAGTCGATTGGAAGCCGTTTGAGTCAGAAATGGCGAGATAGCCTTCCATCCCTGTCCCAATCCACCGCCGCCGTCCAATCAAGTGCCTCTGAAGAGATTCCTTAACCCGGTTTTCCGTTCCACTGCACCTCGGACCCCAACTTGGGAGATCGCACTCGAACGAGAGCAAAGCCCGGCAAGGCTTTGCTCTTTTACTTTTGGGGGGCCGCTTTTCGCTGCTGCTGAAGGCGGACCAGGGCCACAAAGTTCTCCGGGGTTTCGAGCCCCTTGGAGCGCAGCCACTCCAGCATCTGCGGATACGATGCTTTCTATGCATTGCCGATGACGGAATACATAGTAAAGTTGAGCAATCTCCGCTGTGCGAGGAGGCCCAGTGTTATGGGTGCGCAACGTATGAATTCGATCTCGCCGGGGCCGACCGCCGTGACGGGTGAGCGGTCGCCGCATTTTCCTGCACCGGCTCGCCAGGCGGCGCCGCCTGTCTACCGCCCGCAAGCGTCAGCTTCGCAGACGAAAGCCAGCGGGGTGCGCCTGCAGCCGCCGCCTGTCTACCGCCCGCAAGCGCCAGCTTCGCAGACGAAAGCCAGCAGGGTGCGCCTGCAGCCGCCGCCGGTCTATCGCCCGCAGCCGCCGCCGGTCTATCGCCCGCAGCCGCTCGCAACCCAGAGAAAGCTGGGAGTGAACAGCCCCCTTGCGCCGGGTCGACTCGCTCCACCGGTGTATAGGCCGCAGGGCGGGGTCCAGCCGATGCTGGCCCGTCCCGCCGTGCATGGCGTCAGGCCAACCATGGTAAATACGATTCAGCCTTCGTGGCGCGGCATCCTCACCGGCGGGGCCGTCGGGCTGGGAATCGCGGCCGCTGCAGCCGCCACACTCGCGACCGGCGGCGTGGCGGCCATCGCCGCAGGCGGGTTAGCCTCCCTGGGCACTGCCGCGCTTACGGCAACGGGCGCGTATTTGGGTCACAGCGCGGAGTCTAGCGCGGAGTCTGTTGGCGAGGTTGCCGCTTCCGGCCTCGATCGGGGACTGGCGGAAGGCGCCGAGGCGGCCATTGAAGTCCTCAGTCCCTGGAAGCCGGTCTTCTACAACATGCACGGCCCAAACTTCCTGCATGAGCTGCAGGAGTTTCAAAATCATCAACAGCAGGTAGCTCACATTCCGGACGAAGCATTCATCTGCAGGTTCGATACTAATCTGGTGTCCAGGAATCCGCAGCACGCCCCGGTGAATTTCCGGCGCCTTGTCCGATCGAGGCGCAAGTTTCTTTGGACGTTCGACGTGGGAGGCATCCTTTCCATCGGCAGTCCACAGCACAACAAGCATGCCATTGTAGCCGATAACGCGCAGTTGTATGCCGCAGGAACGGGGTCGATCAAATCCGATCCGCGCATTGAACAATATCTTTATTACCTCGACCTCGAGCGCAAAGCGCAGGAGTACCGGTCGCGCGGCATCACCGACAGGGCAGAGAATCCTTACATCGAGGATGCGGCGCGGAACAAGATTCCCAAACCTCCGGGTATGGATGTTTCTCAAGACATTGTGGTGCTCGATTTCGACAGCGGTCACTATCATCCGCACGGGGCATGGAAAGCCGCCTATGAAGCGTGGGCCGCGGCTGGATTTCACGTCGAAAAGTCATCGACCGGACGAACGGTTTAGCGTGAGCTGGGGGGCTGGCACCATCTCCAACGATCACGAAGCTGTGCGGATAGACTGCCGTGATCGTACCTGCCCACTTAGTGAGGTTGGCCACTACCCATTTCACCGTTCCATGCTTTGCACGGCTCCGGCATTTCCACGGCTCTGCTTCGGAGAGGACAGGATTACTCACATGCCGAATGAGAAAGTTATCGAATCCGGTTTGCCGATGGAGAAAGGCTGGATATGGGCATCCGCCTACTTAGTGAACGTTTCGAGTACATTTTTGGTGTGATCCCCACCACGCCAATCCGTGATCAGCGTGTTGTCGAGCAATTAGCAGAACTTGTTCGGATCGAGTCAGACCGGGGAGAGCTTGATTTTCATCAGAAACTACGGGCCGTCGATATCTTCTACCGCTATCTTTGGAGTGAGCGCGACTCCGCTAAGACACCGTTTAACGATGGGCCAGTTTCAGGCGCTGATTACGTTTTATCCCACATCCACGGAGCCTACGAGCAGACTAGGGGTAGACCCAACATTGCTGTCACCAGGGGCAATCTGTCTCCAACTTGCTAGATTCAACGGAATGCTGCAATCTGGGCCCGTTCCAGTACCCTTGTTAATCTTCCGCCAGGGACAGAGGGCTTCCGCCGGCTCGATGCTGTTTACTGATGAGTAACTAATGCATAGCCGGTCACTCGATAACGGAGAGTTTCGGTGTTGCCCGATACAGGACGTGTCGCTGAAAACGGATATCTGTGACAGCAGGGTGATCGAAATACTTCTGTCGGTCCCATTCCATGCCGATCCGTTCCATTACTCGGATCGATCGTACGTTTCCTGCTGCTGCAAACGCCACGACCTCCGGCATTCGCAACGTTTGGAATGCCATCTTGAGAACGGCCACGCCTGCTTCAGATACGAGACCTCTTCCCCAAAAGCGGAGAAGAAGCCGCCACAGTATTTCTACGCATGGAGTGAAGGAGGCGTCGAAGGTCGGCACAGAAAGTCCGACGATTCCGGCAAACTCTTCGTCGCACTCCAGAGCGTATATGCCAAATCCTCTCTGGGCAAAACCTACCTCAATCTTTTCAAGGGCTGCGTGGCTTTCTTCGAGAGACCATGGACGCGGAAAGAACTCCATCACGAGTGGGTCAGCATTCATTTCCGAAAAGGCCGCCGAGTCGCTCTTCACCATGCGACGCAAGCGTCCGTTGGAGGTAAGGATTTCTGCAGGTGCGATCAGCATGAAATCGATTTTATGAGAATAGTTGTCGTGTGGTCGCCAACTCGTCAGTGACTCATTAGTAAACATTCCGTCACGCGTTCGGCGAGGATGATGCTAGCGTGGCAGAAGTCGTCGTATTCAGCATCAAATTTCAATTTGCTGAGCCTTCACGCATCGGGAGCGAGGACTCGGTAGAGGGTGGCGGGGTGGATGCTGAAGGTTCTGGCGACCTCTGAAATGGATTTTCCTTCCTTGATGAGCCGGCAGGCGAGGTTTCGCTGCTCCTCGTTCATCTTTTTGGGCCGACCGAAACGAACTCCGCGTCTTTTTGCTTCTGCGCGACCGGCCCCAGTGCGCTCCCGAATCAAATCGCGTTCGAATTCTGCTATGCCCGCGAAAATAGTCATGATCATCTTGCCGGCATGTGTAGTGGTATCGGCCCAGGGCTCGGCAATCGACTGAAAGCGGGCACCCGCGTTGCTGATTGTTTCCACGATCTCGAGGAGATTACGGGTGGAGCGCGCCAGTCGGTCGAGCTTCCAGACGGTTACAACGTCGCCCTTGCGCAACTGATCGAGCATCCGGTTGAGTTCCGGCCGGTCACGGTAAGCTCCAGGGGTTACGCATGAAATACCGGGCTAAGTTTGCGGTTGGAAGTAGGTGAGGTTTCGCGCTTACCTCATAGTTGGAGGCAAGTGCGGATGTCGGCG
>Ga0193743_1002349_pt1 | contig 13468 bp, 10 predicted proteins | sample L2c2metaG_FD_143038 | JGI IMG/M metagenome (GOLD analysis project Ga0193743, IMG submission 143038) | Soil microbial communities from a riparian zone of the East river system, Colorado, United States - L2c2 | ecosystem: Environmental > Terrestrial > Soil > Riparian zone | place: USA: East River... | reverse complement strand
ATGCCGAAGCTATATTCGCCCTTCGTGCCTGTGGGCATAAAGGCGACATTCATCTGGTCGTTGACGGCGGTGTAGTGCTGACTGACATCGCCTGAGATATCGGCAATGAGGGATTTGGGTGTGTGTCCGTGGTCGAGCTCTGGCCGACTGATTCTCCTGCAGGTGCGGAACCAGTCTCCGCGGGCGGCTTGCTCTTGCAGGCATTGAGGCCGAAGGTACAAAGAAACAGCAATACCAAGAGCCTTGGGACAGAAAGAAGGCGTTTGCAAAAGATCACGAAGATGGGTCCTATTGGCGCGAGTTGCGCGGGTAAGAATGGAGGAGGATTCTGCGACTAGCGGCGAACCCCGTCTCCTCTGTTGCGATGGCTGCGAGAGTCACACCGAGAGGATAAGGTACAAGAGCAGAAGGGTCCAACCTGCAGCGCCAGAATTACGTAATCCCCCTTGCCTTTCAGCGTTGAGCGATCGGGAACGGCAAGCATTTCTTTTGCCTGCTACCGCGTCAGCCAGTTCCCTGGGCGGTGTCACGCTGTATAGACAAAGGATTACGCCAAATAATTCGCAAAGCTACAATTGCTGACCTTAAGTTCACGATGCCGTTTCGATGGTTAATTGCTAAATATCGTGACCGTAAAGTTCCAGCCATTTATGCCAAAGAAAAAATCGTTAGGGTTGACGATTCCCATCATCTGCGAATCCGGGCCGGTTCCGAAGATAAAGCTCATCATGGCTGGATCCGGAGTTGTTCCCGAATCCCCTATCTCTGCCATGAATGCAGTGGTGTTAATACCCTCGTACATTAGCGGAAATTGGTTGCTAGCGGGCAACCACTGACAACTTTGCCCCGGATTCCAGAAGATCTGCCATTTACTCGGCAAGAGCATCTGAAGCACAACCTGGTTATATCCCGGAAAGGCCGCAGGATAAAGATTGAGACTTGGCTGCCAGGCTAGAGAGTCAATGCCTCCAGCCCCGATCAGGTGGACTATCTTCTGCATTTTTCTCCAGTCTGCAAGGAAGATCCAGATGCAGCTCTGTATCCAGGTATTGAGCGAACTAAATGATTCTGCCAGTTTGTTCCCAAGGTCTGCAGCTTCCACACTGTAGTTGGTATCAAGCTCGGGACCTGTAGGACAGGCGTTCGCAGCCGATAACCCGGTATTCAATAAATTCGCAACCATGTTTTGAAAGATTGCGAGCTCTTCGTTGAGGGTAATCGTGGCAACGGTGTAGATCAGTCCTTGAATGATGGACGACCACATGCACTCGATCATAGATTCATCGCTGAGACCGGCCCATTCAATGATGTTTGCCAGGTTTTGCGAATCTATCTGGAAGATGTTGGCCTCAAGAGTCGCCCAGTTTGAGAAGAAGTTCCTGACCACTGAAGCATGGACGAGCTCCAATTGCAGCTGATCGACCAGTTCTTTCCAATCCTTCTCCGTGGTGTCCGGAGCCTTCTTCATGGCTCCGATGAGAACGCTCCAACCAGTTAGATCCTCAGCGAGATTCGCATACTGGGATCGAATGGTCCCGCTGGAGATTCCTAATTGCTTGTTGATGTAAGCATAGGCCTTGACCATCCCTGGCTTGAGCTTGGGAAAGCTCAGAGGAGGAAGCTGCAAAAGGGTGTTGATTTGATTTGTCGGAAACATCTTCCAGAGCTGTCCTGGAGCTGGTCCATCCGCCGGTTGAGCCGCCAGTACGACCGGATCGCCTTGCGAGGGGGAGCTGCTCTGGACCGTGAGGAGCATTGGCGTTTCCTCGTTGGTGGCGATCGTCACCTGGGGCAAGTCATGAGGATGTTTCTGCGAAGGAATCTCTGTGATTATCCATTGATTGAATGCGCTCAACGTACCGGGACCCGTAAAGACTGTGTTGGGCGAAACGGGTGAATTGGGGCCGGTAAACGTTAGCGCCAATGGAGTGAAGACATAATTTGGACCAATGGACTCATGCATCAGCTTACTGAGAATCATTCCATCTTCCTGCGGCGCCCAAAGCTCGTTCGCTTGCCCTCCTTGCCAGGGCCATAGAATCAGAGGTGTGAAGTAGGCTTCTTGATCCTCCGAGATGTTGATGCCGAAATTGTCATTCGCCTCAGGCAATTGAGTCTGGATGTACTTCCAGTCAGGCAAGGGGCCTGTATCGGTGGCCGGAATCATCGTCCAGTGATATCCATAGGCGTAGCTTGAACCCTCTGGGACGCACACCAGCGCTGGAGTGGCGCTAATCTCAGACGAAGCTAGAGCCAGGACCCACTGATTGTTCTTGTTAATCAGATGGCCATCCTGAAGAAACCATTGTTGAGAGACGTCCTCGCCGTTCTGCGGCACGAGGACGACGTTATATCCTTGCTCACCCTGAAGTGCGCCGCCAAGTCCGATGACCATGGACCCGGCAGATCCCGGCAGGATTTGCCCATTCTCGTTGTAGGTCCATAGCTCGTTCTGCAGGCCGCCCTGCCACGGCCACGCGACAATCGGCGTTCCCTCAGATGTGCCGTAGCCACTTACGTTCATTCCGTAGCTGGTGTTCTCAGGGCTGAGGTCGTTATAGATAAAATACTGGTTCGGATAACTCGTGATCCAGAAGTTGGGTTCGCTGCTCATCGTATCTCCCGATTTCGGTTAATTCCTCGCGAATTGTTGAGAAGAATAGTCTGCTTGTGGCGTCATTGCTTGATAAGTGATCATGGGACGCTTTTTATGCGTAGTAGTGAATCGGCGTAATGGTCGTTTGTGTTTCTGGCTCATCAGCGGCGATGATGCGCTTCAGCAGCTCCGAACGGAGATGTGCAGCAATGTCTGTGTACTCCGGCCTCCCAATAAGGTTGACCGTCTCGGCAGGATCGCCGGCGATAGAATAAAGGGCGAAATCCTGGTAATGCGAGCTATATTCCGCTTCGCCATTCTGCACGGTGGGGTCAAAAGCGCAATAGCACCAGTCGCTGGTGCGAATGCCTCTGCCGCAGATCGATTGGCTAATCTGAAAATATGCCGTTGAGTCCCATGCCTTACGTGCCTTCGGGTCCTGCACCAACGGCTTCAGCGATTTGCCGCTCATACTTGCAATCGGCACAATGCCGGCGCCATCTAGTAGGGTCGGTGTGAGATCCAAGAGTGAGACAACCTCATTGATCGTCGTCGACTGGTCGAAGCCTGGACCTGCGATGACAAATGGCACACGAATCGAAGACTCATGGGGAGAACGCTTATATTCTCCAAGCCGCGTGCGGAAGGTGCAACCGTGGTCGGAGAAGAAGAGAATGATGGTGTTTTCGAGCTGCCCTGTTTTCTCCAGCGCCGCGACCAGGGTGCCGACACAGTCGTCGATCGCCTGCACGCAACCGTAGTAGCCTGGGATCCTCGAGCGCCAGTTGCCTGGGAGATTTCGTAGATCCGCGGGTATATACGGATCGCTGTACTTATCCGCATAGCGCTTTGGCGGAACAAATTCGTCGATATCGTTCTGCTGATGGGGCTCCAGTTGTGACAGGAAGAGGAACCAGGGCTTGTCATGCTTTTGTTCGATGAAATTGACTCCCCGATTGGTAATGAAGTCGACACGGTACTCATCCTTGAAGCCGATGTTCGTACCGCTATCGTCCCAATAATTGCCATGGTAGGGATGCGAGACTACCTCGAGTACGTTCGCCCCTTCCCACAGATCGTCGAACCCGGCGCGCGATGGTCCGGGCGGAATCCATCCCAGCTGCTTCTGGCCATTCGCCAGTTCGGTCTGGGAGACATGCCACTTGCCAATAAAGTTCGCGGAGTAGCCATTCTTGCGGAACTCCGTCCCGATGGTTGGAAGGGAGTGATCAAGTTCTGGGCCGAGCTTCCAGACGCCGGTCTGGGTGGCGTATCGACTCGTCATAAAAGAAGCTCGCGAAGGCGAGCAGAGGGGCTGATTCGCCATGCACTGCGTGAAATTTACACCGCGCTGCGCCAGCGCATCGATATGCGGGGTATTGGCTGACGGGTTCTCCTGATTTGCATAGACGAAGTCCGCGCGAAACTGGTCGGCGCAGATCATCAGAACATTTGGCCGCTGAGACGAAGCGGCAGCGGCGTCAACTACATTGACGCCAGGCGCTGTGCTCGCTGCCGCAACAGCACCTGATGCCAGAGCGCCGCTGCGGAGAAAATCGCGGCGAGTTGAAACGGCATTCGGTATCGCTTGTTCACTCATTCTCACGTCCTTTTAGTTTCATCGGAGTTCTTGTTGATAGGGCCAAATAACTCTCAAAGCTAGAGGTGTTCTTCCCTTTGGCTTTTGTAGCTGATTTCATTCCTACCTTGGCTGCTCCTGTCTCTTCGTTGTCCCATCTTTCAGATCTCGTGGAAGCAGTTCCTCGATCTAAGGGACCTGCTGCTTAGGTTTCGAACTCTCTCGCGAAACCCTAACTGGAGCAACGGTTGTATGCTATTGGCGGTCTTCTCTACGGACAAATTGTTTAGCTCGTTTCTCTAGTGCTAAATTTGCGGTCATTTGTGCCTTCCCTAGACCCATCGATGTAGTTGAAGGGTGGAGGTTAAATTACGTCAGCCGAGAAAGTTCTGACCCGGAAAGTCGACAGCAATCGAGTTTAGGTAACCAGTTTTTAGCATCTTCAGTAACCATCACCTTTGGTTACCGACCAATGTAGCACTTGGGGAACACCTCATGAAACGGAAAACTTATGTACGTTTGCAGAGAGTCGATGTAATGTTCTCAATCGTTTAGCCGAACAGCGACAATGAATTGCGCCTGTCCAAGAACTGTAGCTTTGATCACTCTTTGGCGTAATGGTTGAGCGTTATGGCACATCTCCTGGGCTCGACTAACTAGATTGGGCAGGACAAACGCTCATTAGGGACAGGCCAGAGACGCTACATGCGCAGCTAAGTGTTTGACCTCTTCATGTCATCTGCAGTCACGTGGCTTGAAAGTGACATCCTTGACCGATTACCAAACTATCTCGCGCGGCGATGGCGCTCGCTGATGACGCAACATAACGTCTTTATGTGACTTCCAATTGAGCTGGCTGTCAGGTGTTGAATGTTGTGTAAACGACATCACAGCCATAAGCCTGCTCCGGCACGTCCGGGAATGTTTGCGGAACCAGCTTGATCCAACCATTCAGGATTTCCGGCGCAGATGGATGTGCGGCCTTAAACCCGTCGAAAACCCGTTTGCTCATCAAAACTGGTGGCGTCGCCTCCTTAAGGACAACCGTTTCGTTGATGAGACTGAAGGAGTGGAAGGCGGGATTTTTGTGTGGCATAGTTCCGGCGGCATTTCTCGGTCCGAACTGCCTCACGAAATCATGTGGCGCGATTTTTTGATATGTAAGGCTACCGAGAAGGCTGGCGTTGAATGCGGCATTCACCCATGTCATTTCCCATTTTTCTTCCGGCTTATTTGCCGCATCAGTCAGCTTGGAGGCTACGTTTGCAGGTCTGCCCAGCCAGACTAGAGAGCGATAGCTCTGCTGCGCTGATCCGTGCCGGCGGACCCCAGTCTTCGTTGCCAGCATCCTTCCATAATCAATCCCAATTCCGAAACTAACTTCACCATGCGTGAACTGTCGATTGATAACGTGTTGGCAGACGCTGTTGATCAAAATAGCTGTGTAGACGGCGTTTTTATAACAGTCTCTTTGATCGAACAGGATCATCACACGGTCGCCGATAATACCTCGAACTTCTCCTCCAAACTCATCTGCGCAACGTGTCATTGCCCTGACGAATGCGGAGTAGAGCTTGGCCACGGTATGGGGATGATGTTTTAGGCTAAGCTGCGTTGATCGGCGCATATCTACATACAGCACGGTTGTTTTGACGACCTTTACGCCCTGCGTTTTTGCATCGAGATTTGGAAAAGTGATTGTACTGTCTGCCGAGTGCGGAACAGACTCTGTCTCGGTCAGCGAAATAGAAAACGATGAGCTCAGGATTGTCGAGACTTCATCAGCAACGTCAGACTTGAACTCGGTGATGTTCACGCTACCCCTTTCACAGTCTGGTAGGCCATCACCAAGGCCGCCCCCAGCAGGCAGAGGCCGGCTGCAATCACAAAACCCACGCCCCACTTGAAGAAGGCCATCTTTTTGAGCGTAATCACGCTATTCACGTTTATTTGAACGGTCAGATCGTGAAGATATTCCTCCCGTTGTTCGTCCTGATCTGGGTGGTATCGCGCCCGAATTTCGTGCGCGAATGTTTTTACTGTCATGCTGGCAATGTCCCCAAAAAACAGCAGATTCTTGGGATGAGGGCCGGCTTTTTTTCCGCCCAAGAAGGTTGGTAGTCTGACCTTCGGGAAGAAAGAGATGGCCGCTAAAATACCGGCGCAAAGGACGAAGATCAGCGCGAGCGGCACGGCAAATCTGAAAAGCCCAGGCAGCGAGTGCTCGCCGCATTCGAGGCCAATCGTGGCCAATATCCATGCTGACGACAGTGCCAGCAGTGCCGCATTCTTGGCCTCCGCGAATTTCAGGAAATCTACAACTCGCTGCAAATTCGCAACGAGGATCTTTTCGTAGGCATCGCCCCGTTCGAACATTGTCCACCTTTTTTCCGATCAGACTACTGTTAAACCAGCGCCGCGGGAAGCACTAACGGCGATTACAGAGGGTTGCGGCCAGAATCGAAGGCCGCCCTACTACCGCAGAAAGATTTTCGTCCAGTCTTTGCGCTGTTTCACACTGTCCGATGTCGCCAAGAAGAAGGGGAAGAATTCCGTCGCGTAGGGAATGATCGGGCGATCAATTCCTTTTCGAATTTCGATCGCATGCGCCTGCGAACAAAGAACATCCAGTAGGCTATAAAAAGGCTTCAGGATGCGTAGCAGCGTCCAAACGCAATATGGGTTCGCTTTGGTTGTAGCTTTCGACTTTAAATGGCGCCGAGTTTCGGAATTATTTGGCGTAGTATTTCGGGATTAAGTGGCGTACATGGAGCCAACTTCTTCGCCAGGCGCCCGCGTCAACCGACTCATCTGAAATGAGTTGAAGGTCTTTAAGCCTCTTAAGTCTCGGACTAGCAAGAGTTGCATTGACTCGCAGCTCAGCCCTTTGAAGCCAGTGCCTTGCGCCAAATAGCTCTGAAACTCTACGCCAAATAATTCTGAAAACTACATCATTTTGGCGCCTGTCCAGCCCGAAAGCAGGGAAGGGCAGCCCCTGGCCCTGACCCCGGCCCAGGCTTTGCTCCGGAAGATGGTGCTCGACTCGGTTTCGTCGCCCCATAGCCGACGCAACTACGCCAAGGCTTTGGATGACCTCTTCCGATTCTGTGCCAGCCGACCTCTCTCCCGGGAGCTGCTCATGGACTGGCGTTCGACGCTCGAATCTTTGTCCCCCTCCACTATTAATGTCCGGCTGTCGGCGGTCCGGAAGATGGTCGGCGAAGCTCGCCGGGCCGGGATGATCGGCCAGGAGGAGGCGGCGAGCCTGACCGACATCCCAAACATCCCGCAGAAGGGAACTCGGCTGGGAAACTGGCTGACCCGGGAGCAGGCCAAGGATCTCCTGACCGTGCCCGATCGCTCGACCCTGAAAGGGAAGCGCGACTATGTAATCCTTGCCCTTTTGGTTGGATGCGCCTTGCGGCGGAACGAACTGGCCGAGCTCGATATCGAGACCATTCAGCAAAGGGAGGGTCGGTGGGTCTTGGCCGACTTGGAGGGAAAGGGTCGGCGAATTCGAACGATGGCCATCCGATCTGGGTGAAGAAGGGGAATCGATCTCTGGATGACCGCGGCTGGGATTAAAGACGGCCGCCTGCTCCGGTCGGTCTCGAAGAGTGGAAAGGTGAATCGCGACACGTTGAGCGATTGGGCGGTCTGGTCAATAGTTGAACAGTCAACGAAGCAAATCGGGATCGAGCACTTCGGCGCCCATGACCTCCGCCGCACCTGCGCCAAGCTCTGCCGGAAGAACGGTGGGGATCTCGAGCAGATCAAATTCCTGCTCGGGCATTCCTCGATACAGACCACGGAACGCTACCTGGGCTCGGACCAGGAGATTGCTGTCGCCGTGAACGACAATTTAGGCCTGTAGCTCGCCGGATGGAGATGTTGATTCCCGGTTACCACTGCTGGCGGTCCGAGCGAACTGCGAACCCTATACTAATTTTATGGCGACAGCTGATTCAATCGAGCTTTACGATGGTATCCGCCAGCTCGTCCTTTCGGCTCGTGGAGCCGCGGCTCGGGGACTCAATCTATTACAAGTTCACACGAACTATGAGATAGGCCGCCGCATCGTGGAAGAAGAGCAGGGTGGCGCGGACCGGGCGCAGTATGGCAAGGAAGTGATTCGAGAGCTGGCTACTCGACTGACCTCGGAGTTCGGCAATGGTTTCTCAAAGAGCAATCTCGAGTACATGCGCCGCTTCTACCTTGCATATCCGGGTCGAGACCCTCAGATTGCCCAGACACTGTCTGGGCGATTCGGTGAGCCGGAGCAACGCGCGCCTTCTCGAACTGCCCAGACAGTGTCTGGGCGATCCGTTACGCCAGCTGCAGAGCAACCTTTTGCTCTGAGCTGGTCTCATTATGTGTTCCTCTTGGGACTAAATGAGCAAGAGCGCAAATTCTATGAGATCGAGGCAACGCAGCAGAACTGGACTCTTCGGGATATGAAGCGCCAATTCAACTCTGGCTTGTACGAACGACTTGCACTCAGTCGAAATAAGAAGGGAATCCACGAGCTGGCCCATCAGGGGCACGGAGTTTCGAGACCACAGGATATCCTTAAGGAGCCGTACGTCTTAGAGTTCCTTGGACTCGAGAGCAAGGCCGTCTACTCTGAATCTGATCTGGAAGCGGCGATCGTCGAGAACGTACAACACTTCCTGCTAGAGCTAGGCAAGGGATTTCTCTTCGAAGCACGTCAAAAGCGATTCACCTTCGATGAAGAGCACTTTTATATCGATTTGGTCCTCTACAACCGGCTACTGCGATGCTACGTGCTCATTGACCAGAAGATTGGCAAGCTGACGCATCAAGATTTGGGTCAGATGCAAATGTACGTCAATTACTTCGACCGTTTCATCAAGTCCGACGGCGAGAACTCTACGATTGGCATCGTTCTGTGCAAGAAAAAGAATACTGCCCTTGTAGAAATTACGCTGCCGCGAGACGCCAATATCCATGCTCGTGAATATCAGCTTTATCTACCCAGCAAAGAGGAACTTCAACGAAAATTAGAAGAGTGGATCGAAGAGCAGGCGGCAGAAGAAGAATAGAAGGATTCACTTTTCGACATGGTTTAGGTTGTAGTTTGGGTTACTGTTTGGCGTAAATGGGGAACCTGCCTCCAGGAGTTCTAAACGTACGTAAATTTCCCTTTCTTGAGGTGTCCCCTTTGTCGACGGAGACCGGTTGCGACGAGCTTCTTTGTCGCACGCGACTTCGCGAGATGCTCACGTGCATGAGTTCGCCAGCCAATGGGCGGGGTTCTTCGGGCAATCGCGCTTTTCTGGCCTTCAAGTTACACCGTTTTCTTTCTGGTGCGCGACACGTATACGCCACCCTTCACGCAGATAGGCGGTCTGTCACGCTTGATGGTCAGCGCTTTTTTCCCGACGAGGAAAAGGCTCGGCTGTATTCGACATTCTTCTGTCGTAACTGCGGACAGGAGTTTCGGCAATCACGCTTGGCAATGCCTGCCGCCATTCGGTCGACGCCCTGGGCTTTGGATGTGGGCCACCCGCTTGACTGGTCCCCCAGATCCGTCGTCATTGGACTTTTGAAGACGGGACAGGTACAAACAATAGCGGTATAACCAGACGAAAATCCGGGATGTCTACAACCGGATACCTTTGCCGATCCACCTTCCTCCCGCCTGCATCCGTTGCCCAATTCAAACTGACGCACAATGGAGATTCGTCATGTCCGAAAAAACCATGGTTCCTCAAGCCCTGCACACCGAACTTCCTCACATGCGGGATTCAGACGGCCAAGTTCAAAGCCCCCTCAATTTGAGGTTGCCCATCACCAAAGGAAAAAACTGGGATATTTTTTTCTATTTGGCCGACCCGAAACATTCCAAAGCAATCAATGACGGACTGAATGCTGTAGGAACAGTACATTTTGCCCGTTTCCTTCCAGAGACCGGATTCGCCTTCGGGCTCTCGCAGACTCTGTGGGTGTTGACCGAGTACGACGGCACTTTCGACCAGTACATTCAAGACTTCGTCAATCAGATGGGCGATATCTTCGACGGACTGCTCGGTTTTGTGGACGATCCCCCACCCGTGCCCGTGAAAGACAATGTCGCGGCCTTCGGAGCGTGGGTTAGCGCTCACAATGAAAAGAGCAATCTATACTCGGCCTACCCCACACTAACGGTGCAAACAATCCTGAATAATAGCTGAGCGCCAGCTTAAATAATCGCCAAACAACCTACGCAGGGCCCGCGTGCATCGGGCCCTGCGTGTGTTAAGGAGTCGATTTGTCACTGTGCGGGATTGCGAAGAAATTCGGCCTCCCACACAGTGCGAGATGTGTTTCTGCCTTAGAACAGGAGACCAAGTATGAAATACCTTTGCATGATTGCGCTGATGGTGACCGGAACCTTGCTTCCGGCGCAGACTATTCCTCAGGACGCGGCTCCCAATTGCCCAGTCGCTTCGACGACGTTCGACCAATGGTTCCAATCGGGGAAGCCTGTCGTGAACGGGGTCGTGAATCCCGCGAATAGCGTTGGTTTTACCGAGGGAAGCGTGTGCTACTTCTATGCGTGGGCAAAACAAATGTTCCTCTGGGTGACATCGGAATCGGGCGGGTCACGCATCTTTGACTCAGCGGCTTTCTATGATGTTTCTCCTCCTGATAGCAGCGGCAAAAGGACGTTTCTGCCGCACGGCAAGGGTTCGTTTGTTCACTCGATGATGCTGCGGGCCGACAAAGGTGGTCCCCATGATTTGCCGATCATCGAGGGCAAATCGGGTCAATTGTTTGAAGTGATGAAACCACCTGCCGATCACTCAGGAAAACAGATCGTCGTTAATAGCGCAGGCAACCTGGTGGAGGTGAGCAAGGCGGTTATAACCTCGAACCACAAGCTGGCGTTTCAGGATCGAGCTGGCAATACGATCGCGCTACCGTCTGCCGGAGCTCTCAGAAGCGATTCCCTGCCATCGGACACGATCCAGACAGCAGAGGAATTTATGGTTGACGGAAAACCGGTGTTTGTCGACTCCAGCGGCAATATCATCGACGTGGAACAGGGGCAAGCAGGAGGCTCCGGAGTTTTGGAGACGCAAAAAGACGGCCTGGTCTATTACTCGACGATGACAAACGATGTCTACGCCTACTTCCTGACGGGAGTTAAAAATGGTGCCATCGTTGCCGCGCAATTTCCGACAACACAGACAGACCTTGGCGCAATCCAGAAGTATGCTGCCGCCAATGGAAAGCCAAGCTTTACGGACGCACAGGCACTCACCGTGGAATTGAAGAGTTCCTGGATTGAGGTCACCGAGCTCACTAAAAAAGACTACATCACGACGACGGCTATGATTCCGGTCTACGACAGGTCTAATCCACAGAAATGGGTTCTGACAGGCCAGAGGAAGGCCACGCTGGGGCTGCTCGGTTTGCATATTGTGGGCAGCGTCAAAGGCCATCCGGAGATGATCTGGGCTACATTCGAACACTTCGGCGACACGCCAAATGCTGCGTACTCGTATACCAATACGAATGGGGACCCTGTACCCGTACCCCAGAGCACAGCCGGCAGTTGGCGGTTCTCAGCAACCAATTCGACCGGCCCGTTTAATGTCGTGCATATGACGGCAAAAGAAGCGAATATTATCGCCGCGAGTGGGCATACGATCAGCCCCAGCGACTCCTTGAGAACCTACGCATGGGGCGCGGGACCCAACAACGCGGCGGCGAACAGCAACCTCATCTCAATTCACAACAGCGTAAACGCGCTCATGCCGAAGGGCGATATCCGCTCCGATTACTTCCTGATTGGCGCTACCTGGACGACGGCCGGCACTGAGCCTCCAGGAGGACAGGCAGGCGCGACCAACGTCGGCAACTCGACGATGGAAACGTACCAACAGCACACTAAAGGTTGCTTCCTGTGTCATACAGGATCATTGGCTCCAGGTACGCTAAGCCACGTCTTCGGGGGAGAAACAAACGGACTGCAGCCGCTGTTCGGCAACTCGAGGTAGGGATACTTAGCTTCGAGGCGACCGCTGTTTGAGGCAACTCCGATGCTGGCCCACATGCTGGGGAGCCGTGGCCATTTATGATGCAGAGCGCGATGCAAGCGTTCGTGGCGCGCTCTGCATCAAGTCTCTTTAGGCTGTTGCTTTTCTAATTATCTGGCACACTTCTGAGCTGATTATTTAACGGGCCGCCTGTTGCTTGACTAATTATCTGGCATACTTCTGTGCTAATTATTTGGCACACAAGGCTGGGCTTGGGCTGCTCATCTAGGCTTGGCCGATTACCAGATTCTCTCGCGCCGTTTTGACAGTGCCGTTCCATAGGGAATTAACCCTTTCAGAAGCCGCATTTCGAGTCGAAGCAGGCGCGATCTCACGAGACGCCTACGGGATGGCCGAAAGGTCTTCCACGAATAAGTGCCAGATAATTGGGAAAATGTGTGCCAAATAACTAGCAAAACGACAGTTCCTTCAACGTGCGCGGAATTGTGATTTCACCTGCATGTCATCGCGGGCGGGCACTTGCAACAGGACGCATAGAAAGAAAAGTTAAACGGAGTGTAAAATGAGAGACAACCTCCTTGTGGTGGATGCGTCTTACTTTGGAACGCCGGTATTGGCGAAAGCGCACGAAGAGCATTTGCCGGTGTTAGGAGTAAATCGCTATGGCAAAAGCCGAAACCCATAACCCGCCCTCTCACGAAGTGCTGGTGAAGGGCCGCCAAGTCTCCTATCGGATCAGCAACAGTCGTGGCAGCGGACACAGTCCGCCCTCCAAGGTTTAGGCCTCTCCGGTGATTCGCGCGAGGGCAGGGACCACGTTTACATAGTTCTTGCATGCAGAAGCTGGAGAGGCACTGGATTGCAGTAGCTGTAGCAGAAGAGACCCGTCCCTGGAAGCCCAAAGAGGCGGGTCTTTTCTGTTTGTCAGGGAGAGCATTAGGCATGTCGATTGGCGGATTCTTTGGAGAGATCTAATAGCATGAAGACGAAGTAGTCGAAGTCCTAGACCTGCCCAACTCATGGTCAGCCGTTCAAGATTCTCTCTCGTTTGTCTAGGCTTTTCTTTCTCTTTAGGGGTGTCCAGAGGGGATATTTCTCTTTTCAGAGGGAGCGCAGCGAGATCATGAAAGCAGACGAATTGCCGACCTGAGCCGAAGAACCCTTATTTCCGGTTGAGAGTTTTTGTACACGGAATAAGTAAGCTATGTTCCAAGAGGATGTCAGCTGCGCTTCGGAGATCGGAAAATGCAAACTGCGACATTTCGGCTATGTCAAGCAGTGAGTGTT
>Ga0193743_1002348_pt1 | contig 13473 bp, 10 predicted proteins | sample L2c2metaG_FD_143038 | JGI IMG/M metagenome (GOLD analysis project Ga0193743, IMG submission 143038) | Soil microbial communities from a riparian zone of the East river system, Colorado, United States - L2c2 | ecosystem: Environmental > Terrestrial > Soil > Riparian zone | place: USA: East River... | reverse complement strand
TCGGACTCATCGTAGGCTTCGCCCTCAACATCGCACTCTGGCTCCAGCCCGGCCCCATCCACCTCTCCGGCGTCCCTCTTCTGGGCGACACCACCTTGCCCCGCGTAGCCTGGACCTGGTACGTCCTCATCGGCTCCACGGTAACCTTCGCCGTCGGCTACCTCGCTAGCAAGCTTCTGCCGAAGCCCCGCACTGCTGCCAAAGCCGTTGTCACCGCTGCCCTCGTCCTTGCCTCTCTCTCCTTATCGTCCCGCAGCGCTTCTTCCTTGTCATTCCGCAGCGAAGCGGAGGAATCTGCTTCTCCGCAACCCTATACACAGGCACAGAACCGGGTGCCCCATCTTCGCGACAGCTTCATCGTCGCTAAGGTGGGCATCGGCGAAGCCGACCTTTCCAGAGCCTCCTATCCAGCGCAAAATCTTCCAGCAACCCCTGACTTCACCCCCATCTCCACCCTCATCAACGACGCCATCGCCGCCCACAAACTCCCCGGCGCAGTCGTAGTCGTCGGACACGACGGCAAGATCGTCTTTCACCAGGCCTACGGCAATCGCAAGATTGCAGGAGAACCCGGCATCACTGGCGACACCGCCGCCGAGCCTATGACCGAGGACACCATCTTCGATATGGCCTCGCTCACAAAGTGCCTCGCTACGGCCACCGCGATGATGCAACTCTACGAGCAGGGCAAGTTTCAGTTCGACGATCCCGTCGCCAAATACCTTCCCGACTTCGCCGCCAACGGCAAGGAGAACGTCACCATCCGCGAGCTCCTCACCCACTACTCCGGTCTCGCACCCGACGTCTCCCTCAAAGACCCCTGGGGTCTCTCCACTCCCGACAAAGCAGAAGGAATCAAGCGGGCCATGGAATCCAGGCCCGACAATCCCCCCGGCTTGAAGTTTGTCTACTCCGACATCAACTTCATTACCCTCGGCGCGCTCGTCGAAAAACTCAGCGGCGAAGACCTCGACGTCTATGCGCAAAAGCACATCTTCAAACCTCTAGGGATGCTCTCGACCTTCTATCATCCTTTCGCAAAGACCTGCGGCCCTGTCGTCCAAACAGGGGCGGCGATCTACCCTGGTCCAAATCCGCGCCTGCATATGCATATGGTGTGCCCGCCCAATACGTGGAGCCCGACAGCGCTCGTTCCTGAAACCGCCCCCACCGCCCACGACGACGAATCCAAAGACAATCCCTCACTCAACCCGGACTACGACCATCTCCTCCGCAGCACCGTCCACGACCCCACCACCCGCCGCATGGGCGGAGTAGCCGGACACGCCGGAGTCTTCTCTACCGCGCACGACATCTCGCTCTACGCCCAGGCCCTACTCGACAAGCTCACAAAGAATATCGGCCCCTTCCCGCTCAAGCAGTCAACTCTCAAACTGATGACCACTCCTCAGCAGCCCTCCACCGCGCAGGACGGAGCAACCATCTTCACCCCCAATGGCCAGCCCACCAAGGGCATCGCCACACGAGGCTTCGGCTGGGACATCAACACCGCCTTCTCCCGCCCGCGCGGCTCGATCTTCCCCATCGGCTCCTTCGGCCACACCGGCTTCACCGGCACCACTCTCTGGATGGACCCGCAGTCCGACACCTACGTCGTGCTTCTAGCCAACGCCGTCCACCCCCGCGGCAATCCACCCATCTCCGCCCTGCGCGGACAGGTCGCCACCGCCGCCGCCGAAGCCCTCCACCTCTATGGTGGCCAGCCGCCGCAGGCCAACACCCTCACCGGCATAGACGTCCTCGAATCCACCCACTACACCGCCCTCGCCGAAGCCGCCCACCGCCACGACAACCACCTCCGCCTCGGTCTCCTCACCAACCAGACCGGCCTCGACGCCCACGGCCACCGCACCATTGACCTCCTCGCCACCGAAGCCCCCAAAGCCGTCCCCGGCCTCGAGCTCAAATCCCTCTTCTCCCCCGAGCACGGCATCTTGGGCACCAAAGACGAGACCGGCATCTCCGGCGAAGTCGACCCCACCACCCACATCGCCGTCACCTCGCTCTACGGAGCGACACCTTCCTCCCGCCATCCCACCCACGACCAGCTCAAGGACCTCGATGCCGTCGTCATCGACCTCCAGGACGCAGGCGTCCGCTTCTACACCTACGAGGCCGTCACCGGCTACTTCATCGAGGCTGCCGCCGCCGAAAAAAAACTCGGCCACCCGCTCGAGATCATTCTCCTCGACCGCCCCAACCTCATCGGCGGAGTTGAGGTGCAAGGTCCCGTCTCCGACGAAGGCCACGAAGCCTACACCAACTACATGCCGCTCCCCATCCGCCACGGCATGACCCTCGGCGAGCTCGCCCGCTACATCAACGGCGAGCGCCGCACCACAAGCCCCACCTCTCCCAACATCCAGGTCCCCCTCAGCGCCCAGCTCACCGTCGTCCCGCTCCAAAACTGGCAGCGCCCGCAGTACTACGACCAGACCGGCCTCCCCTGGATCAACCCCAGCCCCAACCTCCGCAACGTCACCGCTGCCACCCTCTACCCCGGCGTCGAGCTCCTCCAGTTCACCAACGTCTCCGTAGGCCGAGGCACAGACATCCCCTTCGAGAACATCGCCGCACCCTTCTTCAACGCCAACACGCTCGCCTCCGCCCTCACCGCGCGCAACATCCCCGGAGTTACCTTCTCCGCCTCCACCGTCACCATCGCCGAGGACACCAACCAATTCCCCTACCACGGCCAGACGCTGCCCGCCGTCCACTTCACCCTCACCGACCGCAGCCAGCTCAACTCCCCCGAGCTCGGCATCGAGCTCATCTCCGCCATCCGCCGCCTCTACCCGCAGCAGTTCAACATGGCCCGCATCGACCGCCTCCTCGTTAGCGTCAATACCGTCCTCGCCATCCAGAACAAAGAGGATCCCCGCTCCATCGCAAAGTCCTGGCAGCGCGACCTCGACACCTTCCGCCAGCGCCGCGCCAAATACCTCCTCTACTGAAAAAGAACGTACCCAATTCGCCACTCAAGAGTCACAAATTCACAACAACCCACGCTTTCCTGCGTCACAATAAGAAGATATTCTCCTGGGGGAGGAACGCTGTCTCATGCCGCGCATCAACTTCCATCTACAGCTCGTCGCGCTCAAAGACAAGCTCCTCGCCATGGCCGCGCTCTCCCAGCAGGCACTCTCGCTAGCCCTCGAGGCCTACCTCACCGGTAACCTCAGCCTCTGCGAGCACGTCAAGGAGATTGAAGCCGCCATCAACGCCGCCGAGCGCGACGTCGACGAGATGGCCTACGACCTCCTCGCCAAGGAACAGCCCATGGCCATCGACCTCCGCTTCATCCTCGCCGTCATCAAGATCAACGGCGACCTCGAGCGCATCGGCGACCAGGCCACCAACATCGCTCAGCGCACCCAGACCCTCGTCGGCAACCCCCAAATCGAGCTCCCCATCGACATCCCCGACATGGGCGAAAAGGTCGGCGTCATGATCCGGAGCGCCCTCCAATCGCTCCTCGAGGCCGACGCCCGCCTCGCCGAAAAGGTTCTCGCCATGGACGATGAGGTCGACGAGATCAATTACATCGTCCAAGCCGACCTCACCGAGCTGATGCAGCGCCGCCCCGAAATCAGTGCCCAGGCCCTCAACGCCATCATCGTCTCCCGCAATCTCGAGCGCTCCGCCGACCACGCCACCAACATCGCCGAAGACGTCATCTTCTGGGTACGCGGCTCCGACGTCCGCCACAAGTATTCCCTAGCCCAGGCCGAGTAACCAACAACAGTTGCACTATCTCGCCCGTTCTCTCTTCTCAAAGAGACGCTGCAGCGATCGCCTCCCCGGCTCCGGATCGCCTGTAATCAGATAGGCCAGCACAGCTCCCTGGAAGAGTTGGAGCACCTCTTCGACAGTCGATGGATCCGGTAAATACCTCATCAGCAGTTGAACCCACAGCTGCTGTTGCTCCGCATAAAACACCCTGGCTCTTGCCGAACCATTCCAGGCGCGCCGAGACAGGTCCATCACTAACAGCAAAACGCCCTTTGCTTCAGGAGCGGTCGTTCGCTCCCAAAGCGTTCTGACAACCACCTCGGACGAGACACCGGGAGGAAACGACTCAGGCGCAAACTGAGCCCGTAATCTCTCCTCCAGACGCGTCATCACCTTCTCTTCAAGATTCTCGCGGCCGCCAAAATAGTGGACCAGCATGCGCTTGCTGCTCCCAACGCCAGCTGCCAACTGATCCAGACTAAGATCGATCGTTCCCGCTTCTACAAACACAGCAAGACATCGGTCGATGAGCTCAATCGGATCTTCTTTTCTTTCTCGTTGCATTTTCATGTACCAACTGGTACATCTAACCATGTACCACACGGTACATCATAACGTCGAAAGGATCACGGATGAAAGGACAGGACATAACAGTTCTGCTTGTACTCGGTCTGCTTATCTGGGTCGCCGGAACCATCTACTACGCGAATCGCGGTCCCTTCATCCTGGAAACGACAGATCTTCGCTATTGGGTGGCCTTCATTTTGTCGCCAATTCTATCGGCGATTTTCTGCATTGCGATTCTCCGATGGCGACACATAGTACCGCAGAATTGGGCTTCGGCAATGCTTTTGCTGGCTATTCCGGGAATGCTTGGCGAAGCAGTGGTGCTCTCCCATCTATCCACTTTCATGCCAAAACTACACGCTACGTCAGGGGGTAGATACGGAGCATTCCTCTTCGCAACCTACGCGCTTGTGCTCGGAATCGCCGAATGGGTCACCTTGAGAGCGACATCGTAGCCTCATCGCAAGTCAACTCCATATGCAAAACTTGCTCCAAACTCATGATTTACCTCTTCCACGCCCACACCTCCCTTGACTCCACACCCCATGCCCATTAACCTTTAAGTATGGCGCTCGACCGCACCTACGCCTCTACTGTCTGTCGCATGTGTTGTTGCGACCGGGTGCGCTGTCGCCTTTGCCCCGCTCCGTAGACTCAATAGAGTTAGCGAGCATCCCAAGCAAAGCCGCCACCGCCCACTCCAACCGAGTGGGTTTTCTTATTTCCGCAACCCAAAAGGATCTTCATCATGTCCACCACTCCGGCCCCAGCCGCTGCCAAAGAGACCAAAGCCCAGCGCTCAGAGCGACTTAAGCTCGCCAAGAATCCTTGGGAGGCATGGGATGAGGTACGCGAGTTCGCCCGTCAGGGCCGCGACACCGTCCTGCCCGAGTGGACCGGGCTCTACTTCAAGTGGTGGGGCGTCTACACCCAGGGCGACGGCAAAGGAGTCACCGGCGGAGCCAACGGCGAGGGCAAGGCCACCGAGTACTTCATGATGCGTATCGGCCTCCCCAACGGCTTGCTCACCAGCCAACAGACCCGCGTCATCGGCCAGCTCGCCATCAAGTACGCCAACAATCTCGCCGACATCACCACCCGCCAGAACATCCAGTTCCACTGGCTCACCCTCGGCGGCCTCGTTGACGTCGTCGACTCCCTCACCGCCGTCGGCCTCTCCCCCAAGGGAGCCTGCGGCGACGTCGTCCGCAACGTCACCGGCTGCCCTCTTGCCGGCATCGATTCGCACGAGCTCCTCGACGCCTCTCCCCTCGCCGTCGAGATCGCACACCACCTCACCGCGAACCCCGAGTTCTACAACCTCCCTCGCAAGTTCAAGATCACCGTCACCGGCTGCCCCGTCTGGTGCACCTACCCCGAGATCAACGACGTAGCCCTCACCGCCATCAAGCGCATAGTAAACGGTGCCGAAGAGATCGGCTACACCCTCCGCGTAGGCGGCGGCCTCTCCACCGAGCCGCACATCGCCACCCGCATCCCCGCCTTCATCCCGCAGGATAAGGCTCTCGATGTCGTCACCGCAGTCGTCCGCATCTTCAAGGAGCAGACCGACCTCCGCGAGAACCGTACCCGCGCCCGCATCAAGTACCTCTTCATGCGCCACGGCTGGACCGCCGAGTCCATGCTCTCCGCCATCGAAGAGAAGCTCGGCTACAAGCTCGACCCCAATCCCGTCGAGATGGAAGATATCCCCGCCGACATCTACCGCGACCACATCGGCATCCATCCGCAGCGCCAGCCCGGCCTCTCCTCTGTCGGAGCCTCCGTGCTCAACGGCCGCCTCTCCGGCGAGCAGCTCATCAAGCTTGCCGACCTTAGCGAAAAGTACGGCAACGGCCAGCTCCGTGCCACCATCGGCCAGAACATCCTCATCGTCAACGTCCCTGATCGCGAGACCGCGGGCCTCGTCGTCGAGCTCAACACCCTCGGCCTCAACGTCGACGTCTCCCCCTTCTGGCGCGGAGCCATTGCCTGCACCGGAACCGAGTTCTGCAAGCTCGCCATCGCCGAGACCAAGGGCTTCAGTAAGTGGCTCGTTGCCGAGCTCGAAGACCGCCTCCCCAGCTTCGACCAGCAGATCCGACTCCACGTCACCGGCTGCACCAACTCCTGCGGCCAGCACTGGATCGCCGACATCGGCCTAGAGGGCAAGAAGATCAAGAAGGACGGCGAGCTGGTCGACGCCTTCTTCTTCTGCGTCGGCGGCTCCATCGGCAAGTACGCCCGCCCGGCCCGCCAGCTTGGCTATCGTGCTGCCGCCACCGACGTCCCCGCGGCCATCGAGCGCCTCCTGAACGGCTACCTCGCCGAACGCACGGAGGGCGAAGACCTCCGCCACTACTTCGACCGTACCGACGACACCACACTCCGGGCTCAGCTCGCTGGCGAAGTCATCGAGCCGGTCGAGCGCGACGCCCCGCCCGTAGGCGCAGGCCGCTTCGCTCCAGCCGAGTAACGCAGCACACCGAGACCAGGGCCACGACAACCGTCAGGCCTTGGTCCGTCCTGCCACCAGGCGCTACTGGCCCTGACCTGGGTCAAAAGGTATAGCGGATGCCAGCTGTCACAGCGCGAGGCGTCAGGAAGTGTGTCCCCGAAAACGTCGAGAGATAGTTGTAAAGTGCGCTCGCATTGTTCAGATTCACGACATCGAATCGAATCCCAAGACTCTGCTTCTCGTGGGAGATGAGGTTATCCTTGCCGATCGACAGATCGACCGTGTTGCGAACGGCAACGCGCGACGGATTTCTGTCGGCATCGTAGGTTCCGGGAGCCGGGATACGAATACGCGTCGCGCGGATGGCTCCACCGCAGGAGCGGATCGGTGTCGAAACCGTGGCGAAGACGTTGCCGCAGTGCAGTCCCATCTGCTGCTGTTCGTCTCCGGTAAGTTGGAGAACGGTGGAAATATCTGGCGTTGCAACGGAGACAAGCCCGCCGTCGTAGCGGTATGAGGCATTGATCCAGGGACCGCGTGCTCCGAACTGATAGCGCACGTTGAGATTCATCGCCAGTCCCTCATCGTGATCCGGCCTGACGACATTGCTGTAGGGGGCGCTGAAGCTTACTCCACCCGTTTGAGGTCCAAAGAGACGCGAACGCGTGTGGCTTACTGTAATGAACCCTGCGAAACGGTGATACGGAAGCAGAGTCACCCGCACAAGCCCGCCATCGATCTTGGACTTTGCAAACTGCGTCGGGAAGGTCAACGGGCTGTTGAGCAGCACATCGAAATCATAGGCGCCATAGGTAAACTTCCAGAGATATTCTCCACTCAACGAGACGCGTTTGAGGTCAGTGGTAAAGCCAACGTTGAACTGGTTACGGGTGGCCGTGCTCAGGACATTGGAATCTGCCGCCCCAAGGGAAGCAGAAGGCGACCCCGGACCGCTCGAACTCGCTATGATCAGATTCTCGTTATAAGGCGTGAGGAAGACGCGGGAGTAGTCTCCGCGGAACGTTGTATGGAGACGTGACACGCCATAAGTCAGACCAACACGCGGCTGCATGCCGTATGTGCTCACCAGCCCGTTGTACCTGTCGTACCGGAGGCCGAGCTTGACTTGAAGATCTCCGAACCGGATGAAGTCCTGGCCAAACAGCGCCAGCTGTTTGATGTCGGTCTTGCCGCGGAAAGAATAGACCGCACCTCCGCGCGTGAGGTCGAGAGAATGCAGACCTGGCAAATAGCCTGCATTCGATGTAAGTCCTATAGCGGAACACTGAGACGGATCTCGAACCGTTGTGTTGGACGATGGAGCACCGTCCGCTCCAAGGCAGGGACTGTTGTATCTGGGATCGGTCAATCCCGTCGCGAACTGTTCTGTCAGAAACGTGTGCTTGTACTCTCCTCCTGCAATCAGGTTGTGCCGTCCCCGAGTGTAGGTGAACTCGGAACGTGTCCCGGCACTGGTCAATCGCCGAGCCTGCTCCAGATAGGCAGGAGAATCGGAGAAGATGTCGTCCGACGGACGGTAACGAACTTTATCCTGCCTCACCCACACGTTGGTCCGGCTAAACGCATGGTCGCTGAAGGTGTGGACCAGCTGCGGAGCGACATTGAAGCTCACAATGCTCTGGCGCTGGTTCTGCCCCAGCGTCTGCTGGTCAAAGGTATTCGGCGTCTGGAACCACGAGTGGCTCAGACTCGCATTGAGCTGAAGATTCGTCCTGTCCGTAAGACGATAATCCAACCGCTGAAACGTATTCTCCGCGTTGCCATTCGCATGAAGGTTCACCGTCTCCGGAGTATCCAGAAAGCGCGCACTATTGACTGCATCGATTGCCGTAAAGGATCCAAAGCGTTCCGTGCCAAATCCAAGGGTGGCGCTTGCGTTCGAAGTGGCGAAGGTGCCGCGGCTTAGCTGAAGACTTCCGGACGGCTTGCGCTGGTCCAAACCAGATCGGGTCTGTGCCGCGATGACCATACTTGTCTTATCTCCCACATCCGCGCCCGGCGCACCCTCGCGGACATCCACCGACTGAAGCGTATTCAGAGAAACCTGCGTGGAGAAGGTGCGGCTTTGTTGATCCGTGATCGGCTGGCCGTCCACGAAAAAGGAAGCTTCCGCATGGTCGCCGAGCGGATGGAAGGAGCCGTTCGAATCGGCCGAAACTCCAGGCGTCGTCATCGTAATCAATGAACTGAACGGTGCACTCACACTCTGCGAAGGCATCCGATCGATCTCCTCCGGCGTGATCAGCACATGGGCAGGTGCAGTAGGCTCCACGACGGCATCCGTCGCAGAAACCGTGACTTCGCTGCTGACCATGGTCCCCAGCGGAACCGTAAGGCGGATGGGAGCTCCCTGATAGGAAATCGCCTGCTGGGCGGATGCAAACCCCACACCCTCTACCCGTAAGCGATAGTCCCCTGTACTAAGCTGAATGAATGCGAATCCGCCATCGGGACCCGAGACCTGCCTCCGCTCAGCGCCGCTCCGCACAAATGTCAGAGTCAGCTTCGCGCCCGGCACCACAGCGCCACTGGCATCGGTCACCACACCTGAAAGACCGGCGGATATGCCGCTCTGCGCAGAAGATGAAACACAGACCAGCAGAAAAACAGCAACGGCGAATAGCAGGCCGAAACGGTGTATCGTCTTTGTCATTTAGGTGTACCTAAAACATTATTTAGGCTAACCTAAATCGAGGGGAAAGGGAAGGAAACTGTTGCATGAAAAAATCGGCGCGCACTCGCTGGGACAGAAACACGGAGTCGGTCGACGACTACCTCAAGGCCATCTACTCGCTCGCTGGAGATGAACGAAGGTGGGTAGGAGGCTCAGAACTGGCCAGCCGTCTACAAGTTGCGCCCGCGTCCGTGACGAACATGTTGCAGAAGCTCTCGAGTCAGCCCAAGTCACTCGTCGATTACAAGCGAGGCGAAGGCGTGCGCCTCTCCAGCGCTGGCCGAAGACGGGCGCTGGAGATCGTTCGTCATCATCGGTTGATCGAGACCTTCCTCTTTGAGGTGTTGGGCTACCCCATTCAGGAGCTTCACGACGAAGCGGAGCGCCTGGAACATTTCATCTCGGAGTCGTTCGAGGAACGGGTCGCGACCAAGCTGGGCAATCCAACCGTCGATCCGCATGGTCACTGCATCCCGTCCATGGATGGGGCCATGCCATCTTCGCATGGCGTCACGTGCAAGTGTGGCCTGTAACGCACTTGTTGCCCACCAAAAGAGAAGTGTTTCGTCGAGAACTATTTGTTCGCGCTCTCTTTCAAAAAACGTACTAGGTCGATTCGTTCCTGCGGTTTTGCTACGTGGAATTCCATGTTGTTGCCCGGAATGAGCGCGTCGGGGTCAGCGAGCCAACGTTCGAGTGTCGCCTCGTTCCATTCAATATGTGCATCTTTGATCGCGGAAGAGTAATCGAAGTCAGGTACCGAGCCAGACAATCGTCCGAAAACTCTTCGCAAACGTGGGCCTTCGCGATTCTGATCTAACGAGTGGCATCCGGTGCAACGACGCTCAAAGACATCTTTGCCATGAGAGGCGTCGCCTTCCGTGGAGACTGATGCGATTAGTGAGATTGGAGAGCCTGATTCGCGTACCCATTGATCAAGAGAGTTGATGTCAGCTTCCGTGATCTGGGCATTCCAATGGATGATGCGGTACTGGGGCAGCGGCATGCGATGCGACTTTGCCTCGAGGAATATTTTTACTTTGAACGCATCCCGCTCCTCGAAGGAGTAGTTGTTCCACTGAGAGAGGTTCATCGCGTCACGGGCTTGCACAATATCGCTCTCCATCAGCCATGAGAATGGAGCCAGGCGCCCATAGAATGGCGCTCGTATCTGGGTCGAGTGACAGTCTGCACATTTTGTTGCAAGCGTCTTGCGCACATTGAGTGGGATGTCGGTACGCTCCATGATAGGCGTGCCATGTGCCTGGGTGTATAGACCTGCGTCTCCGAAGGGATGTGTGCGGGCAAGCAACAGCGAAGTCACGAATGCGACAATGCAGCCAATAGCTATGGAGCGGAGACGGTTCATGCCATCTCCGCCAGCGAGGAATCGACAATAGCGAGGTGGCTGTGGCGCAGGATGTAGTTGACCTTAGTTACACCGAGGACACCCTGAAGTCTTCCCGCGGGCACCACCATCGGACCCGCGTTTTGTGCTGCTCCCGGAGCAGGCTGCGGGAACGCGGTGGAAGCGGCAGTGTGGAAGGCAACGCTCCCCTCGACTTTCTGCACGACCTGATGGATATGCCCGTTGAGGACAGTGACGGATCCGAAGCGCTTGAGGTAGGAGAGTGCCTCGGATCCATCCTGTGTGCCCCAGCCCCATTGCGGGTAGACCATCCAGAGCGGAATGTGGGCGAATATCACGATAGGCGTTGAAGCAGAAAGTGCGGCGAGGTCTTTCTTAAGCCATGCAAGTTGGTCGGGGCCAAGCTTGCCCATAGCGTCAATCTGCAGCACATTGTTGAGACCGATGAAGTGAACTCCCTTGTGTGTGAAGCTGTACCAACCGTTGCCGAGGGTGCCTTTGCCGAAGCGTTCGCGATACAGGACGCCGTCGTCGGAGGCGGTGTCATGCTCGCCGGGCACATAGAATGTCTCTCCGACGCGTGCGGATTTAACGACCTGCTGCGCGGTGTCGAACTCGCTGGGCTTTGAGGATTGCGTGACGTCGCCGGTGTGAAGCAACAGATCAGGTGCGGCTGGAAGGCGGTTGATCTTGTCGATAGCAAGCTTCAGGGTGCGGGTTACATCCTGGTTGGCAGCCTTGTTGAAGCCAATGTGACTGTCGCTGATCTGCACGAAGCTGAACGACGATGCTGGCGTGGCCTTGCTGTCGGTAGTAGCGGCGAAGAGCTTCGAGGTAGGTATGCCGCCAGAGATGGTCCAAAGCAGACCGGTACCAGCCCAGGCCATGCAACTGAGAAAGTTACGACGGTCGATGCCGTCGGAGGCGGGCATGGGTGCTGAGGATGGGGCGTCGGTTGATGCGGAGTCGTGCGCAAGATTGCTATTCTTCATATTCTTCATGGGTAAATCCTCCACGGATGCAAACTGGACCATGTGAGATTTATTCCGCGCAAAGGGAATAAATTTAGAAGCACCTAGTTTTCATCTTCAGAAGAGAACGAAAGACGATGACCTTGTTGCCCTGGAAGCGTGCGGTGAAGAACACAAGTGCACAGCCCTCGGTCTTCGAGGACCTGGCGCTGCCGCTGCTGCCTGCGCTTTATAACGTTGCCAATTGGCTAACGCGTAACACCAGCGATGCGGAAGATCTGGTGCAGGAGACGCTCCTGAAGTCATTGCGAGGATTTGAGGGCTTCCAGAAGGGGTCGAACTTCAAGGCCTGGATCTTTCGTATTCTTCGAAATACGTACCTGACCTCGCGCAGCGGACTGGCGGCGCAACGTACCGTTGCATTGGAAGAAGAACTGGATGAAGGCGGCAAATTGGGGACCGGGGCCTATCCCGAGAGCACAATCGACCGCGAGACTCCGGAGTTGAATCTGATTCGGCTGGCAGATCGTGCTGAGTTGCATCGAGCGATGGAAAAACTTCCTCCGCCGCTGCTCGAGGTGGTACTGCTGTGCGATGTCGAGGAGATGAAGTACAAGGAGATCGCAGCTATTCTTGAGATTCCGATTGGTACGGTGATGTCGCGCATTGCACGCGCCCGTGTCCATCTGCGGAGATCACTTGAGTGCAATCCATTGACCAGGGAGTCTCACGCATGAGCGATCATATTGCAGCTGCAACGTTGAATGCTCTCGCAGACGGAGAACTGACGGCAGATGAACTTGCTTCAGTGATTGAGCATCTGCACGGCTGCTCTGCATGCACGTCGCATGCGCTCGAACAGTCGCTGCTGAAATCGGCGACGGCGCGAGCGGGGCAGAGATATGCCCTTCCAGACGATATGCGAGAGCGGATGGAGCGTCTTGTACTGTCGCGGAATGCGTCAGGTCGGGTGGTTGAGAAGAATGCTCCATTGTTTCGACCACCGATGAATCGACCAGCGCGCTGGTTGGACTGGGCCGGTTGGGCAGTTGCGGCGATTCTGCTGGTGTCAGCAGGCGGTTTCACTGTTGTCGAGATGGATCGGCGTCGGGTGCAGACGGCTGCAGTGGAGCGCACGGCACTGGTGACAGAGGTCTCCGATCAGCATATCGCTGCCTTGGCGGCGAATCTTCCGCCCCAGGTTCTATCGTCTGACCGGCATACGGTGAAACCGTGGTTTCAGGGGAAGATACCATTTAGCTTCAATCTCCCGGAGGGTTTGCCCGAGGACACAAAACTTGAAGGGGCAAACTTGACGTACCTGCACAATCGTCCGGTCGCGCAGCTGCTATACAGCATCGGTAAACATCATGTGTCGGTCTTCGTGCAGGAGAGAACAGCGGGAGCGAAAGGGCGTGCTCCGCTTGCAGAGCATGCGGGATTTTGGCTGGCTGGCTTCGGCACGAATGAGCTCGATGTGATCGCAATCAGCGATGTGGATCCGGCAAGGCTGACACAGCTAATAACCCTGATCGAACGCGCTCAGTCGAATTAGCTGGCGAAGGCCTCCAGCCTCAATCAGCTCCCACAAGTCGGCTTCCGGGGCTGTAGCTACCAAAGACTGGAGTAGACCCCAAGGGGCGATCCGCGATGCTCGGAC
>Ga0193743_1002347_pt1 | contig 13479 bp, 13 predicted proteins | sample L2c2metaG_FD_143038 | JGI IMG/M metagenome (GOLD analysis project Ga0193743, IMG submission 143038) | Soil microbial communities from a riparian zone of the East river system, Colorado, United States - L2c2 | ecosystem: Environmental > Terrestrial > Soil > Riparian zone | place: USA: East River... | reverse complement strand
CCACCATCGACCAAGGCAACAAATCCACCGGCAAGATCTACTTCGACGTCACCGGCCAGACACCCGCCAGGGTCGTTTACAACAACGGAGTCCAAGATCTCCTCATCTGGGAAAGATGAGGCCACCACCACATTGGCTGTCGTTGTTGTGAAGGGTCTGGCTGCGGGAACGCCGCACCGTGTGTCTGGGTGGCGTGATCGCGTCCCCCGAGCCGGTGGTCGCTATCTCGGTAGGTAGCGAACTCGGAAGAGTATGGGGCCTGAATCGATTTCCGCGAACCGCACGATCCGCGTCTCGCCGGATTCCGCCGAGATCGCGACCGTGTGACCTACGCGATCACCCTGGTTGCAGTGGCACTGCGCGGTTGCTCCGCAAGTTCGCAGATCCACGCGCGTTACTGCCGGCCCGGGACTGAGTCGGTGCAGTGCCGCGTCGCCTTGCCCGCGGGCTAGGTCGGTGATGACCTCGTCGCCCGTTCGGTACCGCCCTTGGCCGTGCAAAACCCGGCCGCGAATCCGCGTGCGCCACCGATCCCCTTGTGGCGCAGCGAAGCACGCGCAACGGCGATTTCGGCCGGAATCGAGTTGGCCAAGGGCGTCTTGGTTCGGGCCGGTTGGCGTGCGGTGTAGAAGTTCCTTCGCTGACAATCCGCAGCTCGCGCCGGTGGTGCCCAGCCGCCTCCACCCGATGGTGCGAGAAGCGGGTTCGCATCGGCGGCGGCAAGGGCGGCCTGATCGAATCCGAGGCGTTCTGGATCGACATCAACCCCCAGACATCAAGGCCGTCACGCATCAACGACGACTTCCTCCAAGGGCTGCAGGCCTACGTAGGTGTACTGAGCCGTTGCGCGCGGCCGATCCGTCTCAACGCCATGTGGGCTCCGACACATCACCGACGTGCGCCCTCCTCTGCGGGCTCTCCAATGGGGCTCTTCATGAGCCCGCCCCCGGACGAGTATCGCCAACTCGTGCCGGTCCTCCGCTGTTTGCCAGAGGCGTCAACCGTCGACGAGACCCCCGGTCTCACTTCTAGTCTCGTTACCGCTACCGGGTAAACCACAAGTAGTAGCAGCGGTAAGGATAGTCGGCCGTTAAGTGTGACGACTATTGCCGCGCGAAGTACCACTGTGAACAGCCATGGACCTCCGCACATCTCACGCATCGACTCAACAACTCCCCGCCGACCCCGTCATCGCAACCGGCCCTCGACCGGCGGTAAAGTACGCAACCGAAGCGATCGGAACATTCTTTCTGGTATTCACCATTGGCGCCGCCGTCGCCAGTCACAGCCCTCTGGCCCCGCTGGCCATAGGCGCGGCGCTGATGGTGATGGTGTACGCCGGTGGCCACCTGTCGGGCGGCCACTACAACCCCGCGGTGACCCTGGCCGCGCTGACACGCCACCGGATCGGTGTGCGTGATGCGGTCGCGTACTGGGTGAGCCAGATCGGTGCCGGGCTGATCGCGGCGCTCCTGGTGCGCACGATCATCGACCCGACGCAAACCGCCGCCACGGCGACCACAACCCTGGGGGGCTCAACCCTGTTGGCGGCGTTCGTCGTTGAGTTGCTGTTCACCTTCGCCCTGTGCTACGTCGTACTGAACGTGGCGACCAGCAAGGACCACCCGAGCAACTCCTTCTACGGGTTGGCCATCGGGTTCACGGTGCTGGCCGGTGCCGTCGCGGTCGGCGGCATCTCAGGTGGCGCGTTCAACCCCGCTGTCACCTTCGCCGGTGCCGTGATGAAAATATTCGCCTGGCCGACGCTGTGGGTGTACCTGGTGGCGCAGGTCATCGCGGGCGCAGCCGCCGGATTGACCTTCCTGGCCCTCAACCCCGACGACAAATAGGCCGACTCAGCCCACGAACTTCAACCCGCCAAAGGAATGACGATGAACAACACACAGCACAGCCCGACGACCACCGACGCGGGCATCCCGGTACCAAGCGACGAGCACTCGCTGACGATCGGACCCGACGGTCCGATTCTGCTGCAGGACCACTACCTGATCGAGCAGATGGCCAACTTCAACCGGGAGCGCATCCCGGAGCGTCAGCCACATGCCAAGGGCTCTGGAGCGTTCGGCCACTTCGAGGTGACCAACGACGTCGGCTCCTACACCCGCGCAGCGGTCTTCCAGCCGGGCGCCAGGACCGACACGCTGATCCGGTTTTCCACAGTGGCCGGCGAACGCGGCACGCCCGACACCTGGCGAGACCCGCGCGGGTTCTCCCTGAGGTTCTATACGCCGGAGGGCAACCTGGACATCGTCGGCAACAACACCCCGGTCTTCTTCCTTCGTGATGCGATGAAGTTCCAACACTTCATCCGGTCGCAGAAGCGGCGCGCAGACACCGGCATGCGGGACAACGACATGCAATGGGACTTCTGGACGCTGTCACCGGAGACGGCTCATCAAGTTGCCTGGCTGATGGGCGATCGGGGCATCCCGAGTAGCTGGCGGTTCATGAACGGCTACGGCTCCCACACGTACAGCTGGATCAACGCCGACGGCCAAATCTCTTGGGTCAAATACCATTTCATCAGCGACCAGGGCGTAGAGTTCCTCACCCAGGCCGAGGCTGACCGACTCGCCGGCATCGACGCCGACTACCACCAGCGCGATCTGTACGAAGCGATCAAGCGCGGCGATTACCCGAGTTGGACGCTGAAGGTGCAGATCATGCCGTTCGACGATGCGAAGAGCTACCGGTTCAACCCGTTCGACTTGACCAAGGTGTGGCCGCACGACGACTACCCGCTCATCGATGTCGGCCGCCTGACGCTGGACCGCAACTTCACCGACCACCACGCCGAGATCGAGCAGGCCGCGTTCGAGCCGAACAACCAGGTGCCCGGCACCGGACTAAGTCCGGACAAGATGCTGCTGGCACGCGGCTTCTCCTATGCCGACGCGCACCGGGCTCGCCTCGGGGTCAACTACAAGCAGATCCCGGTGAACTCGCCCAAGTCTGAGGTGCACAGCTACTCCAAGGACGGTGTGATGCGGATCCGCAATGCATCCGACCCGGTGTACGCGCCGAACTCCTACGGCGGCCCCAAGGCCGACCCGGACCGGGCCGCCGAGGTGCACTGGTACACCGACGGCGACATGGTCCGTTCGGCATACACACTGCGCGCTGACGACGACGACTGCGGTCAGGCGAACACGTTGGTCCGCCAGGTGATGGATGCGCCGGCCCGCGAGCGGCTGGTGTCGAATGTCGCCGGGCACCTGCGCAACGGGGTTTCAAAAGAGGTGCTGGACCGCGCGTTCGAGTACTGGAAGAACATCGACAAGGAGGTCGGCGACAAGATCGAGGCCGCCGTGCGCAACGGATCGGCTTGATCGGCCCGTCGCCGCTCCAGCATGTGGGCGTGACGGCTTTCGAGGATGCCGTGCTTCGAGAGTCGTCGCACCACAGAGAATTTGAGAGATCACACTGATCTATCCATGCCGTAGCGACCCGGAAAGTACGGTGACTTCGCTCGGCGCAGCTCGGCCGTAGATGTGTTCGACACCACTTCCGCCTCGATTTGGAGCACGGCGCCGTTTACGAGATTGCTACGAAAATTGCTGTCCGGGTTGACAAATGGGGTGGCGGTACGCCGCGAATGCGAGGACCATAGAGATATGCAAATCAGACGGAAAACTTTAGAATCGGTGTTCGTGGCAGCGGCTGCCGTCGCGGCGATCGTCGCCACACCGGCCACTGTGATCGCAAACGCACCGGCGACCACCACCCATCAGGTTGTCGCTGCCGGCAACGGCAACGGCAACGTTCACGGTAGCGGTGGCGGCGGTGCGGGCGGCGGTGGCGGCTGCGGCAATGGTCCGGGCTGGCACGGCTGCGGCGGCTGGAACCCATCCGTGGGCGGCTTCGGCGGCGGTTGTTCCAATGGCGCATGCGGCGGCTGGGACGGCGTCCGCGGCTGGGGTCACTTCTAGCGGGCCTCAACGTTTTTCAAGCGACGTTTTTCAGGCGACCGTACCTTGACGCTGCGCACGGAGGGCAGTGCAGTCGCCCCGTCCGTCGCCGCCATGCTCACCCGCATGCTTTAGTTGGAGATTGCACGATGATTAGTAGGACGCTTGTACTCGCGATCGGCTCGGTCGCGCTCGGGGTGCTCGGATGCTCGTCTGCTGGACAGCCTCAGGTACCAAGCACATCCGTCACGCAAAAGGACGTTGGCAGCGCCGGATTGCCTCCACCGCTTGCGGTTCCGGCGGGGAACAGACTCACCTCGTCGCTTGACGGTTCCGGTGTGCAGGTCTATCAGTGTGCGAAGGGCGGGTGGACGCTGTTGCAGCCCGCGGCCACGTTGACCGCGGACGGCAGGCCGGTCGGTTTGCACTTCAAGGGCCCGGTTTGGGTGTCCACGGTCGACGGCAGCGAGGTGGGCGCGGCGCCGGTGGCGACGGTCAACCGCGACGGCGCCATACCGGAATTGTTGCTCAAAGCCAACCAGAATCAGGGCCAGGGCATGTTCAGCAAGGTGACATACGTCCAGCGACTGCGGACCACGGGTGGTGTGGCACCGGCCGGATCGTGCACGGAGGGGTCGCAGCAAGCCATCCAGTACTCGGCGGTGTACCGCTTCTGGTCGGCCGCCCCCTGACCTCTTAAACGAGGTCGACGGTCCGCGTGGCGACTACCGTGCTGAACATTGCTCCCGCCGATCAGTACCCACCGTTGCAGGCGCGACAACCTTGAATTCCTCTAGTCGCATCCCACAGCTTTCGGCGATCTGGGTCAAGATCATCGGTCCCGCGCCACGCTCAAGGGCCAATAGCACCGTCATCGCATTCTCAACAGACTGAATACCCTGCCGTATCTCTGCAATATGCTCGGTGTCCATCAAGCCAGGATATGGCGGTTCCAAGTTGAGCGTGCGGGTGGCTGGCAAAACTTGTTTACCGATCAGCGCGAGAATTGATGTCCTCACCCAGCAACGTTACCTGCGTTCAGCTGGGCTCACGGAGTGGGAGGCCGGCAGCGCGATAGATCGCATCGATGACGGTCATGTTCTCCACTGAGTCTGCGGGCGGCGTCTTCACCGGTTCCCCGCGCAGCACTGCAGCGGCGAAAGCGTCGAGCTGATATGCGTAGGACGCGCGGCGCGTGAACGTTCCATACGTTTGCCGTTGGCTGATCGGATCGACAACACGCCTTCCTGGAAACCGGGCTCGTCTCGCCCGAGTTCGGCTCCAGACGGCGGGACAACGACGAACGAAATCATTGATGTCGCAGCACAGTTCATCGACCGCGAGCGAGCCGCTGGGCGCCTCCCCGAAGGGCCGCCGTTGGCGCATGCCGTTTGCTCAGCCGTATTCAACCCGCTGACGCGCTCGTGGGGGTAGCGCACTCGCAGCCTTTCTCTGATACGCCTGCCGTTTTCGTCCGGGAAGGCGCGAGAGTTCTCGACTGGACGCCGTGCAGAGCTCGCGGAAGACGGGAGCCGGGGCGAAGACACTTCCAAAGTGCTGTGCTGCCCGCGGACGCTAGTCGGTAGTCACAGACTGCAGCTGACCGGAAGCGTCGATGGGTGTCAGCGGTGACGACATGGGTTGGCTGGAGGCCAATTCTGGAAAACACGGACGGTTGGGACCAACCATCGCAGTCGTGGCCAGGATGCCGAGCAGAACGTGGAGGGGTGGCATGGCGCCAAGCGGGGACGAGTTGTGGGCCGTAGATTCCAGTGTTGGAGACGACGCTGCCGCTCAGTGGGAGCAGATACTGTCGGCCAGCTATGTGCCCTGGACGGTCTCGATCCCGGAGCTTCCCCACCGCGATACGTTCAAGGCGTGGCTCCGCCGCTGGCAGATTGATGACCTCGCATTGGTCGACGGCCACTGCGGACCCTGTTCCGGTAGGCGTACCCGCCATCAGCTTGCGGATGCGGAGGGTGAATTCGTCGCAGTAATGATCGTCCAGGCGGGGGCCGAGACGATCAGCCAGCGCCATTTCGAAGCCACGATGACACCTGGTGACGTCGTGGCATGGGACAGCACCAACCGGAACCGGTTCACCGTTCGGGAGCCACTGTCTAAACGCAGCATGCTGATCCCGTGGACGGCGCTGGATGAGGTCGGTGGGCGGGCATGGATGAGCGACGGGGTCAAGCTCGACGGAACCGCCCCGGCGACGCGGCTGATGACGACCTACCTGGATGCGCTCAATCAGGTTCTGCCGGAACTGGATTCCGCCGGCGCTAGCGCGGCACGCACGGCCGCCCTGGCGCTGTTGGCCGGTGCCCTCCGCAGCGAGAACAACATCTGCTCGGCCGAGATCGTGCGGCCCGCTTTGCGTGCATCGATCGAGCGGTACATCGAGCGACATCTGCTCGGTGGCACCGTCACACCCGCTGCCATCGCGTCAGCTCATTGGGTGTCGATCCGCACCGTGAACCGCGTTTTCAGCGCCACCGGTCAGACGGTAGGCGAGGTCGTGCGTCTTCGCAGGCTTGCGCGCGCCCGAGAGGACTTAACCGATAACGATCGACCCATCTCCGACATTGCTCACCGCTGGGGTTTCTCGGACACGAGCCACTTCAGCCGCACCTTCAAGGCTCACTACGGCAGTTCACCGACGGATTTCCGCAACGCGTATCGCTTCGACCGCCGACCTCATGACGCATCGGTACACCGACATGTCGCGCGGGTTCAAGCATCCTGACTGACCGAGTGACAAGACTGGCATCACAGCGGTTTACAGCTGGAAACGATCACGCTCATGGAGGTAGCTCATGGTTGGACGCGGAACCGAGTTCGACGTTGATGCGTACGGATCACGCTCATTCGCCGGCGAGGCGACGGGTGCGTTGGTTCGTCCGCTTGGCGCTTTCGAGCGGATGTATCACCGGCGCCAGCAGAAGAGCACGATGCACTTCTGTGTGGTGGCTGAGCTTGCGGACGACCTGAATCCGGGCGCGCTTGCTCGCGCCCTCCGCGAGGTGCAGCACCGCCACCCGCTGCTGAACGTGTACGTCGACGATGACCCTCAGGCCGGACTCGGTTTTTGCCGCCCGACGATCGTGCCGCCGATCCCGGTTACCGTCATCGACGAGACCGACTACACGTGGTGTGATCTTGTCGCCGACGAGTTGACTCGCCCTTTCGACACCGCCATCGCGCCGATGGTCCGGGTGGTGCTGCTGCGCAGCACCCCTGCCGCGATCATCCTGACAGTCGATCACACCCTCGTCGACGGGATCTCGGCCGCACACATCCTGCGGGATTTGTTCTCCGCGCTGAACGGGCACCAACTTCAGGCACTGCCAGTCCCGCCGTCGCAGGAGGAACTGATCGGCCGCCTGCGCGCCGCGCAGCCCACTGCCGCGCTGGCTGCCAACAGTTCGCCACCGGCGCAGCCGGACTGGTTTGCCACGCCATCCACGATTCGGGCCTTCGACGGCGCGGTGCCCCACCTCAGCGCGATCTGCTTCGACGAGGACCTGACCCGACGGCTGGTCGCCCGCGCACGGGCCGAGCGGACCACTGTGCACTCGGCGCTAGTCGCGGCCATGAGCCGGGCGATCCTCGAGTCCGGCCGCAACGAGTTCGTCCGGATGTTGACCCCCTGCGATTTCCGCCCCCAGATCGGCGTGCACGACGACGTGTGCCTGTACTTCACCGCGGCTCGCACAGCCTTCACCCGTGACCAGCTGACCGACCCATGGGACATGGCCCGCACCGTCGGCGACCAGCTCGCCGGTGCGCGTTCAGTGCCCGCACTTCTGGGTGGTCGGCTGCCATCGAACAGTTCATCCCCATCGATGCGACGCCAGAGGACGCGGAGGCCTTCATGACTCGCGGGCTCAGCTTCGAGGCGTTCGCGTCCAACCTGCGCGTGCTGGACATGGGTCCGCCAGAGGCGGTGCGCCCGGTGGCGATCTGGGGGCCGGCAATTCTCGCCCAGGTCCAGGGCGAACTGGCTTGCGGCGTGTGCACCTTCAACGGGCAGCTGCGCATCGTCAGCGCGAGCCACGACCCGCTCGTGGCCTACCTCGCCCGCGTCCGCGACATCCTCGATGCCGCATGCTGAACGCCCGGCCTTCGGCGCCGCTCGACATTTCAGTACTTGATCGAAATGCCAAACCGAGGTAGCAGAACCCATTCGGTCGACGGCCGCAATCACTGGATGTCGCAAGGAATCTCGACCATTAGGGATGTTCCGCTTGCAGGCGGACTCGAGATCACCATCTCGCCCCCGAGTGCCTCGACGCGGTCTCTGAGGCCGATGATGCCGGATCCTTTGGTTGGGTCGGCACCGCCGATTCCGTCGTCTCGAATCGACAGACGCAGGTTGGGACCAGCGGCTTCGACGCGTACGTTCACCTGCGATGCTTGCGCGTGCTTGGCCGCATTGGTGAGGGCTTCGGCGACGATGTAGTAGGCGGCCACTTCGGCGGGCTCTCCCAACCGTCGGTGGACGCTGACGTCGAGCTCGACCGGCACGGCCGACCGGCGGGCCAGCGTCTTGAGCGCGGGGCCCAGACCACCCTTGGACAGGATCGCAGGATGGATCCCACGTGAGATCTCGCGTAGCTCCTCGGAGATCCCTGCCAGGCCTGTGACGACGTGAGAAATCTGCTCCTTAGCCGGGTGCGGTTCGGGCGGCAGCGATGCCTCCGCGGTGCGCAGCACGAGCCCCAGCGCGACCAGTTGTTGTTGGGCGCCGTCGTGCAGGTCGCGTTCGAAACGGCGCCGGGCATCGTCGGCGGCCGCGACGATCCGCGCCCGAGACGCGATGAGCTCCGCGCGGGTCGCGGTGTTCGCGATCGCGGTCGCAACCAGATCGGCAAAGTCGCCAAGCCGCGCCTCGGTGCCCGGAGGCAAGGGCTCCGATCGCGACGAGCCGACGACCGCGGCACCCCACAGGCGCCCGTCGACCACGATCGGCACACCGACTCCCGATCGCAGGCCCAGCTGACGTATCCGCGCGGCGGCCGAACCAGACGCATTGTCGTGGCTGTCCGTCCGGGCGGCGCGCCCGGTTCGCCACACCAGCGAAGCAACGGTCTCACCCTCGACGGAGAACCGCTCCCCTACACGCATCGTCTTCACCCCGCCGGGCTCATCGTGAGCTGCGAGCAGCAGGGCCGCGCCGTCGGGCTGGTAGCAAACGAGGGTCGAGTGGTCCACGCGCAGGCACCGGGCCAATTCCGCCGCCACCGCGGAGAACACGTCAGACGGGGGAAGTCCCCGCGCCACCAGTGTCGCCACCCGTCGCAGCGCAGCCTGCTGCTCCGCGAGCGATTCGGCCTCCCGGCGGCGTTGATGCGCTTCGACGGCGCGTGATCGCGCCAGACCCGCGAGAGTGTTGGCCGACAGCGCAACGGCCACGAAGACCCCAATTGCCACCCAGTCCTGAGCTCTTGTCGGGATGATGCTCTCCGGCCGCATGCGGTAGTAATCAAAGGCCAGGGCACTGGCCAACGACATCAGCATCGACAGCCCGAAGCCCCAGCCCGTTGAGACCACTACGACGCCGAGCAGGTAGATCACGCCAAAGGGGCTCATCGGCGCAATCTGTTTGAGCAGATACACCAGAAGGGTCTCCGCCCCGATGAGCGACGCCGCAACCACGATCCCAACGGCGAGCGACCCGGCCGTCGGGCGTAGCAACAACGACAGCAGGCGCGTCGGCATCGGTGGCCAGGCTACGGGCGCATCGGAAGCGCTGAGCCGTCCGTTGCCGACGGGTGCCGCGGAAGTACCCGTTTCGCCACGCCCGGCCATTAGACCGCGACCCCACTCGGAGACCTACGCCACTCACGCGCCGGGCATTGCATCACTGAATTCCTCCATTGGGTCCAGACATGTACGTCGGCCTGATCAGGTCTGACCGCTGTCGACGGTGTTGTGCTCGACCGGGCGAATGAGGCCGGCGAGCAATATGTCAATCGCCTTCGCGCGGCGTTCCTCGTTGTCGGCGGCGACGGTCATGCGGATGAACATGGTGATGTCGTCAACGGTGATGTCGGGACGCAATCCGCCGGCCTCGCGCAGCCGCGACGCAGCCGGGCCGATCACGGCGGTGATGAGACGGTTGGCGTGTTCATCGGCGCGAGGGCTCACGCCGGCCAGCCGCAAGAACGTCGCCACTTCACGCTCAGACATGTCAGAGCTGCCGGTGAACGCCGCCCGGAACGCCTCGTAGGGATCCTCGATATGCGTGGCCTGGTCGGCGTTGTCCTGCACCGCCTGGATCAGGTCGTCGAGGACCGCCACGGTCAGGTCGTCCTTGTCGGGAAAGTGCCGGTAGAGGGTGGTCGGGCCGACACCGGCCCGATGCGCGATCTCCTCCAGGCTGACCTCGGGCCCGTGCTCGATGAACGCCTCGCGCGCGGCCGTCACCAGCCGTTGCCGGTTGCGGACCAGGTCCTTGCGTGGCGACTTCATGAGTGACGCACCTCCCCCGATGAAGTGGTAGCACCACCGCCGCTTTAGCGCTAGTGTGAGAAACGGAAGTACCACCACCATATCTGAGGGGTGGCGGGCACAGACGAATGGAGGCAGAGAATGTTCCGACGCGTACGGGCAACCCAAGTCGGAGGCGCGCGGGAAGCCCAGAGCAGCAATGCTCCGTGGACCGCAGCCAACATCCCCGACCAGACCGATCGCGTCGCGGTCATCACGGGCGCTAACACCGGCGTCGGCTTCGAGACCGCAACCGCACTCGCCAGCCACGGCGCACAGGTTGTACTCGCGGTGCGCAATCTCGATAAGGGCAAAGCGGCAGCAGCGAAAATTGCTACGACCACCCCTGGCGCCGCAGTGACTGTTCAGCAATTCGACCTCAGCTCGCTGGACTCGATTCGCACCGCTGCAGCAGACTTACGCGCCAATTTCGACCACATCGATCTGCTGATCAACAACGCCGGCGTGATGGGGACCCCGAACTGGGCCACAAAAGACGGGTTCGAGCTTCAATTCGGCATCAACTATCTGGGCCACTTCGCGCTGACCGGTCTGCTCCTCGACTGTGTCCTTGCCGCACCGAACTCGCGCATCGTGACCGTCAGCAGCGCCGCCCATCGACTCAAGGCGCGGGTTCAGTTCGACAACCTCCAGGGTGAGCGCAGCTACAACTCGCTTGGCGCATACGCGCTCTCGAAGCTTGCCAACCTGCTCTTTGCCTACGAGCTGCAGCGCCGGCTCGCCGACAGCAGCACCACGATCTCCGTTGCCGCGCATCCCGGCGGCTCCAAGACCGATTTGGCACGTAACTCCTCGGCCCCAGTGCGAGCCTTCAACGCACTGCTACTCCAGAGCGCGGCCATGGGCGCTCTGCCGACGCTGCGGGCCGCCACCGACCCGCAAGTGCTCGGCGGCCAATACTTCGGCCCAAGCGGGTTTCTCGAAGCCCGCGGCTACCCGAAGCTCGTGCGATCCAGTGCACAATCGCACGATCGGGACATCCAGCGCAGACTGTGGACCGTATCCGAAGAACTCACCGGCGTCGCCCATCCCATCTAGGCATCTGATCGCTGAGCCGGGAGCCAGCGGCAGTTGCTGTTGACCGGATTCCGGTCCGGCACGCAGCAGATGTCGCCTAGTGGTTGAAGAGAAGCCCGGCCTGGTCGCCGTAGGGGTGGAACTGGACGTGCGGTGAATTCGTCTTGATCTGAACGTTGCCGGGCGACTGGCAGACGGTCCCCGAGCTGCTCGCGCTGCAGGACCGCTGATCCGCTGCGAAAGCCGCCGGCGCGACGGCGATCGTCGCGGCGGCAGCACCTGCCGCCAACAGTGGTGTGATGTACTTCATCTTGATTGCCATGGTGGTAACTCCTTGCGTGCATTCGTTGGATGGTGTGCAGTTCGTCGTACATGTTCAGCGTGCGTCCACGGTTCTGTGTAGCCACTGAGATGAGCTGAAAGCTCTCTCAGGAAAAGTCCAACCAGCGCCGTACAGATTGCAGGCGCTGGCAATGGCGTCGGACGGGCCCGGAGTTCAGCGCCAGCTTCGCAGCTCGTCGACCAAAACCATTCGGGCCACAGTTGCAGTGGTGCGGAGGGCATAGCGTCGAGCGAGCCAGGCGCAAACCATCAGTTGCGTCTGGTGGAAGAGCATCAACGGCACCACCATCAACCCCGCCGCGGCCGCGGGCAACAGTACGCTGGCCAAGGGCAACCCGCTGGCTAGCGATTTCTTCGAGCCACAGAAGACGATCGCGATCTGATCCTCGGTCGAGAAGCCAAGGCGGCGTGCCGTCCACATGGTCGATCCGATGACGGTTCCCAGGATCGCGGCGTTGGTAACGAACAACAACAGCAGCGAGTGGATGGTGAGCCGGCTCCAGATCCCGGCCACCACACCTTCGCTGAATGCCGCGTACACCACCAGCAGAATCGATCCGCGGTCAACGTAACCAAGCACCCGCTTATGCCGCGCAATGAATCCGCCGATCCATCTCCGCAACAGCTGCCCCGCGACGAACGGCACCAACAACTGCAGCACGATGTCGCGGACCGCCACGAGTGACACCCCACCACCGGTCTGAGTGACGAGGAACACCGTCACCAGCGCAGGTGTCAGGACGATGCCGATCAGGTTGGAGAACGACGCGCTGCACATGGCCGCCGCGACATTTCCCTTCGCGATGGATGTGAACGCAATCGACGATTGCACCGTCGACGGCAGGCAACACAAGAACATCACGCCCGCCCACAGGTCTGATGTCAACACGTCGGGAACCAGCGCGCGAGAAAGCAAGCCCAGCAACGGAAAGACCAGGAAGGTGAAGGCGAGTATCACGCCATGCAGCCGCCAGTGCCGCAATCCGACCAACGCATCATGGGTTGACAATCGGGCGCCGTAGAGGAAGAACAAGAGTCCGATCGCGATGGTGGTGGCGTGCGTGTACTCGACTGCGACGATGCCGCGCGCGGGCAGCAGCGATGCGATGCCGACGGTGACGAGCAGCAGCAGAATGTAGGGATCCAGGCGGAGCCTGGACATCAACCGGCGACGCCCGGTTGATCGGGCCGGTCCAGCCGGTGTCGTGGGTGATGTCGGGAAATGTTCTCCTCCAACAACGCTATCGAGGTCGCCACGCCCACGTCGTCGGACTTGACCTCGGCAAGGCGGCCATCGTTCGCGCGCAGTTCGACCAGCGCGTGGGCCATTGCGGTGTGCGCGGCGAACAGACACGGCGTCGAGTAGATGGCCACGTTGATGCCCAGCTCGTCGAGCTCGGTCAATGACAGTCGGGGTGACAAGCCACCCGCAATCTGGTTGAACAGCAGGGGCTTACCGCCGACGACGCTGCGCACCTTGCGTATCCATTCCACGCTTCTGACACCGTCGACCAGCAGTACGTCGGCATCGGTGGCCGCCAGTACCTCGGCCCGGCGCAGGATCTCGCACTCTTCGGTTGCGTCAGTGCGGGCCACGACCAAGAGCTCGGTCCTGGTCTGCAACACCATGTTCAGCTTCTCCAGATACTGCTCGATGGGCAGGATCTGCTTGCCG
>Ga0193743_1002346_pt1 | contig 13483 bp, 17 predicted proteins | sample L2c2metaG_FD_143038 | JGI IMG/M metagenome (GOLD analysis project Ga0193743, IMG submission 143038) | Soil microbial communities from a riparian zone of the East river system, Colorado, United States - L2c2 | ecosystem: Environmental > Terrestrial > Soil > Riparian zone | place: USA: East River... | reverse complement strand
GATTGACCAGGCATTCCATACGCCTAGATTCAGCGCGTAATACTTTGTGAGCGAGTTGATCATTGAGCTCGGCGCAAGAGCGATCACGAACGGACCCATCGCAAAGAGGCACGATCCCCAGAATGTATAGATCAGCGCAAAGATTTGAACTGCGACCGGATAGATGACGTAGGCAAGAATGATTTCCAGCAGTGTAAGCAGGGCTGATGGGGTCCACGGAATTGAGGTGAATATCTTGTTATAGCCATTAGCTTGGAAGAGGTCTCGCAGTTGTGCTTCCCAACTCGTAGCCAAATCATGAGCACCAAAACTACTATCGACGGAGTTCGCGATCTGATTAAATCCAGTGAATAGATCTGAGAAGAAGGTTTGCCAGTAGCCGATCACGAAGGCTGCGACTGCATACTTCAAGAACGTACCCGCCAGGGATCTGATGTCGCCGCCCTTTACGAAGGCTTCATAGATGCCGAGGACAAGGCATATAGTCATCAGCACGTATGCGACATTTTGTATTGATGCCAGCAGACTCCCGCTGATCCCGTTGACGACTGACGTGAGCATCGATTGAAATTCAAATATTCCGGACTGCATCACTCGCTCCAATCATCGAGGGGTAAGGATCTGAAGCATCCTCTGATTCAGGTTCTGCATTTGTGCGGTCGAGTCTTTGAGCTCTCCACTTCGGTTCGATACGCTCGCGCTGTTCACCCGCAACAGTTCTGCCATGCCCATCTGCGTATAGGCGTTTGCCTGTATAACCCACGCAGAAGCCTCTGCATCAAGGATCGGTGCTGTTCCGGGGGCTGAAGCGGCGATCTGATCGTTCAGTTTCTGTGCGACTTCCATCTCCCGCTCCGCAAACGCATCGAGTTCGATTGCCTTCTTAATCGCGTCCTGTGCTTGCGCGTCCCCCATGTCTACTTGGTAGGCAACGCTCTGTGGCATTGCCGTCTGTGCCGGGAGCGGCGCAAACACATTCTGGTAGGCACCATTGATCGACGCGATGTTATTGGGATTACCGGACAGCATCTGTCGTTCGAGTTGCTGCGGGTTCGGCAGCGTGGCACTTGAGACGTTCAGCGCGCCCAGCTGACGGAAACTGGTAAAGGACGCAGTAAAACCCGTCGCCATTTGCTTTGCACTGTTGATCGCCGATATCGGATAGAGCACGTTCTGCTGGAATTGCTGTTCCTGTTGTTCGACCTGGTTGATCGCTTTTAGAGGCGAAGCGACGGCACTGCTCAGAGTGCTGTTGATCTCCTTGAGTCCGGCAAGAATGGCCGCGATGTCAATGCCAAATTGTGAGTGCGCAGGCTGCACAGCAACAGTGCTCACGATCAATACTCCGGCCCCGCCAAGGGCAATCCGGCGCACGAGAGGCTTGCGAACAAAAGACCGCAGTATTGTCATTGGCCCCCTCCAAGATGATTGAGAATTTGTTGATTGAGGTTCTGCGTGTTGGAAGTCGACTGCTTGAGAATGGAGCCGCGATGGCCAAGTTGTATCGCCGCTTCACGCAGCTGATAGGCTAGAAGCTTGTGCTGCATGGCAAGGCTTGCTAATTCAGCAGCCCTTGCCTCAGCCGCGACCATGGCTGCCGTGCCTGGCGCCGTTGTTTGGGCCTCATCCTCGATTCTCTGCGCTGTCTGGAGCATCTTCGTGGTTGCCTGATCGGCAGCCATTGATTGGACCGTTGCATCTTTCGCGACGGCATCCTCAATATCCATCATCTGCAGATTCAGCTGGGGCGCTGCCCCAGAGGCTGGCTGCACACCATAGGTCGATGTGTAACTCTGAGCGAAAGTTCCAACCTGCCCGATCTGTCCGCTAAGAAAGGCAGATTCCAAAGATTTGGACATTTGCAGGTTCGCGCTATTTACGGGCAGTGTGTACACCTGATTCATCCAACCTCGATAACTGGCTTTAATCGTCGAAATATAGTTTTGCGCTTGAGTGATCAATCTGACGGGCCACAGTGCCTGTTGCTCGGTCTTTAGGATCGAGCTGCGGATCTGGTTGATGTCCGTGAGCGCTCCGCCGATCGGGCCGGTGATCGTATTCAGAATCGGGGAAAAGATACCTCCGAACTGCGCAGACGCTCCTGTCGGGAAAACTAGGAGAGCCATCACAAGCATGCTCGCGCTTAAATACATTGCTTTCGCTTTCATACAGTCGCCCCTCCGAGGACGACCGGCTCGGTCGTCGCGTTTCGCATGACATGGTCACTCGGCGTCGGGCTTCGCTTGCCGGTATCCGTGGGAGCAAGGACACCCAGTCGGCTCACTTCGCCCGAACGTTCCTCCGGAAGCTCCGGTAGTTCGGAAAGGCCATGGGGGAACTTGTTCGCGAGTTCCTCGTAGCGTTCGACCAGGCTTAAGTGGGGATTTGTGGCAAGCCACCACTGCCGGTACCAGCGCTCCCGCGGATAGGTCGTTAGGAGCCAGTATTCGAGCGGTGTGGGGACGATGTACAGGCTATGCGTCGTCTCCGCTTTCTCACCGATAACGATGAGGAATTCACTCTTCTGACCTTTCTCGGTCATCCCCAGACCCTTCACTCGATTGAGAGTTGTCTCAGTCAGGTGCAGGAATTGACGCAAAACGTCGAAATTTCCCTTCTGCCGCCCAATCATCTTTACAGCTGTGGTCGCAAGGATCGCACCGCCGAATTCGTTGGGTTTGTCCGGTGTCCCCGTAAAATCTTCAACTGCCTGTGAAATTCCCCACACGCAGGCATTTCGCTTCCTGGCTGTCCTGAAGAGCTGCACAACTACCGGCGCGAGACTTGGGGATTGCAAGAGAGCCCAGCACTCATCGAGAACGGTGATGCACCGCTTGTTGGCTCTGCCCTGGGCACGTTTCGTGGTGGTGTAGGCGATCAACAAGCTCATGGCGACTTCTAGCTTCGGATCGTCTTTGAGTTGTTCAACGTTGAAATAGAGCCAGGGGGTCGACATATCTATGGTTGTCGGCCGATCGAAGAGACGGGCGTACATTCCGTTGTTAACCCACGCCCGCATTTTTGCTGCGGCGATTCGCGCGGCCTCGTTGACGCGTGGATTCTTGTCTTCGTCGTAATAGTTCTGCAATTCGTCATAGAGGTCGCTGTAGAGCGGAATCGGATTATCAATGCGCATCTGCGCTCTTGCGTAAGTCTTGCGAATGGCGTTCATGATGAGGTTATCGAGGAGATCCGTGTCGCCTTCGCCGCTGTCACCGATCATGAATCGAGTCAGGTTTTTCAGAAAAGCTAGGTGATCGTTCGATGGCTCGTCCTGGCCGGGCTCAAGATCAAACGGATTGATCGTCTGCTCAGTGTCGAGAGACATGGTGATCATCTGGCCGCCCATGAACGTCACCGGATGGTAGTAGCTGTCGCCCCGTTCGATGATTGACACCTGAACATCCTGGCGCGCGCACGTGAGCAGCATCTTGCCGACGTGCACACTTTTGCCCGTGCCAGAGGTTGCAGCGACGATTGCATTCGCATTCTCAAGGTGCGGATCAAACGGCGAAAATGGGAGCAGTTGCCGATAGGGTGTTTCGAATAGCATCAAGGGCGATTTGGTAGTTCCAGCCCACGGCAGCTCGACCGGTAGGAGATCGGCCGCGTGGGGCGTCAACAAATCGTGATCGCGCCTGTCCTCTTCGGCGAGCCCAGGAAGGGTAGAAAAAAACAGCCTGCGTGTTGCCAACGACTCCGGAAATCCGCGAGCTCCATTCATGCGGGCGAGCACATGCAATACCTGTTGTCGGCGATTGGCTAGCTCTCTCTCCGCCGTTTCATACTGTTGCGAAGACCACGCTGGAGCAGAGGTGTGAACTCCAATAGCCACACTCACGCGTGCTGTCTTGACCGACGACGCAATGATTTCCTGCTGGATTTGTATAAGCTCCTGCGTAGCGACCTGCGCGGTAACGTCCACACGGAGATTGCCTTTGGAGTCCTTTTGTGCCGCCTGCATCTTGCGGAATTTCTTCTTGTATTTGTCGAGCACCACCCGCTGGTCGGGGATCATCACCTGGGTCGAGATCACAACCGGGAAGCCAATCGTCATCAGCTCCCGCAGAATGCCGGGATAGGTCCCATCGGGCGGTGTCTTCAGGCTGATGAAGGTCCACAGCGTCCCATCAATATTGAGATAGGTTTCTGTTTGCCCCAAGATGTTCCCCGGTGCGAGCCTCTCGCGAGCTGAGACTTCACGGGTTTCAGCGATATTCTCCTTCAGCGGAGTGAGGTCAGGGTCCATCGGGTTAAACGCGCGCTTGATCTCCAGAAAAATCTCTTCGTGAGTCATTCGCTCCGGCCCGAGCCCTCCACTTTTCATCGCCGACTCAATACCAGCGATAATCGACTCAAACTCGGCAAGCGTGTCAAGGTGCTCCTTCTTTGTCTTCTGAATCGCTTTTCTCACAGACAGGGTGAAAGTCCCACCGGCTTGCCTCCGCTCCTCCTTGCTCTGAGGTCCGCCGCTGGCGATCATCGCCCGCTTATGCTTCACCGGATCCCAGATCAAATACACACCCGCGATCCGCGACAGGTAAGCGCCTAGCCTTTCTCTCTCCTCCCACGTCGCAAGTCTTCGATCGTCGAGAACCTTGACCTCTGGTGTTTCGGATCGCGAGGCGTCCCGATACCAATCGAGCAACCCATTCAGGCTCTCCACCACCTCGTAGCGAATTTGCACCCGCATACTCTGCTCCGGCATTGCGCGAAGCAGTGATTCAACAACACCTTTCGCCTCATTCCGTCCTTCATCATCGGCGAAATAGGTCACAGATCCTTGCACGCGAAAACCGGCCACGTAGCAACCGTCGGTGCGAACCATCACGTTGTCGAGGAATTCACGAATCTTCAGCAGTTCGCAGACGGCAGGGTCTTGGAGGGAACGCTCTTGCTGGGCAGTCGTCCTGGGCATTAATCGCTCTCCTTGAGGAAGCTGTTGGTAAGCTTTGTGTCGCGTGCCAGAGCACAGTAACTGCGCGGTTGCCCGTAATAGAGCACCAGGTCGAGCAGATACCCACGGGGTTTCCCATACTTGAACAACATCAGACCGGGTACGCCGAGCACGAGGACCATGAGCATCAGGAACCAGTTCATCGGCAGGAAGAACATATAGCGGTCAGAGAAGAGGAATTGCCCGACCAGCATGGCGACTGCGCACGCCATCGCAAGAAACAGCATGTCCTCGAGTTCAAGACCAAGCAGAGTGACCTTGGCGTGCAGATTGCGCGATACCGGACTCATTCTCAATGCCATTACGCCACCCCACTTGTACCGGCTGCGATGAAGTGTTCCATCAATCTCATCAACCCAGAAATACAGAGGCATGCACCACCGGCGATAAAATGCCGAATCCAGTCGTCACCAATGTTGAGCCTTTCGAAAAAGCCGCCTACTCCCAGCACAGCCCGTACGATCTCGATCCCACCGTAGACGGGCAGAATCACGTTGCCTACCCAGTTGGCCAAGCTGAGGATTGCTGACCAATATTGCGTGGTTCCCGATCCCTGCCTCGCGAAGACTTCGGCAAGCCGCAGGAGCCCGGAGACGGAGAGTGCGGCCAATGTTCCGCCGATATAGGGATCGATGTGGTATCCACGGGAGTATTTGTAGATCCCCATCGCCAAAATCAGCGCGGCAAAAATCGGCATCAGCGCATTGCCGACCCAGCTTGTGAGGTTGAGGAGACCACCGTCGAAGGATCCGCTATTCATGCATCGCCTCGCGGGCTTATATATGCTTCAGTTTTTGGTCTCTGTCAAAAGAGTGGCGGTTGGTTCGCTCGGGTGGACATGCGCCCCAAAGCGATCGAAGCTTTGCCGCTCCATCGCCAAAGAAACTGGGCTATCTTGAACAGCGCAAAGCACTCGGCACTCAAACAAATCACTGACACAAGGACGGCGAAGAGCACTCGTCCTACCGGGAAATGAACCGCGATAGACAGAAGGAACAGCAGTGTCAGACAACTGATCGTAAAAAAGCAGCCTTTTAGAACCTGCTCCCGCGTTCTCATGGCCATTCCTCCATTTCCGGACAGAATCCAAAGCAAGGTTTGCGAAAGTATGGTTCTTTGAAATGCCAGTCTGGAATGAAATCAGGGGTAAGGTCCGACATGTCGGCGTTCATGTCAAAACATGAGGTCACCAAGGGTACGAGTGCCTCGTTGGCGCAATATCCTGCGCCGCCGATTCCAGCCGCGCCTAGCAAACATGCTGCTATCTGTTTCATAGATTGACTCCTGCGAAATGAGTAACTAGCGCCCAGATTCCGGTCACACTCAAAAAGGCAAGGCCGCTCGCAACCAAGCCTCCCCAGGGCCGATGGCGAACGTAGTTCACAATCGCACCGGACAATGCGAGGCCGCCAACGATCGGACTGATTCGATTCGCTGCGTAACCAAATGCCTGCATGAGCATGTCGGTCACACCATATTGATCACCGCTCTGCATCCAGCTACCTGTCGCCAGGTTGTAAATGCCTTGGACTCCCAGAAGAAACAGGGCAGCGATGATCGAGGCGAGTGGGCTGTATCCCTGACTGAGATCAAGGATCGCTTTAAAAACGAGGGACGCGGCGACGACTGGGACCACGTGAGCTGTGAGGAAGTTATTTACGAAGTCATTCGTGACCCGTTCGACGCCCTGGGTATACGGGGCTCCGGTAGCACCGGCAATCGTGAGTTGGGATGCTCCCGGAACGCCTTCATTGCTTAACCAAAGACTTACTCCGGGCAGACTGATCAGCAAACAGCCCCAGAAGAGCCATTTAAGAAAGCCACCACTGGCCTCAAAGTTCATCCCACCTTCGGAACGCAGCCGCATCCCAGCCATGACAAACGCACCGAGCGCTGCTGGAATTGCCAGATCCATCAGGAGACCGAGAATTGCTCTGAAGACCAGTGGTGTCTGCATAGGAACCTCAAGCCACCGCCTGACCTTGCGAGATGAAGTATTCAATCAGCCGCAGGATGCCCGATACGCAGATCAGACCTCCAGCAGTCATCGCAGAGGGCAGCCAGCTGCGGCCGCTCCGCCACTGCAATACTGTAGCGACCACAGCGATTCCGGCCCCTACGGGGCAGATCACGTTGCACACCCAATTCACGAGATTCAGGAATGCGCCTTCAGGCTGTGATGCCGTCTGCCCTTGGACTGCCTGGCCGGTGGCGGGTGCGGTTCCGAGGTTTTGAGCGACACTGGCAGCGGGTGCTACCAGAGCGGCTCCGATGAACGTAACGAGCATGAGCACCTGCAGCTGTTTCTGCGCGGCACGTACAGCTCGCATAAACGACTTGATCATGGACTTCCTCCTTGACGGGGTGCCGTCGAGTTGGAAAGTCGCATGACTTTGCATTTCGCTCAATTGAGTGAAACTCTGATTCGCATCCAATCGAGATATATATTGATGGTTCACAGCAACCGGAATCCGTGCGAACCGATCAATGGGATCGGGAGGCTCCCGACCCAACTATTTACAATCCCTACCCATCCTGTGCCTCTACTCGTCCTCCGCCTCCTACTTCGGCTTTGTCGTTTTCTGAACTTCGACACGTGGTTACAAAAGTCAAGTACACGCCTTTTCTCTTTTCTCCCGTTTCAGGACAAGGGCCATGTGGCGCTCACGGCTAACTCTCCATTACAAAAGTGACGTACACACTTTAGCCATTCCAAAGGGCGGTCCGCCTGCCGTCCTCAGACTGCTCTTCCGTTACAAAAGTGAGGTACACGCTTTTTCTTCTTTCGCCGTTTTGTGCCAATATCTTCGTGGCGCTTCGCCTTAGTTCTTAGGAAAAAACAGAATCGGAGGAGACTAGCCGTTGAATGGGCAAGAAAATGCGGCCCACTAAGCAGGCCGCATCTATAGATCCGACTAACTAACACTATCTACGGTTGTGCCGGAGCGCTCGAATCGAGCGCGGCATTGTCGAGACGAGGAGCCTGAATCGTCTTCTCCGCGCCTGTCGCATTCACCTGCGGTGACTTTTCGAAGATGACGTAGATCTCCGTCCCGGCGGGTACGCTAACGACGATATGCTGCATCGTCATCATCCGCATAATCTGTTCATCGCCGGCGTTCCCGATATTGTCAGCTACGCGCATTCGTAATAGGTCGTTTTCGCTAACTGCTCCATTTGCGCTCGGAGCGCCGACAATCATCGCAGCGGTCTCGCCGATACCGGCGAGCGAGCGCACCAGCATGCTCCTGCCGGCCTGCTTCCCAGTAACGGCCCCTTTGACGGCCTGCAGGCTCATATCTGCAGCTACGGCGTCGATCGCAACGTTCTCTCCTCCTGGAAATTCAATTGACGAGAACGTGATGTTCACGAGACCCGATGGGTCCGCTTGCGAGATCTTGCCAACGACACGGCTTCCCGCCGGAATCAGCACAGCGCCGTCTCGCTCATAGTTGTACTCGACCACCGCCGTCACAGGTGCATGTACTGCGGTCGTCGCCATGGACTCCAGCCGTGCAGCGAAGTGGTATCCAGGCGCGAAGCCTAGATTACTGACACTTTGTTGTTCGCTTTGCGTTCCAGATCGCAACCCACTGTTGCTTTGATTGTTGGCTGTGAAGACAAGTGATGGTTTGTTCAGTGCGTCCTCTTCTCTCTTGAGTACTTGCTGTTCACTTTGGCCGCCAGAATACGGAGGTGGTGTCCATTTCGATTGCCCGTTTGGTGTTGTGTCGGGCTCTTCAAACTTTCCCACTTGGTTGAGTTGCTTGCCGCCGTTGGGAGTGCTCTGTTCGTTGGGGGGTTGCGTTTGAGTGACCTTCGGTGCCTTCGTCTTCTCGATGTCGGCTGCGTCGACTGTCCCTCCTTTCTTCGCTTCATCCGGAGACGGTTTGACCTTGTCGCTCGGGATCAAGTCTCCGGGGGCAGTTATTCCGGTGACCCGCCCCAGGTTCGGCTTAGCGGCTTCGGCTGCCGTCTTCTTTTTAGTCGTTCCTTTGGAGGAGAGGAAGGCCAGCATCCCGATGCCAAAGATGATCATCGCGCCGAGAACCAGTAGCATGAGAGGCATGTTTCCGCCGCCTGAGCCGCGCCTTTTATCGAGTACAAAAGGGCGCTTAGTGACTGACCCTGGCGAGCCGACCGTTTCGGCTTCTGGGTCTGCAATCGGTGTTACTTTCTCCGCTGGCTCTTCGAGCTGTACATTCTCTGGTCATGCCATGGGTCACCTCTCAGGAGTGGAGTATTCGGAAACCTTAAGAAGCAGCTGAGCCGGAACGCTTATCTTCCCGGAGCCACAAATGGAACGGGTATCAAGAGCGGTGTATCGACGGCACTTGCAGTTGCTAGCTGCAGCAATAGCCGGTCTTTGCTCTGCTTGAATTTGGGACGGGCGAACTGGACGGCACCGTCTGCGCGCTCACCTGGAGCCAGACGGCGCGCATTTAGTCGGTAGTCCGTGATCGGGACCTGTTCGGCGAGAATCTCGCGCTTCTTTTTGTTCTTTTGTTTGTCTCCATCGAGATTCGGACTGTTCAGCTCGACCTGCGGCGGCAATACCTCGATCCAATGATCTGTCGTATTCAACACCGAGTATGCGGCCAGCATCTCGTCACCCTTTTCGCGGACGTCGCCAAGAGCTGCCACCAATGGTTTGTCAATCGCATTACCATCCGGATGCTTTTCATTTTTTGCGAGGCCGCCGCCCCAATCCGGAGTTGCGATCTCAGACTGCGTCTTCAGTGCTTGATCAATGACCGAGATTGTCCTGGGCTTCTCATCCCTCGCGGTCTCCACGCTATGTATAGCCGCATCTGATGAGCCTATGAGAAAGCTTTGCGGTGGCCGGTAATTGACTACAAAGTCGACCGGCGTATTTCCCCCATCGCCACTGGAGAGCAAGCGCATACTGATCTCCTGGCCTGATTGAAGCGCGATCACCAGATTGCTGGTTGCGGATCCTTTGGTGCTTGGCTTAACGAACACAAGGCGTGGCTCCTGATCTGAATGCTCCACCTCGAATAGGGTAGGAGCTCCGACCGCGACCGATGTCACTGCTTCGGGTAGGCGAATGGTGGTTGTGAACAGCGGCCTTAAGTGAAGGTCGGTGACGCTATTGCCCGAGACCGGTAGATCGGTCACTGCCGGTTTTACCTCGCCAGGAGTTGCCGTGACGGTTGTGAGTTGTTGGGCTTTAGTGAGAACTGCACCCGCAAGAACGCTGATGAGACCAATTGTCCGGATTGAATACATGTCACTGTCCTTTCCCGGGCATTGGAATATCCCGGTCTGCTTGCTCATGCAACTCGAGCTGGTACCGGTGACGGACGGCTTCGACGTAGGACACTACTTCGGGATTTCGGTAGTTAAGTCCTTGTCGAGCAATATGCCCTGAGCCGCAGTAGTATGCCGCTACAGCCAGACGCATTTCCCCGCGGAACTCTGTCATGAGATCCGCGAGATATTGAATCCCTCCGCTGAGATTGTCAGTTACAGAAAACCGGTTTCTGACGAGATACATTTCCGCCGTTGCCGGCATCAGCTGCATTAGCCCGGCCGCGCTTTTGTTAGACAACGCATGTGGATTCCAGTTCGATTCCTGGGCGATGATGGCATGTACAAGCGCGCGCGGGACGCCATAATGGTCGGCATATGCGTCGGCGTAATATTTCAGTTCGGGATTTCCTTCCTGCGTCGTTGCGGCTCTGGCCGAAATCGCCAATGCCAGCGCAAAGAGAGGCAGAGCGAGGAGTTTTCTCATGCCTTCGCCTCCTCTGCCAAGATGGCCTCTAATTCTGTCCCTTCCTCCGGGGACATCTCAGACGCATACCGGCCCGCGATGCGCACGATCGACTCGAAAGCCTGTTTCATCAGCAGGCGCTTTCGATCTCCTTCCGTCTTCGCGATCAAGGGCAGCATGATGTCCTTGTGTTCCGCCCTTATCTTCTCGATTCCTAGTAGCTGCATGGCCAGGGCCACGTCGTTCATCTCGGAAATAGACGGCGGCTTTTCCATGGTGTAGGCGCGCAGGCTTTTAGCAAGCCCTGCGATGAAGCGGTGTGTCTCTTCGCTCGCGTCGGGGGTGCGCATTGCCACGATCGCGGCTTCTCGCTCGGGAGTTGGGTGTTCAACCACCAGGTAGAAGCTGCGGCGGCGAAGGGGATCGCCCAAACGTCGCTCTTGATTCGACGTCAGAAAAACGTATGGGATCGACGTTGCCTGAACGGTGCCCATCTTGGGGATGGAGAGTGCCCACGCAGAAAGCAGCTCAAGAAGCATCGCTTCAAAGGCATAGTCCACTTTATCGATCTCATCGATGAGCAGCACACAGCGGTGGTCCTGCTCGATCGCTTCGAGCAATGGGCCTGCCATGAAATACGAGCGACTTGTCACCTCACGCTTGATTTCGGCCCAATCGGGACATTGGTCGCTCTTGCTCGTCAAGAGCACATAGAGTTCTTGAAGGCTCTTGTCGTATTGCCCGATGGCTTTTTCTTCGTTGATCCCCTGGTAGCACTGCAATCGTAGTATCGGGACACCATAAGCGCGCGAGACCGACGTAGCCAGTTCCGTTTTGCCAGCCCCGGCAGGCCCTTCGAGCAGGATGGGGCGATGGAGCTTCCCCGCTAGGTAGACGGTAGTGGCAGTCTTCTGATCGGTGAAATAGCCCACGCGCTCTAGCGCGGCGAGAGTCTCATCTGGGGATGCATACATCGGGTCCGTCCTCCTCTGGCTCGCTCTCAGGTGGTGAGAGCGTAGGACGGACCTGGACTTCGGTCAAACGAGAGGAAGGGCGAACTGGGGATTAGTGCTCGGAGTACAGTTTCTGATCTGGGCCCATCCAGCCCTTTTCGGTCCACTGGAACGGATAGTTACTTTGATAGGTCTTGATTGTCCCGGGAGGTCGGTTTCCGAGCTGCATCAGGCTCTTCTCTCTCGCCTCGTAATACAACGTGTACACCCTCACACCGTTAACCTCTTCCATCTGGCCATTAGTTTTCGTGAGGCTAATCAAGTCCTCCAGATGAGGTTTCGCATGAGTGTTTTTCCAGACCGCGATGGCGTCTTGCTCCGTCGGTGGAGATGGCGTTCGCTTACATGCGGTCATTAGGCATGTAACTGCGAGCCCTAGAGTCAGCAAAGAGAACGAGCGCATCATGGGGGAGGGTGTCCTTTCGCTTTCTCCATATTTTCGAGAATTGGCTTCATCTGGTCAAACGTTGTGTTGAACGCGTCGCGAGCTTCGATAAGTCCTCTTTCCGGGCCGTATCGGATGACGAGATGTACGATCAGCGCACGCGCTAGCGCGATATCGGCCAGCAAAGGTATGAACGGCTCCGAGCCTGAAGCCTCCATGTCCTGGACGAACGCCAACAGTCTTTCTGTGTACTCGTCACTCCGCGCTTTGCCTAGATTAGTGATCCGATCAAATTCTTTGCTTAGGTTGTCGTTCATCACGCTTTGCCGACCTGCTAAGAGAAATATCTGGCGATTGTTGTACCACCAAGCTTTCCCATTCCGAAAACTTGGCGTGCATCAACAGCATCATTTTTCACTCTTACCTGCAGATAGCACTAGCTTCGAACCAGAGCTGAGCGTATTTCCCGCCCCCAAAACTTGTGGCATTTGACCGAGTTTCGAACCTGTTTTACACATAGCTCTCGCGATTTGCACGGGTCGGCCACGTGATCCCCGGCACAACCCCATGTAGGTTCGGGCTCCGCGATAGCTTCGGGCGAATTGCTAAGCGCAACTGATGGACAACAAGTACAGGTTTGATCGAACCAGTGCAGAAAAAGATCGGGCTTTTGCTGAATCCACTCTCGGAGAGCAAAAGCTCTGGAGGATACATGCCACAGCCAGGACAGGCTTCAGCTCTTCACCTGATCGAGGTCCCAACAGCTCACCTTGAGGACTTCAGTCATCCACACCCGCGGGAGCTTCGTGCACCTGTTGAATCGACAGGCCGCGAAGCGCACAGAGATCCCCTTCTGACAGCCGAGGATGTTGCTCGACGGCTAAACGTTAGTACGGACTGGGTTTGGGACCATTCCTCACGCAGGGCTCCACATCTCCCCGTCATCCGCATGGGCGATGGCACCCTTCGATACCGATCGAGTGGGATCGAAGCGTTCATCAGCGAACGGGAACGCCTCTCTGCTCTACGGTCCGGACGTCGGTAGAATAAGAGCGGCCCACGGTTCTTCCGCCACAGAAAACTGAGGAACGAATGGGCAAGTCGCACCAGGCAGGATGGGTATCGCTGCGCGGAAAACGGTGGTTTGGTTATTTCCGTCAGACGGTTCTTGATCCTGAAACCAACGAGGAACGAGTCAAGAAGGTTTGCGTCAAACTCGCCCTCAAATCAAAAATGACCAGGGCCGAAGCGCGCGATGCGCTGCGGATGGAGGTCACAAAACAGACTGGCCAGAATCTCGGAGGCAGAGTCCTTAAGGATAGTTCGACTACCTTCGGATGGTTTGTTCGCAACCGCTATTTCCCGCTGCGAGAGGGGGACTGGCGACCGGA
>Ga0193743_1002345_pt1 | contig 13486 bp, 10 predicted proteins | sample L2c2metaG_FD_143038 | JGI IMG/M metagenome (GOLD analysis project Ga0193743, IMG submission 143038) | Soil microbial communities from a riparian zone of the East river system, Colorado, United States - L2c2 | ecosystem: Environmental > Terrestrial > Soil > Riparian zone | place: USA: East River... | reverse complement strand
CGCCGCCGACTTGGCCTGGGCCCGCCAGGTGCTGGCCGGGCGCGGCCTGCGGCCGGCGGGGCCGCCGACCCAGATCCGCAGCTGGAACCTCTCCAGCCTGTGGCGCATCCCGGTCGAGGGGCCGCGAGTGTGGCTGAAGGCGGTGCCGCCCTTCTTCGCGCATGAGGGGCGCCTGCTGGCCCGGCTGGCGGGCGGGCCGGTGCCGCAACTGCTCGGCCATGACGGCGGCCGCGTCCTGCTGGCCGAGATCCCGGGGGAGGACCTCTACGAGGCCACGCCGGCGCAACTGCTGGGCATGGTCACGCTGCTGGTCGGCTTGCAGGAGTCCTGGCGGGGGAGGGGGGATGAGCTGCTGGCCCTCGGCTTGCCGGATTGGCGGGGGCCGGCCTTGACCACCGCGATCGCCGATGTGGTCGAGCGCACGGCGGAGGAACTGTCCGCGGAAGACCGCGCGACCCTAGCCGGGTTCCTCGCCGGCCTGCCGCGCCGCTTCGCCGCAATCGCCGCCTGCGGCCTGGCCGACACGCTGGTCCATGGCGACTTCCACCCCGGCAACCTCCGCGGCGACGCGCAGGCGCTCACCCTGCTCGACTGGGGCGACAGTGGCGTCGGCCACCCCATGCTGGACCAGCCGGCCTTCCTGACCCGGATTCCGCGCGACACCGTCGGGCCGGTGCGGGCGCATTGGCTGCAGCGCTGGCGCGCGGCGGTTCCGGGCTGCGACCCCGACCGTGCCGCCGCGCTGCTGGCCCCGGTCGCCGCCGCGCGGCAGGCGGTGGTCTACCGGCGCTTCCTCGACGGCATCGAGCCGGCCGAGCGGAACTACCACCGCGTCGACCCCGCCGACTGGCTGCGTCGGACCGCGGTTCTGCTGCGCGGGGCGAGGTCCGGCGCCTGACGCGATCGGTGAGGAACGGATTTTCCTTGCCACGCTTTTCGCTTCGGAGGTCACATCCGCCGATCCGGTCGAGAAGGCCTGCCAGCGACGGTCCGAGAATGCCCAGAGAGCTTGCCCCGCACGACAACCCCATGGAGGCGGATTGAACGCGGACATCGGCGACGGTCGCCATCCGGCGGATGGTCCGCGGCTCGCGGCGCCATCGATCATCCGGTCCCGGAGACAGCGGTGACCGCGCACAGCCCCATGCCGTCCTGGCTGTCCTCGCGACAGCCCGCCGATCCGGCCGGCGACCGGCATCCGCACGGCCGCGTCCTGCCGCTTCTCACCGTCGCCCTCGCGCTGGCGATCTTCCTGTTCGACACCTTCAGCCCGATGAAGATCGCGGTGGCCGTGCTCTACGCCATCGTCATCTTCATGGCGGTCGGCTTGGTCGACCGGCGGGGCATCCTCACGGTCGCGCTGGCCTGCGTCGGGCTGACCATCGTCGGTTTCGCCGCCGGGGCGGAACGGCCCGGCTTCGAGGCCCATCTGCTGCGCGGCCTGGTCAGCCTGTCGGCCATCGCCATCGCGACGCTGCTCGCCATCCGCAACCAGGCGGCGGCGGCCGTGCTGGGCGAGAGCGAGCGGCGCTGGCGCACCATCTTCCAGTCGGTCGGCGTGTCGATCTGGGAAGAGGATTTCTCGCGCGTCCGGCGTGCCTTCGACGATCTCGCGCGGCAGGGCGTGTCCGACTTCCGGCGCCATCTGGAGGACGATCCGCATTTCGTCGAACGCTGCATCTCGCTGGTCGAGATCGTCGACATCAACGACGCGGTCATCCGCCTGCTGGGTGCCGCCGACAAGGCCGAGGTCCTCGCCCAGAGGCGCCGCTTCTTCCTGCCCGAAACCGTGGTGGCGTATCGCGAGCTGCTGATCGCCCTGGCCGAAGGCCGGCCGTCCTATGCCGGCGAGAGCGCGTTGCAGACCATCGCCGGCGAGCGGCGGTCGATCCTGATCACGGCGACCTTCCCGGCTGATGGCACGCGCATCAGCGGCCTGATCAGCGCCGTCGACATCACCGAGCGCAACCGGGTCGAGCGGGCGCTGGCCCAGGCGCGGGCGGAACTGGCGCATGTCTCGCGCTTCATCACCCTGGGCGAACTGGCGGCCTCGATCGCCCATGAGGTGAAGCAGCCGCTCGCTGCGATCGTCACCAACGGCCAAGCCTGCCTGCGCTGGCTCGACCGCCCGGCGCCGGACCTGGCGGAGGCCCGGGCCTGCGCCGAACGGATCGTCGGCGAAGGCGGGCGCGCGGACCATGTCATCCAGCGGCTGCGCAGCCTGGCCCGCAAGGCGGACCCCGAGCGCCTGGCCGTCGATGTCAACGCGATCGTCGACGAGGTCGTCGAGCTGATGCAGCGGGACATCGCCGACCACCAGGTGGCCCTGCGGCTCGACCTGGCGCCGGACCTGCCGCCGGTGCTGGCCGACCGCGTCCAGCTGCAGCAGGTGCTGATCAACCTGGTGATCAACGCCCTCCAGGCGATGGGGCCCCTCCAGGCGATGGGGGTGATGTCCGGCCGCGAGCTGTCCCTCGAAACCCGCAGGGACCAGGCGGGGGATGTGCTGGTGTCGGTCGGTGACAGCGGCGTCGGCCTGGACGAGGAGGCGATGGCGCATCTCTTCGCGCCGTTCTACACCACCAAGTCCGACGGCATGGGCATGGGGCTGTCGATCTGCCGGTCGATCATCGAATCCCATGGCGGGCGGATCTGGGCCACGCGCAATGCCGGCGCCGGGGCCGCCTTCCACTTCGTGCTGCCCGTGACGCGGAGGAGGGCCGCTTGACCCAGGATCCGGCCGCGGCGCCCCTGGTGCTGGTCGTCGACGACGAGGCGGCAGTGCGCGACGCGCTGGACACCCTGCTGCGATCGGTCGGCTTCCGCGTCGCGTCCTACGCCTCGCCGCAGGACTTCCTGCGCAGCGACCTGCTGCAGGCCGCCAGCTGCCTGATCCTCGACATCCGGCTGCCGATCGTCAGCGGGCTCGACTTCCAGGTGCAGCTGGCCCAGTCGGGGATCCATGTCCCCGTCATCTTCATGACCGGGCATGGCGACATCCCGATGAGCGTGCGGGCGATGAAGGCCGGGGCGGTCGATTTCCTGACCAAGCCGTTCCGCGACCAGGACCTGCTCGACGCGGTCGCGGCGGCGATCGAGCGCGACCGCCAGCGGCGCGCGGCCGAACACCAGTATTCCGGCATCGAAAGCCGCTACGAGACGCTGACGCCGCGCGAGCGGCAGATCATGGCGCTGGTCACCTCCGGCCTGATGAACAAGGAGATCGCCGGCCGGTTGGGCCTCAGCGAGATCACGGTCAAGATCCATCGCGGCCATGTCATGAAGAAGATGATGGCGCGATCGATCACCGACCTGGTGCGCATCGCCGATGCGCTCGACGCCCGGCATCGCAACCGGTCGGTCGACTAAAACCTCCGTATGATTTCCGGGGCCGCCCGGCCGGCGCATGATCTCCTGGATCGGTCGCTCTCTGTCCGCCGCGCGGCCGCCGGTCGCGCCCAGTGTGGAGACGGGCCCATGCCGCGGTCCCCCGTGGTTGCGATTGTCGATGACGACGCCTCGGTCGGCCGGGCGACCGGCAGCCTGGTGCGGTCGCTCGGCTTCGCCGTCCGGACCTTCCCGTCGGCCGAGCAGTTCCTGGCCGCGCCCGACCGGGACGAGGTCGCCTGCGTCATCACCGACGTGCAGATGCCCGGGATGAGCGGGATCGACCTGTATTGCGAGATGCACGGGCGCGGATCGGCGGTGCCGTTCATCTTCATCACCGCCTATTCCGAGGCGCGGGTGCGGCAGCATGCCGGGCCGGCCGCCCGCATCCTGCGCAAGCCCTTTGACGACCAAGTCCTGGCCGACTGGATCGAGGCGGCGTGCGGGCATGGCGAAACCGCCCCGGCGATGCCGGGGCGGTGAGAGAGGGGCAGGCGCGGGTAGCCTGGGTCAAAACCCGATGGGGCGCGGCTGAAATCGTCGTCTTTGGGCGGAAAGCGGTCACTGCCGGACGTCACGGCCGTGTCTGCCTCGCGCCATTTGCGGACATCGCCCGTGGCTCTCCAAAGAGGACCTGACCAGTCAAGCCGGGTTCGACCTAACAGGCTGTTGAAGAAGTGACGCGTCGAGCTTTGAGGACAGCCTCGTCGCCGAGATGGTATGCGAACTCGATTTCGATCGAGCCATCGTCGAGCAGTTCAGCCGATCCGGAGCCGGTGACCTCGTCCATCTCGTCGCATCCGGCCCAGGTGAAGAAGACCATGGAGCGGCCGTATTCGAGGTCGAGGCCGGCCTGCAGGGCGCCGAAGGCGATCTCGCCATGGCCATCGGCCTGCTAACGCGGCCGAGCTCGGCGGAGTCTACCTTGACCTTGCGTAGGCGAAACAGTCACGCGGCTCGTTGCTGACATTCGGATGCATGATCCATCGCCGAAGCAGCCCTTCGCGCTCCAGGCCGACCTTCTCCATCACCCGGGCGGAGCCGATATTCTCGCAGTCGCAGACGTCTCCGATGCGCCAGATATCGCCCTGATCCAGCGCCCACTGCGTCGCATGCGAGAGCACTTCGGTCATCAGCCCCATCCCCCAGAACGGGCGCGCAAGAACATATCCGTATCCAAGACGATGCAGGGCGGGGTGCCGCAGAGCGAATGAGCCAATGATCTTCCCGTCGCGCTTGCCAACCAGCACATAGGTCTTCGACTGCGCCTCAACCCGGCAGCGAGCGATGTGCGCTTCTGTCTCCGTGATCGCGACGTGAGGTCGCCATGTCAGAAAGCGGGTCACCTCCGGATCCTGAGCATATCCGTCGAAGATGGCCGCGGCATCGCTCGGCGCGATCGGCCGAAGCATCAGTCTGGCGGTCTCGAGGCGCTCCGGGAACATGCATGCCACCCTGCCACGAAGCTGACGATCTGTCAGCCGATCGGGATTGCGTTGACAGTGCACTTTTAGCGATCTTCTTATCTTCCCTTGCAGTCGCACTGGCGTTCGAGAAATTGCACGTGCCCGCCGGCCGGTCCCACCATATCCGCCGATCCCAGATTCGTGCAATTTGTGCACTGTCACCGTGATCCCTGTCACCGTGATCCCGAGAGACACCATACCGATCGCAGCAGGAATATCATTACCCACTTCATAATCGTTCAGAGCGAAGGGCGACTCACAGTTCGGTCTTCTCTGTAATTCTAGTCAGGCAGCAACCCTCCTGTCCGGGGGACCAGAGTTCAATCTCAAAGTCGAAGCCCGCCGCCTCCAGAGTCGCCTCGTCAAGCGCGGAGGCGCAGTAAAGCAAGGTAACGATTTCCTCTTGGCTGCACCCGGCCTCAACCCATGCGTCCTTGATCGGGCATGCCATCATCTTCACTTCGAGGCATGTGCTGTCGAGCCGCCGGATGTCCGGGCAAAACACTGACCCGTCATCTGGTGATTTCGCGAAGCCTTTTGCCATACATTCGAAGTTTCTCGGGGCGCAGCCCGCGAGCGATTTGCCGACATGAAGGCCGTGGGCGCGACTTGCACTTCGCATCACGTCCTTGGCTTCATCTTCGCCGTAGCGGGCCTTGAGTTCGCGAAAGACCATCAGATAGGCCGTGCCTCGGTCCTTGATGGCGTCATACAGCAATTTATTCGTTGGTTTGTTGGTCAAATCTCCTCTCCGAATATTACGCTCATTGGAAACTCTATCGATTATTGGTGATATGCCCCAATTGAAAACGTTGACCCAAAGCCGGTAGGAAACGGCAGACATTCACCTCGACATAGCGGGCAAATCTTCCAGCTTTGATCGAGCCTCGACCCTAGGCGGCCCGGCGGATCGTCACCGGGATCGACTTGTAGGCCGGGGTGCCGCTGCGCTCGTCATACTGGCCCAGCGCCACCAGCCCGTTGGCCTCCGGATAATAGGCGGCGGCCGACCCGGCGGCGATGTCGTGCGCCACGGCGGTCATGCCGTGCAGCACGCGGGGCCGGTCTTCCCCTTCGGCCACGGTCTCGATGTCGACGCGGTCGCCATGGCTGAGGCCTAGCGCCGCGAGGTCCTGCTGGTTCAGGAAGATCACGTCGCGCCGGCCGGTGATGCCGCGGTAGCGGTCGTTCAGCCCGTAGATCGTGGTGTTGTACTGGTCGTGGCTGCGGATGGTGGTCAGGCGCAGCGCGCCGGCGCCGCTGGACCGCGGATCCTCCTCGACCCCGGCGCAGACCAGGAAGTTCGCCTTGCCCGACGGCGTCAGCCACTTGCGGTCCGACGCCGCCACGGTCAGCCGGAAGCCGCCGGGGGTGGCGACGCGGGCGTTGAAATCGTGGAAGTCGGGGTAGACCGCTTCGATCTTGTTGCGGATGCGGGCATAGTCGGCGACCAGGCCGGCCCAGTCGACCTTGGTGCCCGGCAGCGTCGCCAGCGCCAGCCCGGCGACGATCGCCGGCTCCGACCGCAGCTGGTCCGAGGCCGGGGGCAGGGTGCCGCGCGAGGCGTGCACCATCGACATCGAATCCTCGACCGTGACGGATTGCGCGCCCGTCTCCTGGATGTCGAGCTCGGTGCGGCCGAGGCAGGGCAGGATGATCGACTCCCGCGCCAGCAGCAGGTGCGAGCGGTTCAGCTTGGTGGCGATGTGCACGGCGAGGTCCAGCGTGCGCATGCCGGCGAACACCGCCTCCGGGTCGGACATGGCGACGGCGAGGTTGCCGCCGAGGCAGATGATCGCCTTCGACCGGCCTTCGCAGATCGCCTGGATCGATTCCACCGCGTTGTGGCCCTTCTCGCGCGGCGGGTCGAAGCCGAAGACGGCCTGGATCCCGTTCAGCAGCGCGTCCGACGGAATCTCGGTGATGCCGACGGTGCGGTCGCCCTGGACGTTGGAATGGCCGCGCAGCGGGCAGATGCCGGCGCCCGGCCGGCCGATGTTGCCGCGCAGCAGCAGCAGGTTGGCGAGCTGCTGCACGTTCGAGGTGCCGTGGAGGTGCTGGGTCAGCCCCATGCCGTAGCAGACGATGACGTTCTTGGCGCCGGCATAGACCTGCGCCGCGGATTCGATGGCGGCGCGGGGCAGCCCGGACTGGGCCTCGATGACCTCCCAGGACACGGTCTCCAGATCCGCCGCCAGCGCCTCGAAGCCGGTGGTGTGCTCGGCGATGAAGGCCCGGTCGAGCACGCCGTCGCCGCCGGCGGCGATGGCCGCGGCATCGGCGGCCAGCACGGCCTTCATCATGCCCTTGAACACCGCGACGTCGCCGCCGACCTTGACCTGGTGGTAGGCCGAGGCGATCGGGGTCGAGCCGAGGGTCAGCATCTCCAGCGGGCTCTGCGGCGCGGCGAAGCGCTCCAGCCCGCGCTCGCGCAGCGGGTTGAACACCACGATGGGCACGCCGCGCTTCGCCGCCTCGCGCAGGGTGGTCAGCATGCGCGGGTGGTTGGTGCCCGGATTGTGGCCGATGCAGAAGATCGCGTCGCAGAGGTCGAAATCCTCCAGCGTCACGGTGCCCTTGCCGACGCCGATCGACACCGGCAGGCCGACGCTGGTCGCCTCATGGCACATGTTCGAGCAGTCGGGGAAGTTGTTGGTGCCGTATTCCCGGACGAAGATCTGGTACAGGAACGCGGCCTCGTTCGAGGTCCGGCCCGAGGTGTAGAACTCGACCACATCGGGGTCGTCATAGCCGCGCAGCGTCTCGCCGATGCGCCGGAACGCGTCGTCCCACGAGATCGGCAGGTAGCGGTCGGTGGCCCGGTCGTAGACCATCGGATGGGTCAGCCGGCCCTCATCCTCCAGCGCGTAGTCCGACCAGGTCCACAGCTCGGCGACGGTGTGCGCGGCGAAGAACTCCGGCGTGGTGCGCTTGCTCGTGGTCTCCCACGACACCGCCTTGGCGCCGTTCTCGCAGAACTCGAAGGACGAGGTGTGCTTGGGGTCGGGCCAGGCGCAGCCCGGGCAGTCGAACCCCGCCGGCTGATTCATCCGCAGCAGTGCGCGGGTGTCCTCGGCGATCGCCATCTGGTCCTTGATCGCCCGGGCCACCGCCCCCAGCGCGCCCCAGCCGCCGGCCGGCCCGTCATAGGCTTTGACGCCGGGAACGTCCTGATCCTTGGCCATCGCACTGCTCCTCGAACAAGGTCGGCGACCGCCGACGGGACCCGATCACGCCCGGGGCATGACGTTCGACGGCCGGGATGCCGGGGCCACCACGCCGGCCACGGCAGCTTCGGCCTCACGGCCGCTGCCGCGCTCCTGCGCCCAGTATCCCAGCCCGACCATCAGGCCGCCGCCGACCAGGTTGCCGAGCGTCACCCACAGCAGATTATGGACCGCGCCGCCGAAGGTGACAGTGTCGGGATGTTCGCCCAGCAGCGCCAGCGCGAACACGAACATGTTGGCGACCGAATGCTCGAAGCCGCAGGCGACGAAGATCGCGATCGGCCAGAAGATCAGCGCGATCTTGGCCGCGTCGTTCTCGGTGCGGCCGCACATCCAGATGGCGAGGCAGACCAGCCAGTTGCACAACAGGCCGCGGGCGAACAGCTCATAGCCCGGCGCGGCAATCTTGGCGGCGACCACGGCGAAGAACTCGCTGCTGCCGTCGGTCAGCAGGGTGCCGCCGCCGGCCATGTGCAGCAGCGCCGCCAGCACCACGGCGCCGACCAGGTTGCCGACCCAGCAGGAGATCCAGACCAGCACCATGTCCAGTGTGGTGCTCGCCCCCCGCAGCACCGCGAAGGGCATGTACATCGCGGTGCCGGTGAACAGCTCCGACCCCGCGAAGATCACGATGGTCAGGGCCGAGGCGAACACCGCCCCCATGACCAGATGCGCCCAGGCCGGGTCGGCATGGGCGCCCACGGTGAACATGAAGATGTCGCCGAAGCCGATATAGGCACCGGCCAGGGCGGACCCGATCAGGAAGCTGACCAGGTGCAGCTTGACCATCTCGGCCTTGTGCGCGCCGGCGTCGGCGTATTTGGCAATCGTGTCGCGGTACATCGCCCACTTTCCTCATCTGCGGCATCGGGAACCCGAGCAGGTCCCGCCGGCGGTCTACCCCCTCCCGATGCCGGCCCCTGTTCCGCGCGGGACAGGGGCCGGGCGCTGTCGCGGCGCCGGGGTCAGCCGGGGACGACGGGCGACTTCTGCTTGCGCAGCGCGTCCATGACGGTCTTGTCCAGGTTCAGATGGCCCTGCACCAGCTCCGGCGGCGTCAGGGCCAGCCACTGGTTCAGCGAGACGTCGGCGTAGTAGCCGCTCTTGAACATCTCGAGGAAGCGCAGCGTCGTGGTGCCGGTGTTCTCGATGTAATGGCCCATGGCGAAGGGCACATAGCCGACATCGCCGGCCACGTAATCGATGGTGCGGGCGGACCCGACCGCGCCGAACACGCCCATGCGGGCCTGGCCTTCGATGTAGTACTGCCACTCGTCGGCGTTCGGGTGCCAGTGCAGCTCCCGCATCCCGCCGGGCTCGATCTCGACCAGCGCCGCCGCGATCGTCTTGGAGGCCGGGAACACCGAGGAATCGGTGATGCGGACCGTGCCGCCCCTGGTCTTGATCGGTGTCTGCGCCATCATCTTGTGGCTGAAGACCTGCGGCACCTGCGTCGCGCCGGCGATCTTGTCGCCCGCCAGCGGACCCGGCACCGGCAGGTTGAAGATGTAGCGCTCATGCGGGTCCGGCGTGTGGCCGAAATACTTCGGATCGACACCGAAATTCTTGCCCAATACGTCGACCGGCACATGCTTGAACCAGTCGCTCAGCAGGAAGGTGCCGTCCTCGTCGAATTCGCCGTCGTCGAAGACGAGCAGGAATTCGCAGCCATCCTTGCCCAGGCCCTGGATCGAATGCGGGATGCCCGAGGGGAAGTACCAGAGGTCGCCGACGCCGACATCGTCGACGAAGTTGTTGCCCGAGGCGTCGACCGCGGAGATCCGCGCCTCGCCATAGAGCATGTAGGCCCACTCCGCCTGCTTGTGCCAATGCAGCTCGCGCGTGCCGCCGGCGTTCAGGCGCATGTTCACGCCCGCGATGTTCTTCGAGACGCTGAGCTCGCGGATCGTGACCTGACGGGTCCAGCCGCCCTCCTCCTGGCGCATATGCGAGTCGGAGAAGGAATAGCGCAGGTTCTGGAACGTGCCGCTGTCGGTCCGCGGCGGGTTCAAGAAGCTCGGATTCTCCTGGTCGCGCACCAGATCGCGCGGACCCGGATCGGTGCCGCCGCGACCGGGGGTCTTCGGCTGCAGGGGGGCCGCGTCTTGGGCGTGCGCGGCGGTGGCGGCAACGGCGAGGCCGCCGGCGGCCATCGTCGTCAGCGCGCTGCGGCGGGTGAACATGGTCATGACTTTCCTCCAGTCAGTGTCGTGGTCCCAGCTTTTGAGGAGCCGGACCGCACGCCGTCGCGCCGGCCTGGCGCGGCGTCGTCGTGGGATCCACGCGTCGATCGTCTTCCCCGGGGAGGCGGCGAGGCGAGGGCCGGGACATGGGGTGTCCGGGGCCTCTTCCGCGCCGTCGGCCAAGGCCGATTGGCACGCTTGCTCAAGGGTCGGGATCCGGCCGGCGGTGCGATCTGCAATTCAGGGGGAACGTTCAGGTTCCCGGCGCTGGCCATGATGGCGATCCCGACATTGATGCGCCGGGCAAGCAGACGCCTTCGGCGCGATCGCCGCCATTATATTGGCGGTCATTGCGGTAACCATGAGTGGTACGGCGATCATACTTCAGTATAGGGCGCGGTCCATCGTCCCGGCGGCGCAGCCGGGGCCTGGCGTCGGCGGCGTATCCAGATGCGCCCGACTTATGGTATTATGTGCTCATAAACTCGTTTTAATGTGCCATGTGTATTTTTGAGACTTGTGAAACATCATCTCGGTATTCATATTGAGGTGACGACAATCGCATCGGTACACGGTGGGCCTCGGGTCCGCCAAGCCTGCGGAGATTGCGCATGGATGCCGCCCAGAACTGGTCGAAGCTGCCCCTCCGCAAGCAGCGGCGCGTCGAACGGATGGCCGCCTTCGCCGACGGCCGGGTGCTGCGGCCGGACCGCATCGTCGCGGCGCTGGAGGCGCTGATCGAGCCGGGCGACCGGGTCGCGCTCGAGGGCGACAACCAGAAGCAGGCGGACTTCCTGTCGCGGTCCCTGGCCGAGGTCGATCCCGGCAAGGTCCACGACGTGCACCTGCTGATCTCGACGCTGGGCCGGCGCGAGCATCTCGACCTGTTCGAGCGCGGCATCGCCCGCAAGGTCGACTTCTCCTTCGCCGGGCCGCAGAGCCTGCGCGTCGCCCAGCTGCTGGAGGACGGCAAGCTCGAGATCGGCGCGATCTACACTTACATCGAACTCTACGCCCGGATGTTCGTCGACCTGACGCCGCAGGTGGCGCTGGTCTGCGCCGAACAGGCCGACCGGCACGGCAACCTCTACACTGGCGCCAACACCGAGGACACGCCGACCATCGTCGAGGCCACGGCCTTCCGCCACGGCGTGGTGGTGGCCCAGGTCGACCGGATCGTCGACCAGCTGCCGCGGGTCGACATCCCGGCCTCCTGGGTCGATTTCGTGGTCGAGGCCGACCGGCCCTTCGCGGTCGAGCCGCTGTTCACCCGCGACCCCCGCCATATCAACGAGCTGCAGATCCTGATGGGGATGATGATCATCCGCGGGATCTACGAGCGCCATGGCGTCACCGCGCTGAACCACGGCATCGGCTTCGACACCGCGGCGGTCGAGCTGCTGCTGCCGACCTATGGCGAGAGCCTGGGGCTGAAGGGCAAGATCTGCCGCAACTGGGCGCTGAACCCGCACCCGACGCTGATCCCGGCGATCGAGAGCGGCTGGGTCGAGAGCATCCACTGCTTCGGCAGCGAGGTCGGCATGGGCGAGTACATCCGCGCCCGGCCCGACATCTTCTTCGTCGGCAGCGACGGCAGCCTGCGGTCGAACCGCGTCTTCTGCCAGCTGGCCGGGCAGTACGGCGTCGACCTGTTCGTCGGCTCGACCCTGCAGATGGACGCCGACGGCAACTCCTCCACCGTCACCCTCGGCCGGCTCGCCGGGTTCGGCGGCGCCCCCAATATGGGGCATGATCCGCGCGGCCGCCGGCATGCCAGCGAGGCCTGGCTCAGCCTGATGACCTCGCAGGCGCCGGTCGCCCGCGGCCGCAAGCTGGTGGTGCAGACGGTCGAGACCTTCAAGGCGGGCGGCGTGCCGGCCTTCGTCGACACCCTCGACGCGGTCGAGGTCGGCCGGAAGAACGGCATGCCGATCGCGCCGGTGATGATCTATGGCGACGACGTCTCGCATGTCGTGACCGAGGAGGGCATCGCCTATCTCTACAAGGCCGAGGGCGGGGAGGAGCGGCGCGCCGCCATCGCCGCGGTGGCCGGGGCCACCGAGATCGGCCGGCGGGCGGAGGCGAAACGCACCGCCGACCTGCGGGCGCGCGGCATCGTCGCCTACCCCGAGGACATCGGCGTCAGCCGGCTGCAGGCCAACCGGTCGCTGCTGGCCGCGCGCTCGATCGACGATCTGGTGACCTGGTCGGGCGGTCTCTACGACCCGCCGGCCCGGTTCCGCGGCTGGTGAGCGCCATGGCCGCCGCTCTCGCTCTGGTCGATCGCGCCGAGGCTTGGCCCGGTGCCGACGATCTCGCCGATCTCGCCGTCTGGGCCCTGGTCGAGGAGGCCGAGCTGACCCCCAAGCCGGGGCTGGTCGACCGCCGCGGCTCCGGCGCCCATCACGATCTCGACCTCGCCCTGCTGCACCGCTCCGCGCGGTCGCTGCGGCCGGCCTTCCTGGATATGGCCGAGGCCGCCGCGGGCCGCGCGCCGGATCGGTTCCTGCGCGAGGACCTGGCCGCGATCGGCCGCGACGGCGAGCGCGCCATGATGGCGGCGACCGGCGGCAGCAATGCCCATCGCGGCGCGATCTGGGCGCTCGGCCTGCTGCTGGCCGGCGCGGTGATCGCGGGCGGTGCCGACCCCCGGCGCATCGGTGGCATCGCCGGCGCCATCGCCCGGCATCCCGACCGCTTCGCGCCCCGGGCCGCCAGCCACGGCACCCGCGTGGGCGCCCTGCACGGCGTGTCCGGCGCCCGCGGCGAGGCCTGGGACGGCTTCCCCCATGCGGTCGCGGTCGGCCTGCCCACCCTGCGCGCCGCCCGCTTCGCCGGGGCCGGCGAGGCGGAAGCGCGGCTCGACGCGCTGCTGGCGATCATGGCGTCGCTCGACGACACCTGCCTGCTGCACCGCGGCGGCCAAGCCGCGCTGGACGCCGCACAGGCGGGCGCGCAGGCCGTGCTCGCCGCCGGCGGCACCGCGCATCCCGCCGGGCGGGCGCGTCTCGCCGCGCTCGACGCCGACCTGCTGGCGCGCTGGGCCTCGCCCGGTGGGTCGGCCGACCTGCTGGCCGCCACCCTGTTCCTCGACTGCATCGACCGGAGGTTCGCCCCATGGAACGCCTGACCTTCGACTATCCCGCCACCGCCCCGGTGCCGAAGCGCGCCCATGTCGGCGTCGTCGGCTCCGGCAACCTCGAAGTGCTGATCGAGCCCTCGC
>Ga0193743_1002344_pt1 | contig 13487 bp, 15 predicted proteins | sample L2c2metaG_FD_143038 | JGI IMG/M metagenome (GOLD analysis project Ga0193743, IMG submission 143038) | Soil microbial communities from a riparian zone of the East river system, Colorado, United States - L2c2 | ecosystem: Environmental > Terrestrial > Soil > Riparian zone | place: USA: East River... | reverse complement strand
CGCGGCGCCCCCACACACGCGAGTGCCAATCCGTACAGTTTGCGCCGGTGCCGGGCCACCTTGTCGGGCGTTACGGAGATCCATGCCGCGAGCGGCTGGGCGCGAAGCGCGGGATCAGGGCAGGTTGCGAAGTAGCGAGAATCGGCCGGTTGCGCTGTCGATCAGGGCGGCTCGGGTGACTTTAGCGGTTAGCGGGAGCATGTCGTAGGCGGTCGCGGTGAGCCGGGCGAGCCGGTCCGTGGACGCACGGGGGGCCAGCGATGCGTGCGGTAGCCAGCGGTTGATTTCGTAGTGCTTGTGCACCAGTGCCCCGGTGGGGCGGGTGGCCGCTACCACGGCGTGTTGTCTGGCGACGAGATCGGCGGGGACCGAGGGCACGAGCGAGACTCGCCCGCGTCGGAACGCCGCGACCGCGTCAAAGGTGAGTTCGAAGGGCTCGTGGTCGTCGAGTTGCTCCACGGCCGCGCGCACCGGGTCGAGCTCCCATCGCAGCAGCACCACGTAGGACAGATGGGGATGGTGCAGGCCGTGGGTGTGCGTTTGCAACGTGGGCACGCCCTGTTGCTCAAGGCGCCCCCACAAGTTGCGCACGGCACGCTCAGCTCGAGCGTCGAAGAGCAGGCACACCGCCAAAGCCACGCGACCGAACATAGCTGCCGGTGGTGGCCGCCCCGACCGGTCAACGCGGCCGGGTTCTAAGTCTACCGTGCGATCTGGCCGATGCCGTGGAGCGGAGCATCTTCCGCGCATGAGGCCCGCCGGCCGGCTTGACTCTGTCCGATGGGTCCGCCTGAGGGGCAAGGGCAAGCGTGTGGGGCGCCGAGCACGTTGCTCGGTGACGAGGACGATTGTGGACGCGGCCGCAGGTTGCGGCAGTTGCTGAGCACGTCGGCGCGGACTTCCCGGTGTACAGGCTCGCCGTGCACTTCCTCGCCTACGCCGGTCTCTGTTGCCAAGTTAGCCGGGCTGGAGATTGGAGATCCCAACCTCGTGCGGCGCACGGCCGTCCGCTGCACGATGCTCGCCGGCGTCAACCGGAGCAAGCGGGAGTTCACCGGCCGCGCCGACCTGGTGATCGATCGGACACCCACAGCGACACCTGTCGATCGGCGCCGAATCTCGTTCACCTCGCAGCTCACCTACTCGTCCGCTGACCGGCGCGAGGTCTGCGGATGCGTCCCGCAGTGGGGCTAGCCCTGGCCGTACCCCGCGAGCAGCGCGGGGTTGCGCAGGCAGGCGGCCGCTCCCTGGGCCACGCAGGTGAGCGGCTGGTCGGCGTGCTTGACCGGAAAACCAAACGCCTTCTCAAGGCTTTCCGCGAAGCCGGAGGCCAACGATCCTCCACCGAACAGGACGACACCCTCGGCCAACACGTCCCCGGTTGCCTGGGGTGGAAGCTCGTCCAGGCAGGCGGACAGCGTCTGGATGATCGCCGCGATGACGGGCTGGATCACCTCGGTGACCTCGCTGAGCGCGACGGTCGCTAGCCGGGGGCGGCCTGTGCCCGCGTCGCGGCCCTGCACCACCAGCGTCGGGTCCTCGGTGTGCCCTGCGCGGATCTTCACGTCCTCCGCGGTGACCTCCCCGACCAGGAGCTGGTGCTGCTCGCGCAGGTAGTGCGCCACGGCCAAGGTCATCTCGTCACCAGCGACCCGACAGGACCGGTGCGCAAGAAGTCCGCCGAAACAGAACGTGGTCACCTCCGCGGTGCCGCCCCCGATGTCGACCACCAGGTGTGCCCGGCGCTCCATCGGGTCGAGCCCGCAGCCGACCGCCCCGGCGATGGGTTCGTCCAGCGTGATGGCGCGGACGATGCCCGCTTCGTCAGCGGCCTCCAGCAGGGCTCGGCGTTCCAGCTGCTCACCTCGTCCCAGCCGCGCCGTACCGGCGCCGCGGCACCGAACAGGGTCACCGGGTCGCGCTGCGACCATGTCCCCGAGCGGGGCCTGGCGTCGCCGCGGCACAACGCGTGTTCGGCTGCCAGCTGCCGCGGCAGCATCCCGACCAGGAACTCCTCGACCTCGGATACCATGACCAGACTCCGATACAGCAGCGCTGGATCTAATACAGTTAGGATGTATCCGATGGACGGCGGCGTCAAGAGGCGCTACGACTCCACCCGGCGCCGGCAGCAGGCGCGGGAGAACCGCGGTCGGATCCTCGCGGCGGCGCACGAGTTGTTCGTGGACAAGGGCTACGGCAGCACGACGATCGCCGAGGTCGCCGCGGCTGCGGGGGTCGCCGTGGAGACGGTCTACGCAACGTTCCGGAACAAGCCCACCCTGCTGCACCGCGCGTGGGACGTCGCGGTCGGCGGCGACGAGCAGGACGTGCACGTCCTCGACCGGTCCGAGATGCGCGCCGTGCTCGGCGAACCCGACCTCTCTATCCGATTCGGGCGGTTCGCTACCGTCAACGCGGCGATCATGCGGCGGACGGCCGGGTTGCGCCTGGCCGTGCAGGGCGCCGCCGGTACCGACCCGGCTGCGGCAGCGCTCCTGGCGGAGATCGACCGTGCGCGGCTCGGGGCGATGGGTGTGCACGCTCGGGTCGCCGCGGCTACCGGGCAGCTGGCCGTACCGGAAGAGGAATGCCGCGACGTCCTGTTCGCCACGACAGACGGGTCGCTGTGGCATAACCTCGTCGAGCGGCGGGGCTGGTCAGACGAGCGCTACGCGGCCTGGCTCGGCCGCCTCTGGGTGGCAATGCTGGTCGATCCAAACCGACAAGCCTGCCGAGGCGTAGGACGGGGCACGGCCGGTGGGGGCGTCGGGTAGTGGCTCGCCCAGCATGTGGCAGGTCAAGGTGCGTAGCTGAACGCTGGGGTACCGGAAGGAACCGTCTCTAGGAACCTAGCCTCTCCTATCTTCTTGCTGGACGATGCGTAGCCGGCGGCGTTGCGGCGCAGATCTCCGCGAGTCGCCGAATGATCTCCAGGTATGGCGGACATAATGGGGTTGTGACAGAGGTGCATGAGAGTCGCCCCAGTGCGGAGGTGTCCGCCACACCGGATGGTCGGGTGACGATACCTGCTCAGGTTCGCCGGGCGGCCGGGATCGAACCGGGGCAGACGTTGGTGGTGTATGTGGAGGGCGGTCGGGTGGTCCTGGAGGAACGGGCGCATCTGTTGGCCCGCATCCAGGATCAGGCCATCGGCGCAGCAGCCGCTGCCGGGCACACCGGCAGCGTGGTCGATGAGCTGATCGCCGAGCGGCGAACCGAAGCAGCGCGCGAGGATGCTGAGGGAAACAGGACGTGACCGCGGTACTCGACGCCAGCGCGGTGCTGGCGCTGATCTATCGAGAACCGGGCCATGACCAAGTCGGCGAGCTGCTGCCGGGGGCTGTGGTATCGGCGGTGAACTGGGCCGAGGTCGTGGCCAAGCTCGCCCAGCGCGCGCACCCCGAGCCCGCCGCAGCGGCCGACGGTGTGCGCTCGCTAGGGGTGCGAGTCGAGGCGTTCACCGTGGCCGATGCGGTGCGGGCCGGGCTCTTATGGCCCAAGACCCGGAGCGCCGGCCTCTCGCTCGGCGATCGATCTTGCCTCGCGGTCGCCCGCCGAATTGCTGGCGGCGAAGCGGTCACCGCCGATCAGGCTTGGGCCGAGCTGGACCTGGAGATTGCGGTACGGCTCATTCGCTGACCGGGCCGGCCGATACCAGACGCGCCGGCGGCGCGTGGACCTGTGCCGCTCGGAAAGTCATCGCTGTACGTCAGGCTGCGTATCGGTATTCGTTGATGAGGCCACCGAGGACGGGGGTGCGGATGTCCTCATCGGCGCGGATCTTGGGCGGCTTACGTTTGATCGGGACAGCCAGGTCGCTGATCGCAGCGCCCTTCCCACCGCAGATCAACTCGGCCCGTCCACCGGTGTCACGCTCGACGGTGATGTTCACTTCTTCCAGCAGGGTTCGCAGCACCCGAAAAATGGCTCTGTGCCAGAGCCCGAATTCGGCTGATCATGTGTTGATCAGGTCGTCGTGGACTCCCACCCCTAGTTGATTCGATGATCGTGTTATCCGATAAGCTAGTTACCCGGGTTGGTCATCCCAGCTGGACAGCCGAGGTGCGTGTGGACCCGTTGGTGTCTTCTGTGCGTGGAGTCGTGGAGGCGATCGAGGCCTACCGGCGGGTGGTGGCTGAGGTCCTGGGTCTCGGAGCATCCGAGATGAACGCCCTTGTCGACTTGTGGTTTAACGGACCGTGCACCCCCAGGACCTTGGTCGATCGCCTTGGCTTGACTTCGGCGGGCGTGACGGCGTTGGTGGACCGCCTGGAGGCAACCGGCCTGGCCGCTCGGGGCGGGCATCCAACGGACCGGCGCAGCGTGATCGTTGAGCTGACAGACACCGGGGCGACCACGCTGCGGGCTGTTGTCGGGATAGCCGATAGCCACATTGCCTCTGCCGCCGGGGGCACGAAACCCGAATACATCCGGGAACTTGACCGGCTGCTCAAGCAGATCGCGGCAGCGTTGCGGGCCGGTACTGCCGACCGCGCCAGCCTCACCGCCGGGCTGAAGCACGCAGCCACCGTGAGACCGCCCAGCCACAATGACCTCGATGGGTAGCGAATGACCGACCTTCCGCTCTCGGCGACGACATCTGTCGGCCGAATGAGATCGATTCGTCGCTGGTCGCGGACCCTCGAGGCGCCCACCCCTCGAACGGGCGCCTCGACCCCCGACCCCGGCGTCGTGCAACTCCGCCTCCGTTAGGAAGGATCGGAGCGAGGCGCCCACCCGCTAGAGCCCGTAGCGAACGAGCCGCCATGCCGCGTTCTTGCCCAGGTAACGGGGCATGACCTGGCCGGCAGAGATCGAGGCGCTGATCCAATCATGGCCAACCACAGTCCACGAACCGCCCTCGGGGCACTTCTCGCCGGTCCGCACCGTGGTGCCGACCGGATACCAACCGGTCCGAGAGGTGATGCCCATCGGGGACGTGTCCGAGGTTGTCGCGTTCATGCTGGGTTCCACCGCCCGACGGTCGCCGCTCCCTGTACTTGTGACGCAGGCCACAGTGCCTGCAGGCTCCGTATCGAGTCCAGACCGAAGGGGCGAGCGGTGCTCGCCGCGCGACGATCGGTAGACCAGCATGCTTTCAGCTCAGCGTAAGACACGATGAGTGCATTACTAGATTACCGAGGGACTCGCCTGGATCGCGCCTGCCGGTTGAGCTGGGACTTCGTCTGAAGCGCTCCAGTGATCAACAGCTGTTTCTGAACTCGTTCAAATAATCGACCAGTGCGCCTGAACGTGTTCAGTTTTCCCTTCACGACCGCTCCAGGCCGTGCACAAATGGCCAGGTCACAGCTGCTGGCCGACTTTTGGCACCCCACAGGGGTTTTGGTGCCGCTGAAGACATAGGTGTCGTTTGTGACCGCCTGGTCCAGCGCCTCGAGTCGCTCGGCGACGCGGACGCGATGGGTGCGGAGGACCGTGACCGTCTCGGAGTCGAGTGCGATGCGGCGCATCTGGTGGGTCTTGGTTTCCTTCTCGATGCCTACGCCTTTGTGGAGTATGTAGTTGCGACGGATCTCTACGATCTCTTCGTCCAAGTCGATGTCGCGCCAGCGCAGGGCACACACCTCGCCGCGCCGAAGGCCCGTCGTCATCACCAGCCAGACCAACGTGCCCCAGTCCTCGTCGATCTCGAACGCGGCGTCGAGTAGCTGAGCCGCTTCGGTCGCGGACGGTGGATCGGGCTCGGGGGCCTTGGCCCTGGGGCGCTGGGCGATGCGGGCGGGGTTGGTGTCGATCCATTCCCAGCGGACCGCGGCGGTGAGTGTGCCGCTGATGATCGAGTGCATCTGGCGTACCGTGGATGCGGCCATCGGTTTGCAGACGTGCGGCTTGCACTCGGCTTTCCCGCAGTCGTGATCACCGGCGGTTGTGTGCTTCTCGATTTGTGGTCGGCCGTCGCAGCGGCTGCGGCAGCGCCGTAACTCGCGGTATAGCGACTCGAGTGTTCGGGCGTTCAATCGGTCGATCGGCTGGGCTCCGATGGCCGGCTTGATCGTTCGTTCGATGTAGCCGACGTAGGTGCGCCGTGTGGTGTCTTCGATCTCGTTCGTAGCCAGCCACTCATCGAGTGCGCGAGCAAGGCTGACGGAGGTCTCGGGGGCCCGCTGCTTATCCACCTGAGCTTGCAGGCGGGTGAGCGTCTTCTCCGCGCGACGGCGGGCGGCACGGTCGGTGCCGGCGATCGATTCGGTGATGTAGCGCTGCTTCCCAGTCACCGCGTCGTAGCCGGCGAACACCCGGACCTGGAGCGTGGCGCCCCGCTCGCGGATGCTGCCGCGTGGCCGTCCGGTGCTGGTCATGGGCTCACCGTACGGCACTGCTCATGGACGGACTCATGGACAGATGTACTGGAGTGATCTTGCGATTTGCTGTTTCCGCTGGTCAGATGGTGGGGCGGGTGGGGCTCGAACCCACGACCTGACGGATTATGAGTCCGCTGCTCTGACCAGCTGAGCTACCGCCCCCGGCGAGTGTTGAGGTTAGCGTAGGGGGCTGGGTGCGGTTCGCGGTGTCGGCTGGGTTGCCAGAACCGGCGATGGTGTCAGCTGGCCGCCGATGGGCGCGGATCCGTTGAGGGCGTTGAGGACGGACGGGAGCAGGCCGGGGAATCGGGCGTTGAGGTCGTCGCGGCGCAGGCGGACCACTCGCGCGCGGCCGACCAGGGCGGTCAGGGTGACGCCCGCCTCGCGCAATACCCGGTAGTGGTGCGACATGGTGGATTTGTGCAGCTCGATTCCGCTGCACGCGGTTCCGCAGTTCACTCCATCGCTGGTGGCCAGGCGGGCCACGATTTCGAGGCGGGCGGGGTCAGCGAGCGCGTGCATCACCTGTGCCAGCTCGATGTCCTCGGTGGCCGGGTGCCAGAGCTCGCGCATCACGTCCCCCTCGGTCAAATAGTTGGAAGCTTGTCCAAGTATTGACTAGTTTGGCAACTATCCAACTGTGCGGTTCACCCGCCCGGAGGCTGATTGATGTCCGCGCGTACTTATCTGCTCGCCGGTGGTGCGTTCGCCGTCGGGACGAGTGCTTACGTCGTGTCCGGCGTGCTTCCCTCGGTCAGCGCTGACCTGAACATCTCACTCAGCGCGGCCGGGCAGCTCGCCACCGCGTTCGCGCTCAGCTATGCGGTCGGCGCCCCGGTGTTGGCCAGCCTCACCGGGAGTTGGGACCGCCGCGCGCTGCTGTTCGCCGCGCTGTTGGTCGCGGGTATGGGCAACCTGCTCGCCGCGCTGGCCCCGAACTACCCGCTGCTGCTGGCGGCCCGGGTGATCGCCGCGTTCGGGGCCGCCGTCTACACACCGGCGGCCACCCTCTTCGCCACCGCGATGTTGCCGCCGGAGGAGCGCGGCCGGGCGGTGGCGCGGGTGTTCGGCGGGCTGACATTCGCCCTGGTCCTCGGGGTGCCGGCGGGCACCATGTTGGACGGTCAGATTGGCTATCGGGGAGTGTTCGGGCTCATTGCGCTGATCTGTGTCGCGTTCGCCGTCGCCTTGTGGCTGCTACTGCCCAGGCTGGCCGCGCCGGCGCCGGTCAGGTTCCGGGAGCGGTTCGCTGTGGCGGCCGACCGCAGGGTGCTCACCGTGCTCGCGGTCACCGTGTTCGGCGTGCTCTCCACCATGAGCGTCTATACCTACGCGGTTCCACTGCTGACCGCGACCACCGGTGCCACCGGGGCGACGATCGGGGTGTTGCTGCTGGTCTATGGCGCTGGGGCGCTGCTCGGCAACGTACTGGGCGGCCGGGCCACCGACCGCTTCGGCATCATGCCCACCATGCTGGTTGCCACGGCGGGCTTCGTCACGATGGTGGCCACGCTGCCGCTGACCGCGAGCACCGTGTTGGGCGCCGGCCTTGCGCTGTTTGCCTGGAGCGCCTTCAGCTGGGCGTTCAACCCGCCCGTGCAGAACCTGCTGATCGAGCTCTCCGATGGCAGCGGCCTGTTGCTCTCGCTCAACGCATCAGCCATCTACTTCGGCGCCGGGTTGTCCGGTGTGGTGGGCGGGGTGGTGGTCAGCGTGGCCGGCGTTCGGCTGCTGCCGGTGGTGGCCGCCGGACTCGGTGTCGTCGTGGTGTTGCTTGTGCTGGTCCTGCGTCGGCTTATCCGCGCCGGCGCCACGGCACCGTCGGCGGAGCCCGTGCCGGTCGGCCGGAAGCCGGTGGCCTGTTCCTGCCCGACCGCGGGACCCTCCTAGTCCGGGATTCCGATGGCGCGTTCCTTGCGCCGGCGCTGCTGGGCGATCACCGCGATGAGCAGCAGGGTGCCCTGGGCGACGTTCTGCCAGAACGTGTTGATGTTCAGCACGTTCATGCCGTTCTCCAGGAACCCGAGCAGCACGATCGCCAGCACCGCGCCGAGCACACCGCCCCGCCCGCCGCGCAGTGACGCGCCGCCCAGCGCGGCCACGGTGACCGCCTTGAGCTCCAGTCCGTCCACCGAGCCGGTCTGCTGCCCGAAGCCCTGCCGGGCCATCAGGATCACCCCGGCGATCGCCGCCACGAAGCCCACCACCAGGTACACCGCGAGCACGTACCGGTTGATGTTCACCCCGGCCAGCCGCGCCGCCGTCGGGTTGCCGCCGATCGCGTAGATGTTGCGCCCGATGTCGGTGTAGAGCAGCAGGAACGCCAGCGCCAGGGCGACGATCAACAGGATGAACAGCTGCGTCGGCAGACCCGCGATGGAGCCGCGCTGGATGAAGATGAAGATCGCGTTGGAGGAGAACCCGCTGCCGATCGCGCCGCCGTCGGAGAGCACCTGGCCGACGCCCTTGAAGGCGGCCAAGGTGGCCAGCGTGGCGATGAACGGGTTGACCCGCCCATAGACGATCAACAGCCCGTTCACCAGCCCGCAGAGCAGGCCGACCAGCAACGCGCTGAGCACCGCCAGCCCGCCGTTCTGCCCGGTGTGCGTCCACACCAGGGCGCCGACCACCGAGGTCAACCCGACGATCGAGCCGACCGAGATGTCCAGGCCGCCAACGATGATCACCAGCAGCTCGACCAGCCCGGTCAGCCCGAACAGGATGATCGTTCCGGTGACCGCGATGCTCAGGTTGCCCCAGGTCAGGAACGCCGGCTGGCGGGAGGTGACAAACGCGGCGATCAGCACGATCACCACGAGCAGGATGAGGTTCTGCACCCGGTCGGCGTTGGTGAGTATGCCGAGCACCCGAGCCACCACGGTGCGCCGGCTCTCCGGCGCGGCGGCTTCCGGGGCGGCGGCTTCCGGGGCGGCGCCGTCCGGGGAAGCCGAGGCCGGCACCGGCGGCTCCGGCTCGCCCGGGGTGTTCTTCGCGGCGGTCACGGTGTCGGGATCGGTCACGGGGTAGCTCCGGAGGTCTCGGTCTGCAGTCCGACCACGAGGTCGGACAGGTCGTCGGCCATGGCCAGCGCGAGAACGCCCTCCTCGGTCGCCTCGGCGCGGGTTAGCTCGCCGGTGATCCGGCCGTTCTGCATGACGATGATGCGATCCGCCAGCCCGAGCACCTCGGGCAGCTCGGAGGAGACCATCAGGATCGCGATGCCGGCGGCGGCCAGCTCATGGATGATCGCGTAGATCTCCGACTTGGCGCCCACGTCGACCCCCCGGGTCGGCTCGTCCAGGATCAGCAGCGCCGGGTTGCGGGCCAGCCACCTGGCCAGTACGACCTTCTGCTGGTTGCCGCCGGAGAGGTTGGCCACCGGGTATTCCATCCCCGGCGTCCGCACCCGCAGCCGGTCCAGGAACTGCGCCACGGTGGCCCGCTCCTTCTTCCGGTTGATCACCCGGGCGGTGCGGATCCGGTCGTAGATCGCGGCGGCGGTGTTCTCCCGGACGCTGCGCTGCAGGAACAGGGCCTCGGCCTTGCGCTCCTCGGGGGCCAGCCCGATGCCGGCCCGGACGGCGTCGCGGGGGGAGTGGAACCGGCGCTGTTGGCCCTGGAAGGTCACCGTCCCGGCGGTCGTCGGCTCGGCGCCGATCAGCGCCCTGACCAACTCGGTGCGCCCGGCCCCGATCAGCCCGGCCAGCCCGACTATCTCGCCGGCGCGAACCTGGAAGCTGATGTCGCGCACGTCGGCCGAGGACAGCCCGGACACCTCGAGCACCACGTCTCCGGGGGCCGGCCGGGCCAGCTCGTCGTGGTAGAGGCTGGACAGGTCGCGCCCGACCATCATCCGGATCAGCTCGGCCTCGGACGTCCCCTCCACCGGTCGGGTGCCGACATGGGCGCCGTCGCGCAGCACCGCGATCCGGTCGCCGAGGGCGAACACCTCCTTGAGCCGGTGGCTGACGTAGATCACCGCAACGCCCTGCTCGCGCAGCCGGCGGATCAGGGTGAACAGCAGCTCCACCTCACCGTCGGCCAGCGACGAGGTCGGCTCGTCGAACGCGATGACCCGGGGCTGGTCGGTCAGCGCGCGCAGGATCTCCACCAGCTGGCGCTGTGCCGGGGTGAGCCGGGAACCGAGCGTCTCCGGATGCAGCACCTGCCCGAAGCCGCTGCGCAGGATGAGCTCGGCAGCCTTGGCCACCAGCTCGGCCTTGCGGAACAGCCGGCCTCGGGCGGGCAACGCCCCGACGAAGATGTTCTCCGCCACGCTGACGTGCGGAATGATCTCCGGCTCCTGCGCGACCACCCGGACGCCGGCGGCCCGGGACGCGGTCGGGTCCGCGAAGGTGACCGGTCGCCCGTCCAGCTCCACGGTGCCCGCGTCGATCGACAGCGCCCCGATGAGCACCTTGAGCAGCGTCGACTTCCCGGCGCCGTTCTCGCCCATCAGCGCGGTGACCTCGCCAGCCCGGAAGTCGACGCTCACCTCACGCAGCGCGTGCACCGGGCCGAACTGCTTGCTCACCCCGATCATCCGCAGGGCCGGCTCGGTCCCGGGCGTTCCCGCCGGCTCGGGCGTCACCGGCTTCACCGGGTCTGTGGCTGGCACCTCGACAGCCCGCTCAGGTGCATTTCAGGCTGGAGGAGGCGGCGTTGGCAGCGTCCACGATCTGCGTCTTGGCGATCGTCTTCGGCGGCAGCGGGGTGCCGTTGCGGATCTTGGCGACCAGGGTGCGCACCGCGTCCCCGCCCACGTCGTGCCCGTCGATGTACAGCGCGGACATGAACCCGTCCGGCGCGGATCCCGGCTGCCAGGACTTGCAGGCGATGTACGCGCCCAGGCCGACGCCGATCACGTTGCTGGCCGGGACCTTGGCGTTGGACAGGGCCTGCAGCACGCCGGAGACGTTCTCGTCGTTGCAGCCCATGACCACCCAGTTCTTCACGCCCGGGTTGCCGGTGATGATGCCGGAGGCGGTGCTCTGCGCGCCGTTCACGCTGTTGTCAGTGCCCACGTCGATCACCTTGCCGACGCCGCCGCCCTTGGTGTACTGCTCCTTCTCCCCGCGCACCCGGTCCTGGCAGACGGTGAGGTCCTGCTTGGAGGAGTAGAGCACCGCGGTGTCGGCCGCGGTCCAGCCCTTGGGGGCGGCGAGCTTGGCGGCCGCGGTGCCCACCTTGGAGCCCATGTCGTAGCCGTCGAATCCGACGAACGGCACGTCCGTGCCGGAGCCGTCCTTGATCGAGTCGTCCGAGGAGACCAGCGGCACCCCGCCGGTCGAGGCCGCGTTGGCCACCTGCGGGCCGATCTTCTGGTCCGGCACCACGATGGCGATCCCGTTGACCTTCTGGGCGACCGCCGAGTCGGTCTCGGTCACCGCCTTGTTGGCGTCCTGCCCGAGGTTGACCACCTTGACGTTGACCGTGGACTGCGGGGTGGACAGCTCCTTGGCGGCGGCCACCGCCCCCGCCGCCTCGTCGATGAAGTACTGCTGGTCGCCCTGCTTCTGCAGGTACGCGATGGTGATGTTGCCGCTGACCGGGCCGGCGGTCTGTGCGCCGGAGCTGGTCTGCTGGCCGCTGGAGCACCCCGCGATGAGCAGTGCCGAGGCGCCGAGCGCGCACCCGATGGCGGGAATCCGAGAAGGTCTCATGGAGTGCTCCTTTGCACCGAGTGCACCGAGCGGCTGCACCGAGCCGCATGTGCTCACCGGGAAACGTTGACCAGCAGCATCACCGATGACCGACGAGAAAGTCAACATTTCTCAACAAAGAAGCTCGATCATCACCAGTATTTCCGGCGTGAAATGTTCGATCTTGTTGACTTTGTTCAAGGTTCGGGGACATCATGTGCCCATGAGTACGCCCGGCCGCGCGCCGTGCCGCCCACAGAGCCATCCCGCCCCCTGGGCCGGCTGATGCTGGCTCGGCAGCGCCAGCAGCTGATCCTGGACGAGGTGGCTCGCAGCGGCGCGGTGAAGGTGACCGACCTGGTCAGCGAGCTGGGTGTATCGGACATGACCGTGCGCCGGGACATCAGCGAGCTGGCCGGACGGGGGCTGGTGGACCGGGTGCACGGCGGTGCCGCGATGCCCCGGATGGCCAGCGTGCACGAGCCGGGTTTCGCCACCAAGGCAACCCAACAGGTCGAGGCCAAGACGGCGATCGCCAAGGCGGCCGCCGCGCAGGTCCGCCCGGGCAGCTCGCTGGGGATCTCGGCGGGCACCACCACGCACCTGGTCGCCACCCAGCTGTTGGACATCCCGGAGCTGACCGTGGTCACCAACTCGCTGCCGGTCGCCGACGAGCTGCACCGCAACCGCCGGGTCGAGCAGACCGTGCTGCTCACCGGCGGGATGCGCACCCCGTCCGACGCGCTGGTCGGGCCGCTCGCGGTGGCCGCCCTGCAGGGCATCCACCTGGACCTACTGATCCTGGGCGTGCACGGGATGGACGCCCGCGCCGGGCTGACCGGCCCCAACCTGCTGGAAACCCAGACGAACCGGGCGCTGATCGACTCCTCGCGCCGCATCCTGGTGGTCGCCGACCACTCCAAATGGGGCGTGGTCGCGCTGCAGACCGCCGCTCGACTGACCGAGGTGGACGTGTTGGTGACCGATGACCAGCTCGACGAGGGTGCCCGCGAGCAACTGGCCGGACTGGTCGGCGAGCTGATCGTCGCGTCGTCGTGAGTGAGCTTTACGTGTCCTCCGACGCCGCGTCCGTGCAAGTTCGCAAGTCCGCCATCCGGCTCTCCGACGGCCGCGAGCTGATCTACTTCGACGACCGGGAGCCGTACGTGTCCGGTTCGGCGGATCGAACAGAAACGGACATTCGCGGGTTGGAGCCGCTGGACATCCAATCGGAGATCCGGCTGGACGCGCTCACCGGCGACTACGTGGCGATCGCCGCGCACCGGATGAACCGCACCTACCTGCCGCCGGCCAACGAGAATCCGCTGGCGCCCAGCCGGGCGGGGGAGCCGCCGACGGAGATCCCCGCGCCGGACTACGACGTGGTGGTGTTCGAGAACAGGTTCCCCACGTTCTCCGGCGGAGCCGGGCGCTGCGAGGTGGTCTGCTTCACCTCCGATCCCACCGAGAGCTTCGGGACGCTCAGCGAACGCCGGGCCCGGACGGTGATCGAGGCCTG
>Ga0193743_1002342_pt1 | contig 13492 bp, 11 predicted proteins | sample L2c2metaG_FD_143038 | JGI IMG/M metagenome (GOLD analysis project Ga0193743, IMG submission 143038) | Soil microbial communities from a riparian zone of the East river system, Colorado, United States - L2c2 | ecosystem: Environmental > Terrestrial > Soil > Riparian zone | place: USA: East River... | reverse complement strand
CTTATCTCGTTTTTGTCATATATTGTTTATTTTATCCTTCATCAAATATTTTATTATTACATAATCACGTCAACATTACAGTGACGGATTTTTCGAACATGTCTCAACTTTCTATTCAAGTTGAGACGTGAGTGGTTTCTTACTTACATTATGTTTCCTAACTAATTGATACCTAGTTATTATATCCTAGGTACATATCAATAAACTAAAACTTTCTATTCAAGTTGAGACTTATTATATCCTAGCTGCGAAAACTTCAACAGTTAGTAGTGGTTATTCAAAAATGTCATATGAAGTTGAACTGATTCTTTTAAGTGGAAAAGACGGGGGAGGCGCGTCGAGGTGGAGTCGATACCATCGATCCACGACTCGGAAGGCCTGGTTGTAACTTGGAAAACTTTCCATACCATTTGAAATTTGAAAATCGGTTATGTAAAAAAAGGGTACTGAAACTAAATATTGATGATGCTTGAAAGTTACAGACAAGGCAAAAGAATAATTTATGCGAAACATATATTAGTCTCATACTATATCACAAAGAAAAAATAATTGAAGAGTGCTGGGCTAAGTGACAATGATTGAAGAAACTCCATCTCGACTCGTATTGCGCTCAGTTTGCTAAAATATTGGGTGATTGTCCTCATATGTCCCTAGCTACTCCCAGCATCGATGGCTAGTGGTCATCAATGAGGTTTGTTGCGACAAATTTAGGATTGATGAGTAACTGCAGTACATAGTAGTGGAAATGTTATTGAGGGCACATTCAATGGTATGTGCTTATATGGTGGGCTGCAAGGCGGCCAACCAGGATTTTACTGATGTTGATCCGTACACCGTAACGTAACCGTTTGACCTCAGTTGAGTCGCTTGATGGTACGGCTACCGTGACCAGACAGTGCCGTGTATCCGTACATATACAGCACGTTTGGGCAGCCCTAACATTGGGGAGTTACGAGGAATGGAAAGGTCTGCGGACGAAGGGGGAAAAGAATACCAAGGGAAACAAAAAAACCACCTACAGGGCTACATATCGTTACATACTTTGTGTTGATTCATATTATTATCAGTGCGTAATATCGCATGAATTTTTTTTTGGACGCACGATTATTTTGACTCTCCCAGTCGACTGCTCGAGTTTGTCTAAAAAAAATTAATCACTGGTTAAGAGGACCAGTCTTTTTGAGACATAACCAAAAATGTATCAAAGATTATGCCTCGGATTCGAGTTTGGGTATAAGGTTGTGGGGTGGCCGGCTTCAACTGAAATAAGCATGAACTTTTATCTGAGTATTACTGTAATACATATATATACCTGCGAACTGAATCTAAATAAAAAACCCGAGAGAGAGAGATTCTATAATCCTTCATCATACATCTTCTTTGAAAGTGCTACATAAAACCGTTCCAAATCATCTTTACTCCCTAGCTCATTCTGCTTCTTCTTCAAATTCGCCTTTTCGCTGTCCATCCGGCGTTTTATTTCCGAGGTCGACGTCGAGGATGTGGTGGTACTGGCACTGGAACCCATCCCATGGCTAACCGTATACGTCACAGCGAGCATACCGAATTCCTTTTCGTCCTGCCCTGGACTGGTGACCTCTTGCTCCCGCTTTTCAAGGTTTTCAAACCTCATCCCTACATCCACCTCCTGCTCCTTCCTAGTCGTGTCACCTTTTCGTCCACTCCCAGACCCACCAACGTCACCTCCACTTCCAATGGACCCAACACCTAACATCCGCTTCGGAGCCGGCACACGCTCAATCAACCAATCAAACACGGCTGAAAGTGTGTCTGTCGACGAACGCACAACCTCGTCGTCAGCTAAGCGTTCGCGTGCACGTTTCTCGCCGGGAGTTTCATGTTCCCGAGGTTGTGGTTGCGGTTGCGGAAGTGATGAAGAAAGAGGATTTTGTTGGTCAGGAGCATGATCTTGCGAATCGGTCCCAGTCTTATCCTTATCCCTGGTCGCAGCTTCACTCTTACTCTTCTTCCATGCACCGACAAATCGCGTCCAATCGCCGAATCCCCAACCGTCTCCTTGTGCTGTTGGCAGCGTATTGCTTACAGTCCTCTTGATCGAAGTCGGGAGAACGGAGCCCAACCCGATGGCTGGGATGGCTGGTAAGTCAACTCCAAATTCTATCCCTCTAGCACCTCTCATCTCCCAATCTAATGTCAATACAATATTAAATAAGAAAGCGAGAAAGTAGACCTCAATGAGAAAGGACCTACGATCACAACCTTCCATAATCCCCAAAAATTCTCCCCACTTGGCACTTTGTATAGTTACAAGTCCATCATTACCCCACTCTCTCTCATTAGCCCACAGTGGAATATTATACTCTCCCCAATCCAGGTCGCCGGAGGCCTGCTCCCACACCTTCTTCAGTTTCTTCCTTTCCGTCTCTTCCACCCCATCTAAGACCATCTTTGGTAGCCAGAAAGGGTGCCAAACACTGACACTCTCAGCCGACATTCTCCCCGCTACACTCCAGTATTTGACGTCTGGATCATCTGGTGTGTTAGGGTTAAACACGTTGTTTAGATAATTTGAAGTGAGGTTGGCATACGCCGGTGAGTCGACTATGGAGAGTAGGAGGGTGGTGAATGAGGAAGGAAGTGAGGACAGGGAAAGACTGAAAGGCAGAGAGGAAGGTTCTTCTTTAACCTTGGAAGCAACTGGTGATGGAGGACGGGCTGCTGGGTCATGTTGAGAGGTAAAAGGCGGCACAAAAGTTTCTTCTGGAATAGAAAAGGCTTGCATATTACGGCCTAACGTTTGTGCCAGTTCCTTCTCCTGTTGTCTTAATTTCCCTATACCGATATTGGCCTATTGAATTGAGATCGATGAACTATGGAGATGCGGCGAGCGGGAAACACTCACCGCACACCAATCCATGAAGGGACTTCCGCGATGTGGTGTACTGATACATGTTAATGACAAAGGAGCATATTCCGCAGGTCTGATGTGGGATATGAGATGTCTACAGTCGAGACCTCCCATTGAATGAGCAAGGAAGTTGATACCACGCCCTCGGGCGTGTGATTGCAGCTGTTCGTCCAACCTGGCAGCGCGCGACTGGATAGACCCAGTTCTATCATTATAAAATCAATAGTGAGGCGGTAAGACAAACGAGGAAACAAAGGATTTCTAACCCTGGGACAGATGTGACGATGACTTCAGCACCAACCTTTCCGCGAAGGATGCGAAGGACATTTGACCAATAATGCATACGCATGCTTGGAAAGGAGGTCGGACCTCGCGAGTCAAAACCATAGAGACCTATCATCTTTCGAATTAGTTGACGTTAGAAAAGTGATGTATAGTAAACATACCGTGGCATAAGACGATAGGATACCGCGGCGTCAGAAGTGGGTCATACAAGGCAGGATTTACAAGGAGTTGGTGAATAATGTCTGGCGGTGTGACTTTGGCTTCTTGACGGGGAAGCTCGACCCGATCTTTGGGTGGACTTTTCTGTTGCTCGTTATCATGGTTCTCCCTTTGTGGGTGCTCTGGGGACGGCGGTGGCGGTGGATTAGTGGCCTGCTGTGGATAGTTGACTTCCAGTTGGAAAAGTGGGAAAATATGGGGCCAAGGCCAGTTGCTTGGATTCGGGAGCCAGTTGGACAGACCTATGGTGGCTAGAAAACAATTTTTGTTAGACGACACGAAATTTAGTCAGTGGCTCACATTTCAGAAGCATCTCGGGGTTACGGATCTCACGTCTAGTGTCTATCGTGCCTAGTCCCATATCCCAGTTACTCCTAGCTGTCCACCATGGCCATTCAACGTTTTTCAAGCAATCGAGAGGCTGCTTGAGATCGTTGGGGGTGTTTAAGCCTGGTACTTCATCTGGTTTTGTGAGGGTCTGTTGATGCAGGAGATATTGGTTTGATATTGAAAGGGTCGATACAACATTCACTAGTCGCCTGAGAATAAGGACGACATGTGCTGGGAAATAGACACTGTTCATGAGGCGTACATTGGTTGTTGATGATGTTGTTCGTGTCCTAGACAGTTGACTCGGCACGTGCAATTCCTTGTCACTGAAGTTATTGTTCTAACCTATTGTACAAGGCCAACCCTTGACTACACTTTTTGTCTCGCTGCGTGTCTGTCTACGATTATTATGAGTCTTCATCCTTAAATACTTTCAGAAGCTGGGCATTCCTCATACCTCCAAATTTGCTGACTCTTCTACTCTGAAAAAAACGTATCTCCTTCTCCGATTGCGATTTATTTCTTGAACTCGAGATCACCTATTGTTATCTTTCACGACATGGCCTCTTTTTCAGCTTCCACGAGTAACGTGGCCATGGGCCCCGTCAATCCCCTGTTTACCGAGTGGCCGACACCTCCAGTACAGAACAATGTATCCTCGTCTTCTCACCACCCCACCCGACTCAACTCAATTGCCCAAACACGCATTGGCACCCCAGATCTCACGATATCGCCTACCTCCTCCACTTCTTCTATCTCTTCGGCGTTCGACGAGCGTTGGTCAATACCGTCGGCGGACCTCCCTCCTAGATCCCCAAGCTGGGTAGACCTTAATCCACAAGCTCAACCCTTTGTTCCTGGCTCCTTGCTAATGCACAACCCTACTTTATCCAAAGATCAGCTGGATGCACAACTCATCGCTAGTATTCCAATTGATTATCTTAAAGATACAGCCGATGGACTACCAGACTTTAAAATAGCACCCCTCTCTGACTGGGATACTTTCTCAGAAGAACCTCTCGAAGTACTTGAGAATGGGGCACATTCGCCATCAACTCCTACTTATCCTCCTGGTCTTCGGATCCCTCCTACCTGCCTACCTAATGATATACCACCTCCGGCCGTGCCTCCATCCTACCTTCCTCTGATTGCAGATTGTTTGAGACCCGGTGCACAAAATCACGAAATTGGGGTCTACTCACGTGTTATCATCTCTAGCCGTTCTCGGTGGGATTTTGAGAGTCTTCTGGAGCTCTCCGAATGCATCTGCCTCGAGATGTACAACCCCTGTACCAAACCGGCGGACAAGGATGGACGTGTTCTCACAGCTTGCGACTCTGCAAGATACATCGCCGCGGATCCGACTCGTTCGATTTCCAACAGCTTCTTTATGGAGCATGAACGAGGAGCGCAAAGACAGCATGCTATTGCGATCATGGTGAAGTACCTTGATCAACATTTATCCATCATTCAGAGTGCGGAGGCTGCACAACTGTTCATGTGGAGCCTGCGAGAGTCAGTCTTGACGGGATTTCGCGAAACCTGGGACATCGTAAGTTTAACACTGACCCTGTAAAAAAAAAAAAAATTTGCTTACTGACACCATACCTTTCCCCCCTCTTTCGTCATCTAGGAAAACGTGAAAGGCAGGGCAATGAGCTTATCAAAACCCGCAACATCATACCACGTTCGTTGTGCTCTAATTCTCTGCAAATCCATCGCATCGTTCTTCAATCAAAAGTTGATCACGCGCCGGCACATCACAATGTGTATCGACATCCTCCTCAGGCATCTCATGTCTGTCGAACACGTCGAAGCCCTCGCTCTCCTCGTCCTCGGATGCGGGCCTGCCTTCTGGGATGTATCCACCCCCACGTCCACGACACGAGGCATTGGTCCCTATGCAAACGGCCAACATGAACCTCCAAGGTCCACGACCTTCCTGGCTGCTTTAAACACAAGTGTCACCAACTTCTCTTTGCAGGATTCTAAAAGCCTTGTGTTTCCACGTGAAGTTTGGGGCAAAGGCCAGCTGATGACTAGATTGAATCAGATTTGGATCGCTGTGAAAGTGTGGGCGGACCTCTTGTCCAGATCACCGAGAAATACACAGGGTTTTATGGGTGATGCAGGGAATATGGCAGCATTTAAAGTGTAGACTGTGTTTTGGTACATCTTTTCTTTACCTGGTTTTCAGTCGATGATCACGCTCGAAGCGAGGTCCATCCTCCGAACCAAGGATGATACATTGTTTGACAATTAGATACCTGCTTGTGTATATATACAGTACTTGATTTATAACACTCTGTTTTGCATTCCTTGACGAAGCTGAGTTAGGCGGCTGACCCTGGTGTTTATTATGTAAGGAACACAACTTGCTTGAAACGTGGCCAGGGACGATTCCGACGAACCATTGTTCTGCCTCATGTTAGAATCTACCAGAATGCGCAAATGAACTTCCAATTATTTCAGAAGGAAAACTAGAATAATAGATGGACGGACGAGCTCGATCACGCGTGAGGCTTCAAACTAGAATTTTTTTTTAACAAGCGCGCGCTTCAACGTTCAACGTTCAACATTCAGGTTCGTTCTTTTTTTTTATACCTGTCATTATTTTTCCTTTCCTGGAGGAAAATGTTGAAAATTACGAAATCAAATCAAGGTCCCTTCCCCCCCATGGAGGCACGCTTGTTTTTTTTTTTGTTCACTTCTCCTCTCTCTCTTTTGACAAGATCGTTTTGCATTTTGCGCTTTGACCAGCTCCAAAAAGTCAGCTGCATGACCGAAACGTCGTGTGTCAAAACCAAAGCAGAGATTTGGGGGGTTGACCTTTGTGTTAATAACAAAGCGCTTCTGAATTGTGGTACGACCTCGTGAAATTCCATCCATCCTCTGGAATACTTCTTTTGGGTCCAGCACGCGTGTCCTACGAGTTCTAAGTTACTCTACAGCTTGCAACGAGCGAGCAAGAACAATTGTCCGTTGAACTGATACATCTTCCATCAACAAAGGCACTTTGTTAGGAGAAACTAGTCAAACACTTAGGTGTGCTATTGTCGATCCGTTACGAGGGCCTCTCACTGTCTGGAAATATACCTCCTAAATCTTCCCCCCCTCCCCCATTCCATGGCCAAAGCGTACACGTGTTACACTGTAGACCTTCTATTTCTCAATTCAGTCTCCCCACAGCTTGGAAATCTTCATTGTTACATTGTACAGTGGCCCACATTCAGCTACGCTTTGTTGAGAGACAATTTGACTCTACTTGTGGCCCATATTCGCCATCAGTTAAATACAGGTGGGTTTTGGGAGGTCCTCTTTCATCCTGGAAATCCGTCTTAACATACTCATACCTCGCAGATACCACCATCGTCATGTCCAGATCGTTACGAGACAAAGAAACAACCCATCCTTCCTTCGCTACCCATCCCACCTTTCATAAACCTCCAAAGAACGAAATGTTGCATGCCGTTCCCCGCCAAACCCAACACCTGCCACCACGCATGCAACATTTTATTCCCCCATTCATCCAACCATCTGCTGAGTTATCTTCTCACGAAAAGTACCCTCTCCTCATCCACACCCAACCTCTTATACCAGGACAAGTCTATATCCCTCATGTCGATGGCGAGGGCAGTGCCTTGCCTTCACCATCTACCACCCGGTGCAGCTCTAGCACGCTCGCGCTTTGTGATGATGACACCCGGAAGATCTTCACGTCTTGTGGTCCAGGTCCCGACCGAATGTTGACGCCCCCTCCCGTGTGTGAGAAGAGAGAACAGTTGATGACACGCGAGTTATTGATGATGTCGGCCGATACGTATCCCTATGCTGCTCCATTTTTTGCTGTCAATCAGGCTCATAATCGGGATCATGAGAACCAGAGGTATAAGGACGTTTGTCGACAGCCTTCACGACCCCCTCCACCTCCACTTGAAGTCGCTCCGTATCGTTCGTTGCAGAGGATGTGGAACAAGCATTTTACTGATGGATTAGAGGCGCCGGACCTCCCGATTATGGGTTTCTATGCTCGAAAATTGGTTCACTGTAACTGTGTATGGGACGAAGACGAGCTTCTGCATCTCTCGCGTGCTTTCGTTTGGCGGGCTTCGGAACGCGGTGAAAGACCAACTGATCCATTGGCTGCATTCGCGTCAGAGGTGCATCGAGTCTTCAGCATCGCGCCTTGGATGAGAACAGACGAGAACTTCCGACGTTGTCTGTGGGCCATAGCCTGCGAGACTTTTGTATCGAGTTGGCACTTCAAAGTAAGCTGATCCCATTAAGCCTCACCTTATGGATCTCGTTCCAACAATAATAATAATCATCTTCCTTTAGGAGCAGAAGACATCTCGCCAAGCAGTCACATACATCAAAGACCCTTCGCCAGGATACAAAGAATACGTTGTCTCTGCGCTGTCCGTCTGCAGCTTCATCGGCGACCTCTTCAGATACAAGTTTATCACCAGACCTGACACTGTAGGCTGTATCCGGGTACTCATGCATAACCTCACCACCGTGGAGCATATTACGGCTATTTATAACATCCTCCACCATGCTGGGGTGCCTTTGTGGCGAGGGGCCGTGGATTTAGACGCAGAAGTCAGGGATTTCCGAAAGGTCCTTTTGGATAAATCTCAACCATTGAAGGACTATCGGACCGTGTTGTCGTTACAACCCATCGGAGGTAATTCGGGAGTAAGATCAAGCATTGATGACATTCTTGGACATGTGGAAGATTGTCGACTTGCTGTGTTGAATGAACGCCAGACAAGTGTCAATGGATCTATTTGAGTAGTATCATATATATACACAATAAAACAATATACATAACATCAATACAAGTGAGCATCCAGCTTCTGCTTGTCTCCGGCGCTGACCGGAGTGCGTTGAAAGGTGAAGTTTTAAGGCACGGAACAGGCTCGGGTCTGATGCCTTGCAAAAAAACAAAGGAGTAGTTTGGAACAATGACGAAAACGTCTCACGGTTGATGTTTTTTTGTGGCCTGCTTGTCATTCTCCACGACACAACGACAAGTATGGAGATAATGTACACAAAATCGTCGCTAGTAGCATAGCAAAACTTTTAGATCTGGACGCTTCCTAAATGCTTACATAAGGTGCTAGTTCATTATTAGTCAAACTTTCTTACTACCACCATCGGTGCCATTATTCTGACAGAGAAGTTGGAAAATCATGCGGTTGGAGCCAGCTTCTGATCGTCTCCGCGCCAAGACTGCGTAATGATATGAAGAGGAGGGTTGAAAGGTGAAGGCAGGACGAGTCCATTGTTTAAGACCACTCAGTAGCACTGGCACTACGAATCCGAAGACGGAAGAGTTTTACATGAAACTACTACTATATCTCCCAAATGATGAGAATCGGTGAGAAGCGATTGTCTATTATCGTCGATGAGGCTGTCAATCTCGTTACTAACATCCCCTCAATTATGTTGTTACCTAGTCAAAATCGAAATATGTCCTGTAGTTGAGCCCGTCATGCATGATGAGTGTACCTTTTGAAGGAATGACTTGACTATATTTGACTGGCTGCAAGCAATAGTCATTTCAATATTCAAATATTCACACGACACTGGTTTATGACCATACTCGAATCTTGTAAAAACACAACCAGTTCGGAGATTAATAAGCATCCACACTGAGGTTATGGAGATGGACTATAAAGTCCATCTCCCTCGACATGCTTTTTTTCACAACTCCCCCGTTTCTCTCCGAGAATTATGTCTCTCAATGTCGAGACTCATTCTCCTGCTTCTTCCATTACTCAAAGCGAGAAAGTAGACATACCCGCAGGCCAGGGTGAATCATCTCTACCCGACAAGACCTTACAGAACCTGGATGATGAATGGGAACACGACCCCGCCAACGCCAGAAATTGGTCTTGGAAGAAGAAGTGGACGGCCACAGCGATTGTAAATGCTCAAGCTCCCCCTACACCTCCCCATCAAATTTAATAATAAAAATATTCTTCACAGCTATCGTTGTACACATTTGTTTCTCCACTGGCCAGTTCAACGATGGCACCCGGTTTGCCGGAGATTGGACACAGGTATAACATACAAAGTCCTACTATCATCGCTTTGACTTTGAGTATATTCCTGCTTGCTTTCGCCATCGCTGTCGGTGTTATTTCACTTATATCATCAACCTCCACTCACCCATTTTTTGATAATAGCCTCTTGTTCTTGCTCCTTTATCCGAAATGTACGGACGAACTTGGGTGAGCACCGTTCTGCCCTCATTGCCTGTCCGTGTGTTTTCATACTATCTTCTGGCAGGTCCTCCATATCAGTAATATAGTGACCATCGGTCTCAATATTGGTTGTGCATTTGCGCCAACAACAGATACCCTGATAGCTCTCCGTTTTCTGTGTATGTGAACATCCACCTCAAGCTTTTTAGTAAAATTCTAACATCTGGGTGCAGCTGGTTTATCAGCAAGTGCACCGATAGCGATTGGCGGTGGGATGGTAGCCGATATATTCTCAGAGAAGGACAGAGCGTCGGCCATGTCACTGTACACTCTCGGACCCCTCATTGGTACGTACACAATGGCTTCTCTGACGGCATTGTTTTAACCTCACTAACTCCTTTTATCGACTCTAGGTCCCGTTGTGGGTCCAATCGCCGGAGGCTTCATTGCACAGACCATAGGAGTAAAGTGGGTCTTCATTGTGATAGCCAGTTCGTCCTATCTTTTTCTACCACCAGCGCAGCGCATTCATCATCTATTTTTGGTATGCAGTCACATGTGGTGTAACAGCTGTTATCTCCATTCCCCTTTTACGAGAGACATATGCTCCTGTCATTCGTCGAAGACAGGCCGAAAAGTCGGGTGATCTTGAAAAGGCTGCGTCTCTTGTACCCGCCGCTCTCAGGGAGCATGGAAAGCTCTATTATCTTTGGCTCAACCTCTCACGACCTGTCGTCCTGCTCTTCGGAAGCTTTGTCTGCTTTACATTCAGTCTTTACATGGCCTTGTGAGTCATAAAGTAGTTTCTCTCTTTTATTAATGCTGATTGGTATCTTTTTTTGTAGTATGTATGGTCAGTGCACTAAAGTCGCCTATTGCACAGCTAATTGAATCCTACTTTGAAACTGCAGGTATATACTACCTCATGTTCACGACCTTTCCCGGTACAGTGCTTGCATCCCCATCCTTTCCATTCCGCAATTGACCTCTTTTCATCCTCAAGCCCTTTTCTCCAACACATATCACTTCAGCCCCGGAATAAGTGGCCTCTGTTATATTGGCTTGGGTGTTGGCTTCTTTTTGGCCTCGATGTTTGGAGCCAAATTCGCCGATCAGATATACCAATACGTAAGTATCGGACTTCACTCAATCATTACGGGTTTCTTAAACTCATTTTCGTCTTATAGCTCGCCAATAAAAATGGCGGCGTAGGCACACCAGAAATGCGTATTCCAGCGCTATTCATTGGATCGATCTTTGTTCCTGTTGGTCTTTTGTAAGCCGTTTCTTGGCCCGAGAATTCAACATTTTGTCGCTCACCATTTTTGGGTTCAGTTGGTATGGATGGTCGGCTGATGCTAAGCTTCACTGGATCATGCCCATCATTGGTACCGGTATCTTCGGTTTTGGTACGATAAAATTCATCATGACAATTCGCGAAGCTAACCTGGTTACGTTTCACGAGGCATGATGACAACATAGTGCGTTTTAAACGAACAAATGCAAGCACAAGCTAATTTATTTTCCCTTCTACCGCTATTGCAGTCTTCCGATACTGCTCTACTTGGTTGATGCTTTCACCTATGGAGCAAGTGTCACTTCCGGTGCCTCAGTAAGTCTTTTTTTAGGTACTTCTAACCCGGGCATTAATTTAAAGCAACCACACCCAATCATATAGCTCTTCCGATCGCTCTTTGGCTTTGTTTTCCCACTATTTGGTCAACAGATGTTCGACAGACTTGGGTTAGGAGGTGGAAATTCCGTATGTCTTTTTTTTTTTTTTTTCATTCGTCTTGCCTTCTCTTGAGGTTTTCACATTGGATTGACACGTGCGCACACAGTTATTGGCTGGGTTGGCTATCGTTCTCGGCATACCTTTCCCAGTCTGGATCTATTATAAAGGAGAACAATTGCGTGCTGGAAATCGTTACACGAGGGACTCGACTATCTCAAAAAAACTTACTTGAGATCCGGTACTTACTTACACTTGCAATCACCCATTCCTTATCACTATCTATTGCTGTTTTCAATGAAGGTGGCGGACGGGTCACATCGCGTCACACGCGGCGATATTCCGAGCTCAAAAGTTCTGAATGAACTATCTCGGGATCTGCTGAGCATACGACGACTATTTTTAGTGCGTCGGAATTGCCTTGACAAGTAGATATGCGCCCTGCCTTGAAATAGATGATTTTGTTGAATTTTGATCATGTTCAAAAATAAGGGTGCAGAACCTGAACTTCTGGGACAAGGGCATGGTTTTAAAATAAAAAAAAAGTGAATTCTTCAGAAAACAGCTCTTGGGTATGTAAAGGAATGTGCCCCATAAAAAATTTGGCAAATATCAATGTTGAAAAGGTAGGTGGCCACATGACTGCTGTCACTTCAAACACCCTTACATGTGGATTTGGTTTCCAACAACATTGATATTTGCCAATTGTTTTATGGCAGACATTTCTTTACATTGTTAAGCTTGGAGACCAGATGGAGGATGTTGGGTCCAAAGTCACGCGAGACATTGGCTTCAACTTATGGGTTGTGCCACTCTCTTGATGGGGTTGCCTTGAATTTCGGAGTTCTGGAGGAGTATTCAGGTCTGGAGCTAGGCCAAGAGAAGCTTAGGACAGAAGGGACAAGGCAAGGAAGCAAGTGTTGAAGTTGTCAGTTTAAAGTATATGCGGTTAGCTAGGACTTTTAACAATTTGTTAGAGCACTGTTGTTAGGGGACACTCCGCTTTGTCCGATGTTTCCTCCGATATTTCTTTGTCACCTCTGTATATTCCTCCTCATAGTCGCTAGCCCCTCTGATAGCGGAGTCCTATGGTCACGTGACATAGCATTCCTATCACCTTTTCACCATTCTCCATCTTTTTCATCATTTTATTATTTCGACTCTGATTTTTGGTATATAGACATGCATCCCACCTTAGCAGGGCTTTATCCTTTTCTTTTAGGATCCCCTGCTAGGTGCGCCTTCCTGTCGTATTTTATGTTTATATATATGTTTAGGATCTCCTGCTAGATCTCGACTAAGTCATTCCGCAGTTGCCCTAACAACTGTAGATGAGCAGGGAATATGCAGTATATTGGTTTAAACCGATGGGTATTCCATGTTGAAATATATGAGTTTACACATTTTTATTCCTTGTTCTACTTATCATTTTTTCTTATCATGATCAACCTTACATAATCATGTTTCCATTTTCGTTCACTCATTATTTTACTAGTCTCAACTTTCCTTATTAGTTGAGATGTGAGTGGGCATTCTTTTTTTTTATACTATAGCTAATTGGAACCTAGTTACATCTGTTCTAGATATATACAATTAATAACATAACTTTCCTTATTAGTTGAGACTTACATCTGTTCTAGTTGCGAACATATTTCCAACATTCCACCCCAACAGTTGGCTACTTATATACATATCTAACGAGGCAGTGCTAACTACAAGATTTCACTATGCTTATCTTATTACGTACTGACACGATCAGATCAAAACATTCCAGAATAATCCAACAGCAAGGTTGCTAAGTTGATATTCAAACTGGCAAAATAG
>Ga0193743_1002341_pt1 | contig 13496 bp, 12 predicted proteins | sample L2c2metaG_FD_143038 | JGI IMG/M metagenome (GOLD analysis project Ga0193743, IMG submission 143038) | Soil microbial communities from a riparian zone of the East river system, Colorado, United States - L2c2 | ecosystem: Environmental > Terrestrial > Soil > Riparian zone | place: USA: East River... | reverse complement strand
GCTACTGGGTGCCGTCAGTAGCCGAGGGGACCGGCGGGCTTGGCGAAGCGCATCCGCATCGGGGCCGGGTACCCGACCAACTCGACGCGGTCCCGCGGCTGTTCGATGTAGCCCAGTCCGTACCGCACCACGTACTGCTTGTAGAGGGTGACCAACGGCGCCGCGGCGAGTGCCGCCCGCATGGCTGAGACGTCACCGATCGCGGTGATGACGTACGGGGGACCGTAGGTGCGCCCGTTGAGCAGCAGTGTGTTGCCCACGCAGAGCGGAGCGGACGTGCCGATGATCCGCTGATCCTGCATCTGGATGCCTTCGGCGCCCGCGGTCCACAGCGCGTTCAGGACCGCCTGGACGTCCTGCTGATGGACCACCAGGTCGTCGGGGGAGGCGTCGCCGGGGAATCGGCCCTCGGCGTCGCGCTGCGCGTCGGTCAGGGTGACCACCAGGCCTGGGCCGCGCATGGGGTCCAGGCCTGCGTCGGCGGCGAGCGCGTCGGCACGGTCGGTGATGGCGGCCAGCGCGGCGTCGGCGCCGGGGGAGCCGCCGTGACGGTTGTCGATCACGGTCACCAGCGCGTCACGCTCGCCGGAGAGCCGGTCGACCGACTGCTGGGCATCGCGCACCAGGTCGACGAGCCGCGGCGCGTCACTGCGACGGATCTCACCACCTTCGGAGGCGGTGTGGGTGGCCGCAAGCAGCAGGCCGGCACACAGGCACACCGCCGGCACGCCGAATCGCCAGGCGGACCGGCGATGAGCGTTCGCGCGAAGAGCAGACGGCGGGCGATGAGTGGCCATCGTGCCCTCCTCGGTGGCGTTCGCATTTCTCTGCCGGGCGGCATGCTGGGTTAGGCTCTCAAGTGCATCCGCTCCATCGTCGCACCCGCGACGCCGACTGTCCGCGAAGGTACCCATGCCCAAGTCCAAGGTTCGCAAGAAGAGCGACTTCACCGCCAACTCGGTGAGCCGCACTCCGGTCAAGGTCAAGGCCGGGCCGTCGGGCATGTGGTTCGTCGTGCTGTTCGTCGGATTGATGCTGCTCGGCCTGATGTGGCTGCTGGTCTTCCAGTTGGCGGCTACCAATCCTGTGGACGCGCCGAGTTTCCTGAAGTGGATGGCCGACCTCGCGCAGTGGAACTACGCCATCGCGTTTGCCTTCATGATTACCGGTCTGTTGCTCACGATGCGCTGGCGGTGAGCGTCCTTCCCGCAAGGATGCATTCAAAGTGGTCTCGGCGCGTTACCCGTTCCGCAACCTTTTCGTCACCCAATCACATCGTTGTGATTCATCCCCATTGGGGATAGCGCCTGTGGATAACCCGATTCGCCACGGTTAGAGGGTGTTCAGAACCTATGCAGCAAACTGAGTGGGGTCCGTCGACCGCTGGAATCGCAGCATGCGCGATTCTGGGCCTGGTGATGGCTACGGGTGTTGTGACCGTTGTCACAGATGCTCCCGGGCGCATCCTCGGGGGGATTGCCGCAGCCGGACTACTCGCGTTTGCAAGCATGTCGTGGCGGGCCCGGCCAAAGCTGGCAATCACTCCCGACGGCCTGGTCGTCCGCGGGTGGCTGCGCACCGATTTGTTGCGTCGCGACGACATCGAGAAGATCCGCATCACGGAGTTCCGCCGCATCGGGCGCAAGGTGCACCTGCTCGAGATCGACACCATCGCCGACGACCGCTTGCTGGTATTCACGCGGTGGGATTTGGGCACCAATCCACTCGACGTGCTCGACGCTCTGACCGGCGCGGGCTACGCCGGCTGATCTCCCCTGGCGCGAGCGTGCGTGTCTGCTCCGCGACACGCCGCGCAACGACGGCGCGCAGCGCACGCTCGCGCAGGACGACCGTGCGGGAACTACCGTGCCGGGGTGGAGCTTAGGAGATCGTGACGGACTCGATGACGACGGGCTCGGTCGGACGATCGCTGCGATCGGTCGCCGTGGCATCGATCGCGTCCACGACCTTCTGCGACTCCGGGTCGACGACCTCGCCGAAGATGGTGTGCTTGCGGTTCAGGTGCGGGGTCTTGCCGACGGTGATGAAGAACTGCGAGCCATTCGTGCCGGGCCCGGCGTTCGCCATGGCCAGCAGATACGGCTTGTCGAACTGCAATTCGGGGTGGAACTCGTCGGCGAACTGGTAGCCCGGTCCGCCGCGGCCCGTACCGGTCGGGTCGCCACCTTGAAGCATGAAGCCGGAGATCACGCGGTGGAAGACCGCGCCGTCGTAGAACGGCCCCGACGTGCCGCCCGTCGCGTTCTCGGTGCTGTAGTCCTTGGTGCCCTGCGCAAGTCCGACGAAGTTGGACACGGTCTTGGGGGCGTGGTTGCCGAACAGTGCGATCTTGATGTCGCCGCGGTTGGTGTGCAGGGTCGCGGTCGCTGTCTGAATGGGGCTCGTCACGGGATGCCAGTCTGCCATTCGCGTTTCGGCGCCGGATATTGCCCCCGCCCGAATAGTGTTGTCGCGGTCATCGGCCACCGTGTGGTCCCCGATGATGGCAGGCTGGAAGTTCAGTCGAAGTAGACCGCGGAGAGGTTGTGGCATGAGCTCGAAGACGAGTGCCGTCCGGTTGAGCCCAAGGGAGAGGTTCGCCCGTGGTCTGAAGTACTCGACGGTGGGCCCGGTGGACGTCACCAGGGGAGCGCTGGGGCTCGGCTTGAGTTCGGCGTATTCGTCCGCGACGTGGCTGGGTGACCGCTACCGCAGCGGCAAGCTACGCAAGGACCTCGCCGCCGCGCAGGACTCGATCGCCAACGAACTCGCCGCGGCCCAGGAGGTCGTCTCCAACCTGCCGCAGGCGCTGCAGGAGGCCCGCCGCGCCAAACACCGTCCCCGCCCGATCTTTCTGATCGCCGCCGGTGCCGCGGTGCTGGCCGTGGGGGCGGTGACGTTCTCGATCATTCGGCGCTCGACGCAACCGGAGCCGTCGCCGCTTCCGCCGAGTGTGGACGTGGCGCCCAAACCCTGAAAGGCCGGGCGGCGCAACGTAAGTCAGGGGAGTGGAGCCTAGGAGATTCGAACTCCTGACATCTGCCTTGCAAAGGCAGCGCTCTACCAACTGAGCTAAGGCCCCTAGGTTGTGGAATCAGCTGGGCTGATCGGCGGCCACGTGCCACACCTCGACGCCGTGCCGCGATCGCCACACGATCACCGCCGCGGCAACCGCGACGGACAGCAACACCAGCCTCACGGTGCACCCTTCCGGTGAGTCCGCCGGTCAACCCGGCAACCGTGGGCCTGGGAGGACTCGAACCTCCGACCTCTTCGTTATCAGCGAAGCGCTCTAACCACCTGAGCTACAGGCCCGTAATCGCACTACGGCCGAGCGACGAGATTACCGTAACGCCGCCCATCGGCCCAAACCGCGGACGTCAGTCCCTGTCGGCGAGGGTCACCTCGATGCCACCGACGATGTCGGTGGTGAGGTTGTAGATGAACGCGCCGCAGGTAGCCATGGCGGTCAGCAGGACGATGTTGACCAGTCCGATCAGTGCCGCGCCGCCGAAGATGGTGCCGCTGGACACCAATTCGCCACCGCTGCCGCTGGCGCTGGTGAGCAGGTCGCCCACGTTGCTGTTGAGCTTGCTCCACACGCCCATGCCGCCGAGCACCAGGTACAGGAAGGCGACGGCGATCATCCACACGAAGAACAGCGCCACCGACAACACCAGCGAGACCTTCAGCACACTCCACGGATCGAGCCGCCGAATCTGCATGCTGGCGCGCACCGGCCCCTGCGGCCGGCTGGCCACCTGGGCACGGCTTGGCCCCGGCGCCCGGATGGCAGGCGGCTCCGGCCGATCAGCCGGCTTGCGCTGTTGTGCACGGGGCATTGGCCCCGAGAGATCGGGCAGCTCGCTGGCGTACACGTCGGGACGCACCGTCTCCGTACGCTCGCCGCGCACCGGCGCCGGATCCTGCTCACGCGGTGGACCCGGCTCGCGGGGCGGGGCCGACTCCCTGGCCGGGCCCGACTCACGCGTAGGTGACGGCGGTGGTCCTGGCGGAGCGGCCGGGCCGCCGGAGATGAATCGGTTGATGCGGGCGTCGACGCCGGGGTTTTGGCCTGCGGCCGCACCTGCCCGGCCACCCTCTGGGGAGGATTCGGCCGGGCGCGGCGTTGGCCGGACCCGGGACGCGCCCCGTTGCCAGGGGGGAGCGTCGCCGTGGTCGCCACCCGTCGAGCCGTTGGCACTTCCCGGCCCGTCACCCGTGCGCGGGTATCCCGGCTCGTTCGGTGAACTCACCTACGGCTCCTTCGCTCAGGCCGGTCGCCGGCGGCAATCGGTGTCGCGTTACGTCGCGTCGGACTCGTCGTCTTCTGCGTCCTCGTCGGCGTTGCGGGCGACGGCAATAAGTGTGTCGCCCTCGCCGAGGTTCATCAAGCGAACCCCCTTGGTTTGCCGCCCGGCCTTGCGCACCTGACGTGCCACAGTCCGGATGACACCTCCACCCGAGGTGATGGCGTACAGCTCAGTATCTTCGTCGACGATCAATGCTCCAACCAGAGTGCCACGCCTGCGGTCGTATTGGATGGTGAGGATGCCCTTCCCGCCGCGGCCCTGCGGGGTGTACTCCTCGATCGCGGTGCGCTTGGAGTAGCCGCCCGACGTCGCGACCAGCAGATACGTGCCTTCCCGCACCACGTTGAGCGAGAGCAGACGGTCGTCCTCGTTGAACCGCATGCCCTGCACACCCGAGGTGGCCCGGCCCATGGGACGCAACGCCTCATCGGTCGCCGAGAAGCGGATCGACTGGCCCTTTGCCGACACCAGCAGCAGGTCCTCCTCGGCGGAGCACAGCACCGCGCCAACCAGTTCGTCGCCGTCGCGCAGGTTCACCGCGACGATGCCGCCCGAACGGTTCGAGTCGAAGTCGGTCAGCTTGGACTTCTTCACCAGACCGTTCTTGGTCGCAAGCACGAGGTAGGGCGCATCCTCGTAGCTCTTGATCTGGATGACCTGCGCGATGCGCTCCTCGGGCTGGAAGGCCAACAGGTTCGCGACGTGCTGGCCGCGCGCCGTCCTCGACGCCTCGGGCAGCTCGTAGGCCTTCGCCCGGTACACCCGGCCCTGCGTGGTGAAGAACAGGATCCAGTCGTGCGTGGAGCCGACGAAGAAGTGCCGAACGATGTCGTCCTGTTTCAGGCCGGCGCCCTGGACACCCTTGCCGCCGCGCTTCTGACTGCGGTACAGGTCGGACTTGGTCCGCTTGGCGTAGCCGGTCTCGGTGATCGTGACGACCACCTCTTCGCGCGCGATCAGATCTTCGTCGGCGACATCGCCGTCGGCCGGGATGATGCGGGTGCGCCTGTCGTCGCCGTACTTCTCGACGAGCTCCGCGAGCTCGTCGTGCACGATCGCGCGCTGGCGTTCCGGCTTGGCCAGGATGTCCTCGAGGTCGGCGATCTCGATCTCGATCTTGGCCAGGTCGTCGATGATGCGCTGGCGTTCCAGTGCGGCGAGGCGCCGCAGCTGCATGTCCAGGATCGCCTGGGCCTGGATGTCGTCGATGTCGAGGAGTTCGATCAGGCCCTGGCGGGCGACGTCGACGGTCTCCGACGCGCGGATCAGCGCGATGACCTCGTCGAGCGCGTCGAGCGCCTTGACCAGTCCGCGCAGGATGTGGGCCCGCTCATTGGCCTTGCGCAACCGGTAAGTGGTGCGGCGCACGATGACGTCGAGCTGATGGACCACGTACAGGCGGATCAGCTGGTCGATCCGCAGGGTGCGGGGGACACCGTCGACGATCGAGAGCATGTTCGCGCCGAAGCTGGTCTGCAGCTGGGTGTGCTTGTAGAGGTTGTTCAGCACCACCTTGGCTACGGCGTCGCGTTTGATCTCGACGACGATCCGCATGCCGACCCGGTCGCTGCCCTGATCCTCGATGTTGGCGATGCCCGCGAGCTTGCCGTCGCGGACCTGATCGGCGATCGAGGTGATGAAGTTGTCGTGGTTGACCTGATACGGCAACTCGGTGATGACCAGCAGCGTGCGGCCCTTGGAGTCTTCCTCGATCTCGACCACGCCACGCATGCGAATGGATCCGCGGCCGGTCGTGTAGGCGTCGTGAATCCCTTGCGAGCCAACGATCAAGCCGTACGTGGGGAAGTCAGGCCCCTTCACGCGTGCGGTGACCGCCGCCAGCGTGGCCTCTTCGTCGGCTTCGAAGTTGTCCAGGCACCAGAACACCGCCTCGGAAAGTTCCCGGAGGTTGTGCGGCGGCATGTTGGTGGCCATGCCCACGGCGATGCCGCCCGAGCCGTTGGCCAACAGGTTGGGGAACCGGCTGGGCAGGACGGTAGGCTCCTGCACCCGGCCGTCGTAGTTCGGGATGAAATCGACTGTTTCCTCGTCGATTTCCCGCAGCATCTCCATCGCCAACGGCGTGAGACGGGCCTCCGTATACCTCATGGCCGCCGCCGGGTCGTTGCCCGGCGAGCCGAAGTTCCCCTGGCCGTCGACCAGCGGGTAGCGCAAGGACCACGGCTGTGCCATCCGGACCAGGGTGTCGTAGATCGACGAGTCGCCGTGTGGGTGGTAGTTGCCCATCGTCTCGGCGACCGACCGGGCCGACTTGGCGTGGCCGCGGTCGGGCCGGAAGCCGGAGTCGTACATCGCGTACAGCACGCGGCGGTGCACCGGCTTGAGGCCGTCGCGAACCTCCGGAAGCGCGCGGCCGACGATGACGCTCATCGCGTAATCGATGTAGCTGCGCTGCATCTCCTGCTGGATGTCGACCGGTTCGATCCGGTCGGTCTGGCCGTCGTCCGGCGGCAGCGTGGTGTCTGTCATGTGCTCCTCGCTCGTCTATGAGCAGCTCGGGACTTGCTTGAATGGGTCAAACGTCAAGAAAGCGAACGTCTTTGGCGTTACGGGTGATGAAGCTGCGGCGTGCCTCGACGTCCTCGCCCATCAGGATGGAGAACAGCTCGTCGGCGGCGGCAGCGTCGTCCAGAGTGATCTGGCGCAGCACCCGGACGGACGGGTCCATGGTGGTCTCCCACAACTCCTTGGCATCCATCTCGCCCAGACCCTTGTAGCGCTGGATGCCGTCTTCGGTGTTGATCTTCCTGCCCGCGGCCTTACCGGTCTCCAGCAGCCCGTCGCGCTCGCGGTCGGAGTACGCGAACTCGGGCTCGCTGCGCTGCCATTTCAACTTGTACAGCGGAGGCTGCGCCAGGAAGACGTGCCCATTCTCGATGAGCGGCTTCATGAATCGGAACAACAACGTCAGCAGCAGCGTCGAGATGTGCTGGCCGTCCACGTCGGCGTCGGCCATCAGCACGATCTTGTGATACCGCAGCTTGGTGAGATCGAACTCGTCGTGAATGCCGGTGCCCAGCGCGGTGATGATGGCCTGGACTTCGGTGTTCTTCAGCACGCGGTCGATGCGCGCCTTCTCCACGTTGATGATCTTGCCGCGCAGCGGAAGGATGGCCTGGAACATCGAGTCGCGGCCACTCTTGGCCGAACCGCCGGCCGAATCACCCTCCACCACATACAGTTCCGACTTACGGGGGTCGGTGGAACGGCAATCCGCCAGCTTGCCGGGCAGACCACCGATGTCCGTCGCGCTCTTGCGGCGCACCAGCTCACGCGCCTTCCGGGCAGCCATGCGCGCCTGCGCCGACGAAACCGCCTTGTTCACAACGGTCTTCGCCTCGGCCGGGTTCGCCTCGAACCAGTGCGTGAGCTGTTCGTTGCAGATCTTCTGCACGAACGACTTCACCTCGGTGTTGCCGAGCTTCGTCTTGGTCTGGCCCTCGAACTGCGGCTCGGACACCTTCACGGACAAAACGGCCGCCAGACCCTCGCGGATGTCGTCCCCGGTGAGGTTGGCGTCCTTCTCCTTGAGGAGTTTCTTGTCCTTCGCGTACTTGTTCACCACGGTGGTCAGAGCACTGCGGAAGCCCTCTTCGTGCGTGCCGCCCTCGTGGGTGTTGATGGTGTTGGCGAAGGTGTGCACCGACTCCGAGTAGCCGGCGTTCCACTGCATTGCGATCTCGACCTCGTGGCCGGGGCCCTTGCCCGAGAAGTCGATGATGCTCTGCTGGATCGGGGACTTCGTGCGGTTGATGTGCTTGACGTAGTCGACAAGGCCGTCCGCATAGTGGAAGGTCCGGTGCTTGACCTTGTGCGGGCCGGACGCCGCGGCCGCGCGCTCGTCGGCAGACTTCGGTGCTTCCGCGACGTCGCTGACGATCTCGTCCACGACCTGCTCGGCGGTCACCCGTTCGTCGATCAGGTCGATCGTGAGGCCCTTGTTCAGGAAGGCCATCTCCTGCAGGCGCCGCGCGACGGTCTCGAAGTCGTACTCGGTGGTCTCGAAGATGTTGGGGTCGGCCCAGAACCGCACCGTGGTGCCCGTCTTCCTCGATGCCCCGCCCTGCTTGAGCGTGCCGGGGACCGAATGGTCGTAGTACTGAAACCACTCGTGGCCGTCACGCAGGATCGTGACTTCCAGCCGGGTGGACAGTGCGTTGACCACCGACACACCGACGCCGTGCAGACCACCACTGACGTTGTAGCCACTGTTCTCGCCACCGAACTTGCCGCCGGCGTGCAGTTGCGTCATGACGACGTCGACCGTCGGGACGCCAGTGGAGTGCATCGCAACGGGAATGCCTCGCCCGTCGTCGGTGACCTGGACGCTGCCGTCGCCGAGGATCTTGACGTCGACCCTGGAGGCGTAGCCGGCCATCGCCTCGTCGATCGCGTTGTCGACAACCTCCCAGACGAGGTGGTGCAGGCCGCGCTCACCCGTGGAACCGATGTACATGCCCGGACGTTTCCGGACTGCCTCCAATCCCTCCAGAACGGTGATCGAATCGGCGCCGTACTCCTTGGGAGCACTCTTCTTCTGGGCAGGCACGTTGAACGCGTCTCCTTGGTCTTTCGCGGGGGAATGCGGCTAAGGGACGGAGGGCCCCTCGCGGTCTGTCACAAGTCTACCGTCAGGCCCCGTCAGGACTGACTCTCAGGCGGCGTTTCTACACACCTAAATGCGCCGTGCGCGGAATTTCTCGACGAACCTCGCGTCCGGCCGCTCGAGAGAAGCACTCAGCAGACTGACGCGGCTCTCAGCCGCCGCTCATTCAGCGGTCATCCGTACGTGTCGCGGGGGCCGCGTCCGGCGATGTGATATCTGCCCTTGCGCCACGTCGGACCGGTCGGGCCGACGATCCTCAGTGAGGTGACGACGCCGTCCCCGACGGCGGCCGCGATCTTGGCCAGGATCTGCGCCTGCACCATCCGTAGCTGGGTGGCCCACGCCGTCGATTCCGCCTCGACGGTCAACACGCCCTCGCGCAGCGACGATGGATTCGCGTGTTCGGCGATCTGCTCGCCCACCACCGTCGACCACTGGCCGAAGACGGAGCCTTCGGCGACGCGGGGGGTCCAGCCCCGGCTGCGGGCGAGGTCCATCGTCGCCGAGCCGAACGTCTGGGGATCCCGCACGTCCGGTCCAGGGCCCGACCAGGTGCGTCGTTGCCCGCCACGTCCGGCGACCCGCCGCGCCGGGGACGTGCGGCCGCGGCCGACGTCCTTGCCTTGGCTGCGGGCGGCGCCGCGCGCCTCCTCCAACGTGCGGCGCACCAGATCCATCCCGTGCAGATGCGCCAGGTGTTCCGGCGGCCCCGCCTGGTCACCCGTATCTGCGGACTCCGTCATCCGATCACCTCCGATACTCGTCCCGTGTCGTCGTCGCGCATTCCGATCTCGATTCGGCGGGCGTCCCAGTCCGATGGAACGTCGTCGTGGACCGCGGCGGTGACCAGGACCTGTTCGGCCGACGCAGCGACGTTCACCAGTGCGCGCCTGCGCGCGGTGTCGAGTTCGGCGAAGACGTCGTCGAGCAGCAGCACCGGGTCGCTGCCCTCCGAACGCAACAGCTCGTAGGCCGCCAGCCGAAGACCCAGGGCCATGGACCACGATTCACCATGGCTGGCAAAGCCTTTCGTGAGTTGATCGCCGAGCCGCAACTCCAAGTCGTCGCGGTGCGGACCGACCAGACACACGCCGCGCTCGAGTTCAGCGGACCTCTTGCGCGCCAGTTCGGCCAGCAGCGCAGCTTCGAAGACCTCGGTGCTCACCGTGCCTGCCGCGGCCTCGGCTTCGATGGTCTCGACCGAACTGCGGTAGCGCACGGCGGCCGCACGCGAGGACGGCGCCAGCAGTTGGTAGGCCTTCTCGACCTCGGGCGCGACCTGGTTGACCAGATCCACCCTGGCGGCGATGAGCTGGCCACCGTAGGTGGCGAGGTGCCCGTCCCACACGTCGAGGGTCTCCAAGGCGCTGGAGTCGCCCCGGAACCTACCGCCCGCCGCAGTCTTCAGCAGCGCAGTGCGCTGACGGAGCACCTTGTCGTAATCCGCGCGGATGCCGGCAACCGTCGGCCGCCGCGTGGTGGCCAACTCGTCGAGATAGCGCCGTCGTTCGCCCGGCTCTCCACGGACCAGCGCGAGATCCTCTGGCGCGAACAAGACTGCCCGCAACACCCCCAGGATCTCGCGGGCGGCGCGCACGGGGGAGCGGTTCAGCCGCGCCTTGTTGGCCCGGCCCGCGGTGATCTCCAGGTCGACCGCGAGCTCACGTCCCTCGTTGACGACGATCGTCGAGACCACCGCCCGCTCCGCGCCCGACCGGATCAACGGTGCGTCCGACGCCACCCGGTGAGAGCCCAACGTAGCCGAATACCACAGCGCCTCAATGAGATTCGTCTTTCCGAAGCCATTGGGACCGACGAACACCGTGCGGCCGGGATCCAGATCCAGCTCGGCCCGCGGCCACGACCGGAAGTCGGTCAACCCCACATGTCGAACGAACAAATCCCAACCCCGAGTCGATTCTCTCCTGCCGGCCGGATCAACCGGATTTACTTATCCTTTGGACGGCGTGGCCACCGAACTGGTTCCGCAGCGCGGCGACGGCCTTCATGGTCGGCGAGTCAACCTGCCGCGACAGGAACCGGGCGAACAACGCCGCCGCAATGCTCGGTACGGGCACCCGCAGCCGGATCGCCTCCTCCACCGTCCAGCGACCCTCACCGGAATCCTCTGTGTAGCCGGTGATGGCCGCGAGTTCAGGATCTTCCTTGAGTGCCTTGGCCAGCAGCTGCTGTAGCCACGACCTCACGACGGTCCCATTGGTCCAGGCCTGGTAGACCGCTTGCGGATCCTTCACGAGGTCCTCCGCGGCGAGAATCTCGTAACCCTCGGCATAGGCCGTCATCAGTGCGTACTCGATGCCGTTGTGCACCATCTTGGTGAAGTGACCGGCACCGACCGGACCGGCGTGCACGAATCCGTCGGCCAACTCGCCCGGTGGGCGCAGGGTGTCGAAGATCGGCATCGCCCGCGCCACGTCGGCGTCAGTGCCGCCAACCATCAGGCCGTACCCCTCGGTCAGGCCCCAGATACCACCGGAGACACCGGCGTCGATGAAGCCGATTCCCTTGTCGCCCAACAGCTTGGCGTGCGGACCATCTTCGGTGTATCGGGAGTTGCCGCCATCGATCAGCAGGTCACCCTCGCTGAGTTCGTCGGCAAGCGCCACGATGGTGTCATGCGTGACCGGACCGGACGGCACCATCACCCACACCACCCGCGGCGCGGTGAGTGCCTCGGCAAGGGCGCCCAGCGTCGGAACGTCGGTGACCTCGGGCCGCGGGTCGTAGCCGATCACTTCGTGTCCGCCTTCGCGCAGACGCTCGCGCATGTTGAAGCCCATTTTGCCGAGACCGACCAACCCGAGTTGCATGTGCGCCTCTTTCGTGGCGTAGGGCCGGTCAGCCCGGGAGCCGCACCGGCATCAGTAGATAGACGTAATCGGTTTGAGCCGCCGGGAACGGCCCGGACGAACCCGCGTATCCATCATCATCGCCTGCCGGGCGCAATACCGCGGGACGGCTGGGTGTCGTGAATCCGAACGTCACCTTCTCGGAATGCAACGAGCCCAGTCCGTCCGTCAGGTAGGTCGGATTGAACGCAATGGTGAGCGGCTCACCCGAGAACTCGACCGGCAGATCTTCCTCGGCGCGACCCACATCATCGGCACCGGCCGACAGGTGCAACGCGTCCTCGGAGAACTCCAGCCGAACCTGAGCCCCGCGGTCGGCCACCAGCGCAACGCGCTTGATGGCCTCGGTCAGCTCGGCCACCCCGACCGTGGCCACCGCGGTGTGCTCAGACGGCAGCAACTGACGAAACTTCGGGAACTCTGCGTCGAGGAGCCGGCTGGTGGTGCGCTTGCCGTTGCTGCGGATGCCGAGCAGCCCTTCCTTGCCGACGGCACTGCCTGCCCCAAGCGACAGGTGCACGTCGGCACCGTCCGTACCCGCCTTGGCGGCTTCGGCCAGAGTCTTGGCCGGTACCAGGACCGCGGCCTCGAGGTCCGTCGCCTCGGTGGACCAGGTCAGCTCACGGACGGCCAACCGGAACCGGTCCGTCGCGGCCAAAACGACCTTCTCGCCGGAGATTTCGACACGGATGCCCGTCAACATGGGCAGCGTGTCGTCCCGGCCGGCGGCGACGGCCACCTGGCCGATGGCCTGACCGAACAGATCCGAGGCCACCACGCCGGTCTCCTCGGGCAGGGTGGGCAGCGTCGGATAATCCTCGACGGCCATGGTCGGTAGCGAGAACCGCGCGCTGCCGCAGGTCAGCAACACCCGGGTGCCCTCGACGCTGACGTCGACCGGCTTGGCCGGCAACGAGCGGGTGATGTCCGACAACAACCGGCCAGACACCAAAACGCTTCCAGGGGAAGCGATTTCAGCGGCAACCCGAACCTCTGCCGACACTTCGTAGTCGTATCCGGAGATCACCAGGCCGTCGTCGGAGCCGGTGAGGAGCACGCCGGACAGGACGGGCACCGTGGGCCGGCTCGGCAGGATTCGCGCCACCCAGGCCACCGCGTCGGCGAAGTCCTCGCGGACCAGCCGGAACTTCAAATCGGTGAGACCAACCGTCGTCGTCACCACGTCCATAGCGTCCCTTCGATGCAACCAACCAACAAGCTCTAAGCAGCGGATATGCGCCCGTCTTGCGACGGGTCGGACCACTGCGGTTCAACGACCGTACCGGCTCAGAAGAACAACCGTAGAGCGTTCTGCTCCAACTTGAAAGCTAATCGATGTCACCGACGAATGCGTGGGGCACCCGCTCGATGGGGGTTGAAACGGGCTTTCCCCAGGGCCCTTCTTCTGGAAGTAATTCCTAGTAGGTAGATGAGTATTAGTAGTAGGGGCTGTGCGGGTTGTGGATGAACGGGTTGCTGTGCTGGTGGGACGTGCCGGTCGCTCGTGTACTGAGTGTGGATGACCGGCTCGTGGATCGGCGGCTTCTGTGTATGACGGGCGGTGTGTGAACGGACGTGCCAGTTCGACCATGGTTGTCGGCGGGTTGTCCACAGCGGCATCCACGAGCATTTTGTGTGACGAGTGGTGCAGTCGCGACCAAAGTTTTTCAAAAGTCCGACGCGAGA
>Ga0193743_1002340_pt1 | contig 13499 bp, 6 predicted proteins | sample L2c2metaG_FD_143038 | JGI IMG/M metagenome (GOLD analysis project Ga0193743, IMG submission 143038) | Soil microbial communities from a riparian zone of the East river system, Colorado, United States - L2c2 | ecosystem: Environmental > Terrestrial > Soil > Riparian zone | place: USA: East River... | reverse complement strand
CCGTCCGGATTGACCGAACCAACAGGATGTGTAGCGTCTGAGATCGTTTCACCCGGCAGCGGATTTGCAAGGGCGCATGGGTTGAACCAATTTGCCTTTGTATGGACCTTCGCAGGGCAAGTGATCCCTGGGTTGGTGGAATTTGGGGTGCCGCCACCTGCATCAGGATTACCGACGATATAAGCGCGCGCGCTACCGCCAGCGGCCGTGCTGATATTGGGAGAGATTGAGTACGGAGTACCGGTCTGCGCTACCCAGGTCAGGGATGTCGACCAATTGCCGATAGTTTCATCGACAAGCTTGGAATTGTTTAGGTATCTTTTGCCCTTGCCCACAGGAATCTCGTAGTTTCCATTGATCGTAAACCGATGGCGAACATCGAATACCGAGTTCGTGTATTCGTTGATAAACGGAATCAGAGCTTGGTTTCTGCTGCCGATTGCCGCGAAGTTTCCGCCGGCATCACTGGCATCATCCAACGCGTGAGACCAAGTATAGGTTGCAAGGAATGATAGACCATGGGAATACCGTTTTTCGACCTTGGTCTGCAATGAGTTGTACGTGCTGACACCGGCATAGCTAATCTGACCGATCCCCCCCAGATCCGGGAACGGGTTGAAAGGTTGCGTGTTCGTCCCGGGACGGAATAATCCTGGAACAGTGTTTGGGTTGTTGTACAGCGTCATGTGCCGCGTGACATTTCCGACATAGCTAATCGTAAAAGCGAGGTTCGGGCTGAGTGACTGCTGGACCGACAGGCTGTAATTCATGGTGTAGGGAGTCTTTATATGACCATCTATGGCGTGGAATCCGGGATAAGAGACGTAGTTCTGTAGCCCGCCATTTGAGGTCACGATGTGCGCTACCCCTTGCTCAAGATTGATCCCTTGCGCATATAGAGATGGGCAATTGTCGATCAAGCAACTGGATGGAATGAATTGTGCCTGGTTTGAAAATGGGAAGTTCGCTCCAATGTTCGTATTTCCTTGGGACATCAAGCCGCCGTAGAAGATTCCGAAGCCTGACCGGACTACGGTATTATTGGCAGCCTGATAGGCGAAGCCTACTCGAGGAGCGAAGTTGGTTTTCTGGCCTTCTGCAAGCCGCTCATTGTCGACGTACTGGATGGCAACATTGTCTTTTGCAAGCAATGCCGCGAAATTAGATCCGAGATTTACGTTCCTCGATTTTGTCGGATACTGATTGACCGCGGACCCGGTGCCGAGACCGAGAGGGCCGTTGACTACGAAGTTAGCCTGCTGCCCGCTATTCTCCTTGTACGGTTGGAAGTAATCATAACGAAGGCCGAGGTTAAGAGTAAGCCGTCTCGTAATCTTCCAATCGTCCTGCACGTAGCCGGCGCGATTCCACTGTGCGTCGTTAATGTTGGGCGCATTAGCAAGATAAGAACTGCTCATCTGATTCGCGAGGAAGTCTGCGACCGCGTTACCGGTGAAACTGACTCCTGGTAAACCAGTGAAGCTACCGTTGTAGTAATACAGACCTAGCGAAGCAGGAGAGAATTGATAAGAGAACCGAACCGCCTGCAGCATCAGTCCAAGTTTGAGGGAATGGTTGCCGAGGTTCCAAGTCACGTTGTCCAGAATCTGATACACGTTCTGGCCCTCGTTGTTTGTCCCCTCCGATCCCCAAGAGTTCATGCCGCTCACTCCCCCATAGGGCAAGCCGTATTGCCCGGGTCCAAGAGCCGGAACTCCACCCAATCCCAATGATGCGGCTGCACCAGGATCATAGGCGTGGGCCTGAATGAATTTCGACCGACCCCAGTTGTAGCCGAAGCGAAATTCATTCGTGAGCTTCGGACTGAAGATATGAGTTTCGCTTAGCATGAAATTCATGAAAAGGCTTGGATCATTCTGTCCGCCGTACCCACTTCCATCAAGGAGGGGACCCAGAGGAAGATCATTGTTCTTTTGCTCGTGCGCATAACTGAAACGCGCATAAGTCTGGTCAGTAGCGCTTATGTTCCAGTCGAGACGCTGGTCCCATTGAATGGTGTTGTCATGCGTTGCCAAATTGACGTTGTAGTTGTTATAGGTCTTCCCATTGTTTGCATTCGGTTGGGGATACAGCTTCAAGATATTTTGCGCAATGGGATTGCTCTGGCCAGGGCAAAACACATTCGCTCTGCCATTGCAGGTCAATGGCTGATTCGGGTCGGCTGAGTTCGGCTGATACAGCTTGACCGGCTGCGAGTCCGTCAGGTTGCTGTTCAGTAGCTCCGAAAAGTCCCCCTGGCGCATTAGCGCGGTAGGCACCGTGGTGATGTTGGGATTGCTGATCGCGATCCGATTTACTTCGATGTCTCCGAAGTAGAAGATCTTGTTGCGCCAGATCGGAAGGCCCAAAGTCGCGCCAAACTGGTTCTGATGGTAAGGAGGCGTGACCTGCGCGTTCCAAGGGGTCGCATCAAGGTTGGTGTTTCTGAGATATTCCCAGGCACTCCCATGAATCTGGTTCGTACCGGACTTGATGCTTGCGCTCATTACTGCGCCAGCTGAATGGCCGAATTCTGCACTGAAATTGCTGGTCTGAAGTGAGAACTCAGAAAGCGCATCGGGAGGGGGCCGCATCACGAAGCTCGAACCGTTGAGGAAGTCCGTCAGATTGCTGTTGTTGTCGACGCCATCAAGAATGAAGTTATTTTGCTCAGCGCGTTGACCGTTTGCTACGAAGTCACCAGTACCGCTTCCGCGGGTTGCGCCGCTGTTTGCGGAAGCTGAGACGGATCCTGCAGTAAGTTGGGCGATGTACACCCAGTTTCGGCCATTGAGTGGTGTGTTATTGATCGTCTGGGTATCGACGGTCTGTCCGACGCCACTGGTTTCTGTCTGGAGAAGAGGAGCCTCCGTACTGACAGTCACCGTGTCGGACACTTCACCTGGAGTGAGTTTCAAGTCCACTTCGAGCCTTTGTTGAGCGTTCACGTGCAGATTCCCACGTGTGAGCGTCTGGAAGCCATTGACCGAGACTGTGACTGAGTAATTGCCAATCTTCAGCGGTGAAAAGGTGTAATTGCCACTCTGATTCGATTTCGTCTGGAGCTTAAGACCAGTATCAGCCGCCGCCAACGCAACATTTGCTCCAGCAATTACCGCACCGGTGCTATCGGTAACAATGCCCGTGATCGCTCCCTGGTCCATTTGGGCAGAAGCCGCCAATGGGATGAAGACCGTCGCTAACAGTAGGAGAAGCTGATGTGCGGTCGAGAACGATCTCGACCAAGTTAACTTCCTGCGACTTGCCTCTCGATTTCCGGTCAAACCGCCATTACCGATCACTCGATCCCCTCCAAGAAGGAATCGACTCGCTATGCCCCTGAGCATTCTTTTTATAGTGATTGTCATATCGCCTCCTGAGCGCCCGAACAATCGCTTATGAGCGCTCACAGAGAGGAAACAATAGGCTCGTGCGCCTCCGCTAGTCAAATAAAATTAATAAATTACTGAAAACAATGGGAGTATCGAAAAATATCAACGAAGACTATGCCTAAATGGTGAGAATATGAGCGCTCTAAAGTCTCTCGGTACGTCTTATATTTTTGGAATTACAATGATTTTCGCGGAATATATCCTCAAACTTAGCTCATAAGTTACGATAGTGAGCGCTCTAAATTCCAGGTTGACGATCATTACAGTGGCCTATTAGCATCTCGATTGATCGATATGAGCGCTCACATACTCGAAAGTAAAGCGAAGGATCTGAGAAAGCACGAAATCGCGGAGCGACTCTTGTCCGAGATTGTTGGCGGCGGGCTGTCGCCTGGGGAACAGATCGCTGAGAGGACGTGGGCACAAAAATTTGGTGTGGCACAGGCTTCGATCCGTGAAGCCATCAACATCCTCGAGCGAGATGGATTCGTCACAAAGGAATCAGGCCGAAGCGCAAAGGTGGTCAATCTCACCGGCGAGGATGTTTATCAGCTCTATCAGGTTCGCGCTGGACTTGAAGGAATGGCTGCACATCTGGCCGCCACCATCGGCGCCGATGTCTCCGAACTAGGCACGATCGTAGAAGAGATGCGGCGGGCGTCCTCTTCCCATGACAGCAAGGCTCTAACCGACTGTGACCTCCGCTTCCACCTGGAACTCTGCAGGTTGTCAGGGAATGGGCATTTACTCTCATACGCCCAAAAACTACTCCGTCCGTTTTTCGCCTTTGTCCGCATGAGAGTCAGTGTCAGCGGTCAAGGGACGTCGGCTTGGGGTCAGGACGTCGAAGCGCATCAGCGAATTGTTGATGTCATCCGTGAAGGAGAAGCCGAGCTTGCGGAACACTATGTGAAGAAGTCCATGGTTCTCTTTGCAACCACGGCACGGAGGAATTGGTTACCACATGAAAAGTAGTCTTAAGGACAAGGTCGTAATGCTTACCGGGGGGGCAGCAGGCATCGGCCGAGAGTCCGCGCTCGTCTACGCCCAAGAAGGCGCATCGGTAGCGGTTCTGGATAGGAACTTCGAAGATGCGGAAAAAACGGCACGCGATGCCGGGAACAACAGCATGGCGATTCAGGTCGACGTCTCGAACGGTTCAGCCATTGAGAGTGCAGTCAGCACGATTCTTGGGAGGTTCGGACGCATCGATGCTGTTCACAACAACGCTGGGATTGTGGGCCCGTCACGTCCACTTCACGAGACGACCGAGGAAGAATGGGATGATCTACAGCGCGTAAACCTGAAGTCCGTTTACTGGACCACCAAGTATGCATTTGCCTCCCTCGTCGAATCCAAAGGAGCCATCCTGAACACAGCGAGCATGGTAGGCCTCGTGGGTCAGCCTGATCATGCGGCCTACGTGGCAACGAAGGGCGGAATGATCTCTTTAACCAAGGCTATGGCAGCCGACTATGGGAAGTTTGGCATCCGCGTCAATGCGATCTGCCCGGCGATTGTATGGACTCCCATGCTCGAGCAATGGGCTAACTCTCAGCACGATCCCGAAGCCACGCGGCAAGCTCTCGGTGAAATGAGCCTCCTTGGGTATTGCCCTCACGGTGATGTAATCGCCGATGCCGCAGCCTTTCTGATTTCGGATCAAGCTCGTTTCATTACCGGTGCCATTTTGCCAGTCAGTGGTGGCGCAGAGATTGGGTACAAACGATAAACGAAGAGGAACAATGGCAAATAACATCATCCGCACAATTTCAACTTATGACGCCCGCTTCCCGCTCCCTGCCGGAGCGGGCACTGATTCAATCCACGCGACCTCCGAGTACTGCCTGGCAGTGACTCAACTGTTCACAGACAGCGGAATCACTGGCTCGGGATTCGTTCTGACTCTTGGCTCGGGGAATGAATTGGTCTGCAAAGCTATCCAGATGCTCGCCACTCCTCTTGAAGGAAGGAGCATCGACGAGATTATGGCGGATTTCGGGACGCTTTCTCGGGCCATCGCAGATCACGCTGCCCTTCGATGGCTTGGTCCACACAAGGGTGTCGTACATCTGGCTCTTGCTTCGATCACGAATGCTTGCTTCGATCTCTGGGCAAAAAGCCGAGGTGTACCGCTCTGGAAACTCCTCCTCGACCTCACCCCCGAAGAACTCGTTCGCGTTCTCGATCTCACTTACGTCGAAGACATTCTCGACAAAAACTGTGCTCTCGAGATACTCCGCGCAAGCCTCTCGAGCCGTGCTCAGCGTGAGGGAGTTCTCAAGAGTGGCTACCCCGGCTACGACACGTCCGTGGGTTGGATGGACTACAGTGACGATAAGGTGCGGGAGCTCACAAAGGCCGCTCTCGATCAAGGCTTCTCCGCTTTCAAGTTGAAAGTAGGTTCTCCTGACGAAAACCGCGATCTACGCCGCGCCGCGATGCTCCGTGAACTTGTAGGAAACGATAAGGCGATCATGTTTGACGCGAACCAGCATTGGAATCTGCCCGACGCGCTGAGGATGTGCGGGAAACTCGCCAAGTTCGAACCGCTGTGGATCGAAGAACCTACCCATCCCGACGACATTCTGGCGCACGTTGAACTTTGCGAGGCAATCGCCCCTGTCAAGATAGCGGCCGGCGAGCACATTTCGAACCGAGTGCTATTCAAGAACTTTATGAAATCGAAGGCGCTGTCATTTATTCAGGTTGACTGCACGCGTGTCGCCGGTATCAGCGAGTTCTTGACCGTAAGTTTCTTGGCGAAAATCTTCAATCTACCCGTCGTACCCCACGTCGGCGACATGGGACAGATGCATCAACACTTGATGTTCTTCAACCACATTGCACTCGATCACCAAGTAGTGTTCCTCGAACACATCCCTCATCTTCGGAAACACTTTGTTCATGCAGCCGAAGTATCGGATGGCATATACCACACGCCACAAAATCCAGGAGCTTCGACAGATCTGAAGGTGAATGTTTCCGCATAGGCCTTCGAGGTTCGTATGGGCACGTTGCATCAGGAAAACCGCTGTATTGACGCACACCATCACCTGTGGAGCTATCGGGATACTGGCTACGCTTGGATGAACGAAAAGATGCATGGCCTCCGACGCGACTTCAGCACGGAGGATATACAGATGGTCGCGTCCGCATCTGGAGTTACGGGCACAATCGTTGTTGAGGTTGAGCGCACCGCGGAAGAAACGCGATGGCTCACCTCAATGGCGGCTGACACCAGTTTGATACTAGGCGTTGTCGGATGGGCTGACTTGGCAGCCCCGGGCATCGCTTTCGAATTAGAACAAATCGCCAACCTTCCGAAGCTCAAGGGCATACGCTATCCAATACACGATGAGCCCGACCCCAACTACATACTCCGGGACGATTTCAACCGAGGAGTCTCAGCCCTTTGGCCCTTGGGTCTTACTTATGACGTCCTGATCTTTGAAGACCACTTGCCTCAGACGATCAATTTCGTTGATCGCCACCCCAATCAAGTATTCATCGTCGACCATATCGCCAAACCGAGGATTCGGCAGGGCTCCTTTCATCAGTGGCGCTCCAGCCTGTTGGATCTCGCTCGTCGCCCGAATGTGTTCTGCAAACTCTCAGGCATGGTGACAGAAGCAGATTGGACGAACTGGACACCGGAAGTACTGGCTCCCTATATAGACACCGTCCTCGAGGCATTTGGTCCGCAGCGTTTGATGTTTGGCTCAGACTGGCCGCTAGTCACTCTTGCTTCGAGTTATGCGGAATGGATGCAAATAGTTCGAAACCAGATAGCGGACTTGTCGAGTTCTGAGCGGCAGTGGATCCTTTGGAAGACTGCATCCGAGGCATACGGCCTGGAACAGATTCAATCTGGCCCCTACTCAAGGTGAACGTCAATCGATGTCCGGAACGAGTTCCCAGGTGAACGTTGCCGTACACTTCACGGTCGCCAGATAATTTGAGTTGTACATCGCATCCAGCTCTACGGAACCCGATCCTTTGATCCATATGCTTGCTGTATAAGCCTGGTGGCAGCAACAGAAGGCTGTTGGTGAACGGATGTCCAGTTCTGTATAGCGGGCAGGTTGACCTCCAGGCACCGGGTCCCAGTGCGGCAGTTTCCGCTTCCCGAGTAGGCGCCGATGCTTGGCGGATCGGTGAGAGGGCTTTGGTAATAGTCCTTGGCACCATTGCCGGAGACAGTGACCCCTGCTCCCAATGCCGGGGATCCGGGCTGCAATGTATACCCTAGCGGACACGACTGCGGACCATTCCCCAGAAGCGGCGTCCAACTACATGTGCCGCCATTACCGCCGTTGCTCAAGAGAGGATCCCCATACACTGGGTTCGATTCGTTACCGGAGGACTGCCACGAGGACACGTTGGTGTATGTTGTACCGTTCCATACCCATTGCGGATTGTTGGGGGTGTAGTACAAGTTATTGCTGAAAGCGAGTCCGCTCTGCATATTCACATCGCGAACAAATTCCACGTTATTGGCGGAGTTGGGGTTCGCCATATAGCAAATGTTGTCTTCAATCATGGACCCGCTTGCAAACGTTCCAGACACATTCCACATTGCCATAAAGAAACACGCGCTCGGGTCCGAGGTGACCGAAGATTGAGCGACATTCGTGAAGAACGTGTTGCCGTACACATAGACGGGATTTGGAGCAGGATTCGGCGTCACGCCGAACAGCCCCTGGAAGCCTCGCACCAGGTCATCGTTCTCAGAGATGTTGTAGCGGTAAGTATTTGGTCCCCATGTGGTCCCACTGGGGTTGCCATCATAACCGAGCAGCCCCGCCCCGCCGTTATGATGCGTGTAGTTATATTGGACTAAGGAATTCGTCGTGCCTCCGTCGAGGTCGATCCCATCCCAATCGCATCCGCTTGTGAAAGTGGGCAACGGCTGAACATTGTAAATCTCGTTATATTGAACCGTGATGTTGTTCGCGTTATAGGTTTCAATCCCTCCCGTCCCGCCACATGTGGTAACGTTTGCGCCAATATCATGCACGATGTTGTTTTGAATGATGGCCCCATTGACTCCATTCGCATTGAGACCGGCATAGGGAGCGGGACTGCCCAGGTTATAGACCGTATTTCCCTGGATAAGAACGTTGCTGATGTTTTGACCATATCCCCAGCCAGCTACTCCTGCTCCATCGCTGGAGGTAGCATCGGTGCCGTGCAGCGTGTTGTTCAGGACCTGAATATTATTGAGAGGGCCATTATTGCCATTCAAAGCGTAGCCAAGAATCCAGATCTCGCCCCCGCTTTGACCGCCGGTTGAGGCAAATCCCGTTACCTCGGAGTTCTTGACCGTCATTCCCTGTGTCGCCCAGCTTGTCGAGCCATTCTGCAAAAGAATTCCCCAGTTTGTGCTTGCTCCATTGACAACCTTCAGTCCATCCATCGTGAAGCCATTGACGTTATCTCCGATAATGGCAGCCGTATTTTTCCCGGAACAACTGGATGAGGACTGAATGATTGCAGCGCTGCCGCCATACGATGTGACGGTAAACGGATTCGGCACGGAAGACTTGGGCACATTCGTAGCGTTGAATACCAGGCACCCGATAAATGTCTGACTGCCCTCGAAGGAAACGGTGCTGCCTTCCGGAAAGGTAAAGCTATTCACCTTGGCGATGGTTTGCCACGGCGTCGAGGGCGATACTCCATCATTACTATCGTTTCCGCTGGGCGAGACATAGTACTGCAACTGCTGCTGGCTGAAAGTTGTTGCCGAAGTCTGATTCGACGCTCCAGACGGGCCCGCGCCGTTAATCGCTTCCACTATGTAGTAGTAGGTCGTACCGTGCGTCAGGCCGCTGTCGGTGTACGGAGAGCCTGCGATGCCCTGAGCAATCAGATTCGCTGCCGAAGCTGCGAAGCCACTCGTCGTGCTCCGGTAGACGCTGTAACTCCAGGTGCCATTCTGACGGTGTCCAGGTCAGGTCAACTGTACTGACCGAAGTAGCCGTCGCGCTCAGATTGGTTGGCGGTGACGGAGGATTTCCGTTGCCATTGCCCCCGCCTCCACCGCTTCCCGAGTAAGCCCCGATGCTCGGCGGACTGGAGAGAGCGCTTTGATAATAGTCCTTGCCCCCACTGCCAGAGACGGCAATACCGGCCTCCAATGCCAGCGATCCGGGCTGCAGCGCATACGCGGACGGGCATGGTTGCGGACCGTTACCTAGAGACGGCGTCCAACTGCATGTCCCTCCAGTCCCGCCGTTGTTCACCATAGGATCGCCGTACACTGGGTTCGATTCATGCCCTGAGGCTAGCCATGCCGAGAGGTTCGTGTAAGACGTCCCACCCCAGCGCCAGACGGGACTGCTCGTGGCATAGTATAGGTTGTTGCTCAAGGTCATGCCGGTCTGCGCATACGGATTGTAGTAAAAGTTCCCACTCCGCCCATACTGGTCGTGGTTGCTCATGTAGCAGATGTTGTCTTCAATCAATGAGCCGCTGGCCCAGGTGCCCGCGCCATTCCCGAAGTTGAAGCACGCGCTTGAAGTCGACTTCGACGTTTGCGCCACATTGTCGTAGAACGTGTTTCCGTAGATCGACAACGCGTTTGCCGGAGCACCCGGCACGACATCGAACAATGCTCCCTGGGCCTTGGCCCAGTCGTCGTTTTCAGAGATATTGTAGCGATAGGTATTGGGCCCCCAGGTATATCCGGTAGGCCTGGTGGTGTAAGCAAGAAATCCGCTTCCTGCGTTGTTGTGAGTGTAGTTGTATTCCACGACCGAGTTTGTCGTGCCTCCATCCAGGTCGATTCCGTCCCAGTCGCACCCTTTTGTATAACTCGGGGATGGCTGGACGTTATAGATCTCGTTGTAGCGGATCGTGATGTTGTTCGATGTATAGGTTTCGATGCCGGAGGTTCCTCCGCACGAAGTCACATTCGCCCCGATGTCATGCACGACGTTGTATTGGATCGTGCCGCCATTCCACCCGTCGGCGTCTATGCCTGCCCATGTCGTAGAAGCCGGCATGCCCATGTTGTAGATCGTGTTTCCTTGAACAAGGACGTTGGTGATGTTCTTTCCATACCCCCATCCATTGATGCCGCCACCATCGGGCGATGTCACGCTGGCCCCGTGCAGCGTATTGTTCAGGATCTGGATGTTATTCAGCGGCCCATTGTTGCCATTCATGGCATATCCAACAATCCATATCTCTCCTCCGTTGGAACTGCCACTTACCGGAGCAAATCCAGTAACCTCCGAATTCTCGACGACCATCGTCTGCGTCGGTGCGTTCGAGGTTTGATTTTCCAGCAAAATTCCATAGATTGTGCTGCTGCCATTCACAACTTTCAATCCATTGAAGTAGAAACCGCTGACATTATCGATCGTCACAGCAGCCGCGGTTGTTCCCATACAGTTCGATTGGATCGTCGCCACACCTCCGCCGTAGGAATTCACCGTGAACGGCGTTGATGCCGAAGAGACGGGAACATTCGTGGTGTTGAACACAAGGCATCCCGTAAAGGTCTGACCTCCCTCGAAAGAAACCGTGCTCCCCAGCGGGAAAGCAAAACTATTTACTTTGCCGACCGACTGCCATGGAGTCATAGTCGATATCCCATTGTTGCTATCGCTTCCGCTGGGCGAAACATAGTACGTCTGCGCATCCATGGATGAAGGCGATGTAGCCAGGACAAGAAACAGAAGAACGAGAAGAAGACCAAAGCGATGGCTGTGTGCCTTGAAAACATGCTTCATTCGATAGCCTCATAAAAAACTGCAATTTCTAACAACCTCGTAAAGGTGAGCGGTTTTGGAGCGTGGGAAACGCTTCCTACATACGCGGCTGAGACTATCGGTTCCAGATCGATGAGCGTAAAGTTCCAACCTGTTACGTTACGTAACAATATTTGTATTTTCAGCAAGTTGGGCTTAGTTGAGCGGGATCTCGGACTCTTGCCCTTCAGGAAGAGGAATGGTTCTCTTGCTCACTCGGCCAGCGATGCAACCGCCATCGACTGGAAGGAGCACCATCGGGCAGGTTCTTGCTAGGCTTCACGCTGGGCTCTCGCGCGTTCCTGGTAGCCCTGGTCGAGATGCGGTCTTGGCGGAAGCTGTCGGTACTTTCGGACGTCAAAATGAAAGTCTTCGGGGCCAGCTTCCCGTGAAGCAATGCCCTGAAAGAACCCTCTCCGATTCGCCGATTCAAGCGCGCGATGAAGTGCCATATTTGCTAATGTGCACTATTTGCACGAAATTTGAGATCGCGTTGCCGAGGACCTGCTGCGCTCGAGTTAAGAATGAGTTATGGTCGGATCGCCCAGGCTAAACCGTCCGGTTCGCCACCAACATCGATGTGATCCGTGACTGCCAACGTTTTCAAGTCCAGTACAGCGACATAGTTATCAGGCGTGCAAGCGATAAAGGCACGATTGCCTTCAGGGTCCACTAGAATGCCCGCTGCTCCGTGGCCGATTTTCACCCTCTTGAATTCCTTGCGCGACGCAGCGTCGTAGATGACAAGATCGCCATTGCCAAGACTTGAAATCAGCACGAGTTTCCCATCAGGAATAAACTTCAGGCGGTTTGCACCGAATGTCTTCGCGTCCAGCGTGGCCGTCACCATCCTACTTGTGAGGTCAACTACTGAGAGAGTGCCGTCCTGCGCGTTTGCAGTCCATAACTCGCGTCCATCGGGTGATACGTCAAAACCTTCGTCACCTTTGCCGACCGGAATGACTGTTTCGTTCCAATCCATGCGTGGTTGATTCCCTCCTGGCCCAGGCGGAGGAGGCTGTGAGCCCAGTGCCGGGCGCATTGCAGGAGATCCCATGGGTGGCAGGGTGATCTGTTCCAGAATACTGACGGTTGCAGAGCTTACGTTCGTTGTGTAGATTCGCTTCTCGTCCGGGGTAACGTAAATCATGTGCGTCCGGTTCTGGCCGGTGCCCATGACCCAATCGATCTTGGCAGATGCAGGATCATAGCTTGCGACTACCTTCGCGCCTTCGGCCGCAAACCAGACCTTTCCTCCGACAAACGCGAGTCCGTGTGGGCCATTCAAGGCTCCGGTATCGATATTGGGCAGCGTTTTCTGCCCGACCAGATCGATAACAGAAAGCGCATGGTAGCGGCCACCTCCATAGATCGAGACATAGGCTGTCTTCCCATCGGATGATGCAATCACCTCGTGGGGGTCGGGACCAACGGGAGCGCGTGCGATGACCTGCAGGGTTTTCGGATCCACGATGGCGAGCGTGTGATTACGTTTGGAAAGCGCCAATAGAGACCGACTCGGCGTCGATTGAGCAACAACCCCGATCGCGGCAGAGAGAAGTACCGCCAATACAGCAATGGCAACAAGCGATTGGGGATTTTTGGATCGCATGATTTTGCTCCATTGAGTTCGGTATTCGATGTCTGGCTCGTCCTCAGCTGTTGCTAACAGGCTAAAGCATGATTCCAGCTTCGACCTTTCTGGCAACGCGCATTGGCAATTTTGTACTCCTCGAGGATGGTAACCGTAGTTTCCGGGTTGCCGACAATTCCAGAAGTGAATAGTGAGATGCGCATCTATCGTTGCACATGAAACCGTTCGGCTGGCCTGAGCATTCGTTCTCAGCCACACGAATAAGGTCCGAATATCCGATTAATCCGGCCCCGTCGCTCATAACCCACTTCATGAGTTCCATTGACGCCGCATCGCGCGGAATGAGTGCAATCGCTACCATAGAAGAACGTGAGGAAACCCATGTCGTCGAGCAACCCTACTGTACCCCGTCAACACGCCTACACAGGACCAGCACTCCCACAACTGCCCGAACCAAGTCACGCTGAGCGCATCCGTACCCTTATGTCGCTTACTTCGGTTGCCACCCTGTCGACGCTATCTCGCAAGCATCCGGGGTTCCCCTTCGGTTCATTGATGCCTTTCGCGCTCGATGCTTCTGGCCGACCCATCTTCCTCATCAGCAATATGGCCATGCACACCCAGAACCTGAAGGCCGACCCGCGATGCAGCCTCTTCGTCGGGCAAGCGGGGACCGACGGTGATGCGCTTGGGGCCGCCCGAGCGACTCTCATCGGCCATGCCGAAGCTATCCCTGAACAGGATGTAGCTGGC
>Ga0193743_1002339_pt1 | contig 13509 bp, 15 predicted proteins | sample L2c2metaG_FD_143038 | JGI IMG/M metagenome (GOLD analysis project Ga0193743, IMG submission 143038) | Soil microbial communities from a riparian zone of the East river system, Colorado, United States - L2c2 | ecosystem: Environmental > Terrestrial > Soil > Riparian zone | place: USA: East River... | reverse complement strand
CCGCAGTGCGGACGTGTTGACGGGGTGGTCCCACAGCCGGAGCATCTCGTCGTCGGCGCGCAACAGCGTCACCGAGCAGCCGGCCATGTCGAGGCTGGTGATGTAGGGCCCGACCAGTGAGCGGGCGATGCGGATGCCGGCCTTGTCCAGCATCGCGGCGTACTCGGCGTACATGACGTACAGCTCGATCAGGGGCGTGGCACCCATGCCGTTGACGAAGAGGATGACCCCGTCGTCGCCGGAGAAGTCGAGGTCGGCCAGGACGGGATCGAGCATCAGCTCGGCGACGGCGCGGGCGGGCTGCATGGGCAGGCGCTGCCGGCCGGGTTCGCCGTGAATGCCTACGCCGACTTCGATTTCGGTGTCAGACAACTCGAACGTGGGGTGGCCGACCGCGGGCACCGTGCACGATGTCAGCGCAACGCCCATGCTGCGCGACGCCGCGTTCGTCCGGCGGGCGACGTCGGCCACGTCCGCGAGGCCGCGTCCCTGATCGGCCGCCGCGCCGGCGAGCTTCTCGACCAACACGGTGGCACCGACGCCGCGCCTGCCCGCGGTGAAGGTGCTGTCCTGCACCGCGACGTCGTCGTCGACGAGGACCGACTCCACCGTGATGCCCTCGGCGTCGGCCAGTTCTGCGGCCATCTCGAAGTTCATCACGTCGCCGGTGTAGTTCTTCACGATGTGCAGCACGCCGGCGCCACCGTCGACGTTCTTGGTCGCTTCGAGCATCTGGTCGGGTACCGGGGAGGTGAAAACCTCACCGGCGCAGGCGGCGTCGAGCATGCCCCGTCCGACGAATCCGCCGTGCAGCGGCTCGTGCCCGGAACCGCCACCGGAGATCAACCCGACCTTGCCGGTGACCGGCGCGTCACCGCGGTAGATGATGCGGTTGGTGTGGTCGACGCGAAGCTCGGGGTGGGCCATCGCCATCCCGCGCAGCGCCTCGCTGATGACGTCGGCCGGATCATTGATGAGTTTCTTCACGGTGACTCCTCAGGCTGCAGCGGTGGTCTGGACGGCGGGGGCGGGTACGGCCTCCGGGGCCGCGTCAGCGCGGGTGCGGGAGATCGCGACGTAGGCGAGCGCGGCGAGCACGCCCGCAAGCAGCTCGGCGGCCAGGTAGACCGGCAGCTGGTTCCATGAGACGGAGCCGCCGGCGACCTGTTGGACGAGCATCGGGCCGAACGTGCGGGCCGGGTTGATCGAGGCGCCGGTGGTGGGTGCCACCGGAATGATCGCGGCGAATACCACCAAGCCGATGGCGACGCCTGCGAAGCCGGCGGAGGCCTTGCGGTGTATCACGCCGAACACGGTGAACACGAGAATGAACGTACCCACGAATTCGGCGAAGAACGCCTGTACCGCACTGACGTCTGCCGAATATGTGGCGACCCCAAGGCCGGCGTCGCGGGCGGCGGTGCCGAGCACGCCGATGATGGCCGCCGCCCCGATGACCGCACCGACGGCCTGGGCGGCCATGTAGGCCGGCACGCGTGACCACGGGAACTTGCCGGTGACGGCCAGCCCGAGGGTGACGGCGGGGTTGATGTGGTTGCCGGAGATGTGTCCGAGCGCGTACACGGTCGCCACGACCACGGTGGCGAAGGCGAACGAGATCATGCCCAGGTCGGCCATCGTGAACGGCGCATCGCCGTTGACGATGATCGTCGCGGGGACGGATCCCACACCGATGAACACCAGGAACGCCGTGCCGAGCACTTCGGCGGCGAGTTTTTGGATGATCGAAGGCTCGTCCATGCTTGCTCTCCCTTGAGTGTCGATCGACTATCTCGGATAACATTCGACATTATCGAATGTGATCTGGACCATACGCTTATGCTTCGAGGGCCACAAGACCGGATTTCGCGATGTCAAGGAGAGGCGGGACGGGATGATTCAGGCCGTTGACGAGGCCCGATGATCCAGGCCGTGGACCGCGCGCTGCGGATCCTCACGGTGCTGCAGGGCGGTCGCCGGATGAGCCTGGGTGAGATCGCCGCGGCGATCGACCTCGCTCCGTCCACCGTGCACGGGCTGGTCCGCACGCTGTTGGCCCACGGCATGGTGGGCCAAGAGCTGGATTCGGGTCGCTATCGGCTCGGTCCGGCCACCCTGCGATTGGGCAACGTGTACCTGGACACCCTCGAACTGCGCTCGCGGGTCGCGATCTGGACCGAAGGACTGGCTCGGCGGACCGGCTGCGCGGTGCGCACCGGCGTGCTGCTCCTCGACGAGGTCGTGGTGGTCGCCCACGAGCCGCGCCCGGACGGCACCCGCCAGATGGCCGAGGTCGGAATCGTCATCCCCGCGCACGCCAGCGCGCTGGGCAAGGCGCTGCTCGCCTTCGGTTCGGACTACAAACCAGACGAGTTGCGCAGCATGACCGGCGAGACGGTCACCGATCCGGCCGTGCTGGCCGGTCAACTCAAGCAGACCCGCGCGACCGGGATCGCCACCGAGGTCGAAGAAGCTGTGCTGGGTGAATGCGCAGTGGCGGCAACGGTTTTCGACTCCTCCGACGAGGCCACCGGAGCCATCGGGCTGGTCGTGCCTGCCGCACGGTGGCCGTTGGCGCCCGATGCGATCGACGCGCTGCGCGACACGGCCCGCGCCGTCTCACGCGAGCTGGGCGCGCCGGTATGGCCACCGCGCCGGTATCACTGAGGTTCAGTCGCTGCCACCGGACGCGTGTTTTGGTCCCGCGGTGGCATCCTGGCCATGTGGGATTGATATTCCGCCTCGCGGAGCTCCTGATCGTCCTCGTGCCGCTGGCCGGGGTCATCATCGCGGGGGTCAGGGCCTGGCAGCGGTACGCGCAGCAGTCGGCCGACTCATCGCCCACGCCCTACGACGACGTGACGGCCGCGCCAGTGGATCGCACCACCACGACCCCCGCCGCGCAATGGCGGGCCATCACCCGCACCCTCGACGAGCAAGCCCGCATCGACGAGCGCTGGCTGGACTACGAGCTCGACGTCACCAAGCTGCTCGACTTCCCGCTCATGACCGACATGCGTGATCCGCTGATGACGAGCTTTCACAAGGCGAAACTGCGCGCCGACGTCCTGCGGCCTGCGAAGGCCGAGGACCTCGTCGACGACAGAGCGTCGGCCGAGCGCTACCTGAGCGCCGTCGAGGATTACGTGACGGCCTTCAACACCGCTGAGGCCGAGGCCATCCGCCGGCGTCGCAGCGACTTCTCGCGAGAGGCGCGGCAGCGGATCGCGCGTGCGCACAGCCTCCTGCGGGTGGCGTCCGACGTCAGCGCGACTCCGCAGGAGCGCGCGCAGGCCTATGAGGTGGCGGTGCGGGAACTCGACGGCCTCATCGTGCTGCCGGCCACGACGCGCGCCGGGATCGAACGCGGTCTCGCCGGGGAGCTCGACGGTTAGCCCGGTCGCTGGAGGCCGTCGTAGGTTCTCAAGTTTGACTGCACTTTCTCAGGTATGGCTGCACCTGGTCTGCACTTGTGCAGTGGTCGTGAGACACGTCCTGAGATATGCACGCATATCGTCGTCTTTCGGTTGCCGTGCTGCCCACCTGCGTCCTGTAGCGGTGCACTGGTTGACGTTTAGTCCCGTCGGCTGGTGGATTTGGCGAGCCCGGTGAGCCGGGTCAGTGCCACGAATCCGTCATCGGTTCCGGGCCAGTGCGCACGTACGGCGTCCAGGCCGGCGTGCTTGACGACGCTGCGCAGGACCGCGGTGACGATGATGGCGTCGTCGGCGTAACCGAGAACAGGTATGAAGTCGGGGATCACGTCGATCGGGATCGCGAGGTAGGCCAGCAGCAGCCCCAGGCGGACGCGGACCCCGCGCGGCAGGGTGCCGTCCGCCGCGAGGCGACGCACCAGCCGCAGCACGTCGGGCAGAATGCGCAGTGCCCCGCGCAGTAGCTCACCCCGGGGCCGCAGAACCGCCAGCGCGATGACCAATGCCAGCCAGGCGAGCAGCAGAGCGCCCAGGACGCCGATTACGAGATCCCACCAGAACGAGCCCGTCACGATTCCTCGACGATGCGCAGCCGCTCTGGCGCGCGCATGGCGGTCGAATCGGGTGCGTCGGCGCGCAGCGCGGCATCCTCGAATGCGGCGAGCTCGGCCGCTGCGGCGTCCACCGCGGCATGGGCCGCCGCGCCACGCGGGGCGGTGAAGTAGTCCCGAGCGGCGATCTTGGCCAGCCAGCTGCGGAAGCGGTCCAGGTCGGCTTCGGACTCCTCCACTTCGGCGTACGTGAGCCGGCCACGCGCGCGTTCGTCGGCCAGCTCCTGCCGCAGCGCGGGAAGCCGCTCAAGGACTTCGGCGTACTCAGCATCGCGAGCCGCATTGAGCTCGTCGACCACGGCTTGTTCCTCGGCGGGCTCGGCAAAGCTCATCCGCAAGACACGGGCGCTGCCGCCCTGGTGGTGGACCCGGTCGGCCAGCCGCCGAACTTCCCGCATCACGTCGGCGCGGGCGGGCAGGAGACACACCGATTGCTGCAGATACAGCGCCCCGAGCGAACGCAGTTTGCGCCACACCTGCACCCGCAGCGTGCCCGCTGCGCCAGCGGTCGACACGCTGATCACCAGCCAGTCCCGCTCGTCTTCATCAGCCACACAGCGATGTTACACCCGTAACAGGTCGTTGATACAGTAGCTACGAGATCCGATGGAGGTGGGGCGGTGTGAGCATCGCTACGGCGCGCAACGGCCACGTGGAGATCGCTTACGAGACGTTTGGGTCGCCGTCAGGTGAGGGCCCACCGGAGGACGCCCAACTGGCGGGCGAGTGGGTGGCAGAACTCGCCGGTCGATCGGTGGCGGAGCTCCCCTGAAGTAGGCAATCCTATCCTTACTCCATCGGATAGGCTCGGCGGTCAAATGACCGATCTGGAAGAGGCGCTGCCCGTCCTGCCGCGTGAACTCACGACCCTCACCGCCGACGTCGGCGCCGTCGGCGCACCGCCCATTCCCGTGCTAGCCGAGCCGTACGAGATGCGCCTGGCCGACCCCGACAGGGACGCGGACCTGGTGTCGGAGTGGATGAACCGCCCGCACCTGGTGGAGGCGTGGGAGTACGACTGGCCACCCGAGCGCTGGCGTGGCTACCTGCGCGCGCAGTTGGCAGGCGAGTACTCGCGCCCGATCATCGGCAGCTACCGCGGCAAGGACATCGCCTACCTCGAGGTCTACCGGGCGGCAAGGGATTCCATCGCCCCGCGCTATACGGCCGACCCGCACGATCTCGGGATGCACGCCGCCATCGCCGAACTGCGGTTCGTGAACCGCGGGTTCGCCGCGATCCTGTTGCCACGTGCCGTCGCGAGCCTCTTCGACCTCGAACCGCGTTGCCGCCGCATCATGTTCGACCCCGACCACCGCCACAGTGGTGCCCGCAGACTGTGCGAGTGGGCGGGCTGCACCTTCCTCGGTGAGCACGACATGGCCAACCGGCGGATGGCGCTGTACGCGTTGCCGCGCACTCCCGCCGACGCGCCGACGGTCAGGCTTGATTGATCTCGGCGTAGCCGTCGTAGTCGGGCTTCATCGCCGCCGCGACCAGTTCCCACAGCACCTCGTCGGTGCCGCCGCCGACGCGCGCGAGCTTCATGTCGCGCCACCAGCGCCCGAGCGGTGTCTCGTCCACCAGATACCCGGATCCGCCGAAGATGTGCATGCACTCCGACATCACCTCTTCCCCGAGGCGCGCCGCGGTGACCTTGATGGCGGCAGCGGCGCGGAGCTCGAGGCGACCCTCGGTGGCCACTCCGATGAGTCCGTAGCGCAGCAGGTCGACACGTGCCTGCAGGTCGGCCATCCGCATCCGCAGTGCCTGGTGCTCGTAGAGGGTGTGGCCGAACTGGCGGCGTTTCATCATGCGGGCCAACGTGATTCCGATGACCCGCTGGCATGCCGACGCGACCTGACCGGCGATCGACAACCGTTCGTGCGCCAGGCCCCAGGAGATGGCCGCCAATCCGGCGCCCGCCCGAGCCACCAGTGCGTCCGCGGGAACCCAGGTGTCGATGTGCACCGCGGCGGTGTCCAGCGGTCCGGCGCCCACCTTGCGATAGGGCACTTGGACGTCGACCTGCGAGGTGGGCACTGCGATGACGACCACGCTGCCGTGCCTGCTGTCGGGATCGTGGTCGACGCTGCGGGCCACCACCATGATGTGATCGGCGATGGGGGAGAGCGAGACGAACTTCTTGACCCCCTTGACCTCGAAACCGCCACGCGTAGAGCGGACCTCGGTCTCGACGATTTGTAGGTCGGAGCCGCCCGACTCCTCCGATGCGGCGATGCACAACACGGCGTCCCCGCGAATGGCCTCCTCCGCGATGTTGCGGAGGTAGTCCGACTTGCCGAACCGCCGCAGGATGGCGATCGCCGAATCGTGCAGGCTGACACCGACGCCGATACCCGCCGAACCGAGCCGTCCGAGTGCACCGGCCAGCGCGATGACCTTGGCGACGTCGGGCAGTTGGCCGTCGCCCCACCTTGCGGCGAACACCCCCGATCGTCCGAGGTACTCGATGAGTTCCCGCGGAAAGTGTTCCGTCTCTTCGGCTTCGGCGGTCCACGTCGTGACCCGTTCGTCGAAGACCCGGTCGAGCAGGTGCTGGTAGTCCTCTGTCGGTGGTGCGTCCGCGGTGGTGGTCATCGGCTTGCCACCTCCAGATTGCGTTTGACCTCCAACCGGCGCAGCTTGCCCGAGGACGTCTTGGGCAACGAGCCCGGTTTGACGAACACCACGTCGGCGGGCACGACGCCGCATTCCGATGCAACACGGCGCACCAGCTCGCTGCGGGCGGCCGCCTCGTCGCCGCCGCGGAACTCTACGGCGATCACCAGGCCCGGCCTGGTGGCGTGCTCGCTGGTACCGATGGCGACCACCCCGCCTTCGCGGACACCCTTCACCTGAGCCGCGACCCGCTCGACTTCGGTGGGGAACACGTTGCGTCCCGCGACGGTGATCAGCTCCTTGGCGCGGCCGCAGACCACCAGCCCGCCATCGACGAAGTAGCCCAGATCTCCTGTGGGAAGCCAATCTTCGGCGTCGATGGTGTCCTCCCCGACATAACCGGACATCAGCGACGTCCCGCGGACCTCGATCTCACCGACCTCGCGGCCGCTGACGTCGGTGGTCTGCGCGCCGGCCGGGGTCACCCGCACCTGCATTCCTGGGATGGCCTCGCCGAGCACGGCGTGTTTGCGCGTCGTCGGTCCCGCTTCGGTATCGACGCTGACCTCGTCGACGCGCATGCCCGTTCCGGGAACGGGAATGGATACCGCACAGGTGGATTCGGCGAGTCCGTACGACGGGGACAATGCGCCGGCATCGAAGCCGAAGCGCGCCATGCCGGTGGCGAACCGCTCCGTGCCGTCGCAGTCGACGGGCTCGCCGCCGTTGAGGGCGAATCGCAGATGGCTCAGGTCGACGCCGTCCAGACGGCTGGAGTACTTGCCCATGAGGTGGTAGGCCATGTTCGGCGCGGCAGTCAAGGTGGCGCGGCTCTCGTTGAGCCACTTGAGCCAGCCGAAGGGCGACGCGGCAAACGCCGTCGTGGGGGCCTGCCAGAGGTCGATGCCGCTCAGGGCGCAGGTCAACAGGAACGCCAGCCCCATGTCGTGATAGATCGGCAGCCAGGAGTGGCCGCGGTCGCCGCGGCCGACGCCCACGCGCGCGATCAGGCCGTGCACGTTGGCCAACGCGGCGGCGACCGAGATCTGTGCCGTCCGTGGGGTTCCGGTTGACCCGGCGGTGCCCTGCAGGATGGCGACGTCGCCGGTGTCACCGGGCAAGGAGAGGCCGACCGATCGCTGAGCGTGCGCCACAGTCGTCACGTCGTGCACGGCGATCGCGTCGTCGCCGCCACGCAGTTGCGCCAACTGCTCGCCGTGGCTGAAGACGGTGCGCACCCCGATCGCGCGGAACCTGGCCAGCGTGGCTTGGGCCCACTGTGCGGGGTCGGCACCGCGGACCGGGCCCGGCAGGATCGACACGGCGGCGCCGGCAAACATCGCGCCGGGGATGGCCGAGATCAGTTCCACCGTCGGGTCTCCGACGAGTCCGACCGCGGCCGAACCCTCCTGGGCCACTCGGTCCGCGACGTTCTCGGCGCGGGCGTGCACCTCCGGCCACGGGTGTCGGGACCACGAACCGGTGGCCGTGTCGAGCACGACCAGGTCGCTGCCCGACCCCGCCATCGCCTCCGACAGGGCCGATGCCAGGACGTTCACGAGTTGCTCTGGGCCGCAGGCACCTTGGCGAGGATGGCGTTTTCAAGATCTGCGACGGTGTCGCAATTCAGCAGGTCTTCCTCCGACAGCGCGACGCCGAACCGGTCCTCGATGGCCACCATGCCCACCGCGAACGCCACCGAGTCGAGACCGACGTCGTCGACGAGTCGGGAGTCGGGGGTGATCCTGCGGACGTCGACATTCATGTCGTCGCGCAGGATTTCGGTGAGCCCAGCATTGACCGATTCTGACGTTGACCTCTCCATGGCCGGCGACGCTACACCGCTAGGTAAAGGTAGGCTAGGCTTACCTCGTTGTGCCGGGGCTCACGGATCGAAACGTCCGAGCGCGGTGCCGCCGTGTCGTTCGCCGCCGTCGATCGACACCAGCGCGGGCACCCGTTCGGCGGTGACGACACCGTGGCGGGTGGTCAGCTCGTCGATCACGTCGAAGGCCGCGGCGATGCGATCAGGGCTGTCGACGACGATCGTCGTCACTGGCACCTGCCGTCCGAGCTGAATCAGCTTGTCTCCCTGTGGCGAGTGGTCGCCGTGAAAGCCCCAGACCCCGCGCAGCACCGTGACCCCGCGACTTTCGGGCGTGCCTTGAAGCCGACGAACGATCGCACGATGGATCGGTTCGCCGTCGTCCAGAGTGGCCTCCGAGGTGTAGACCATCAGCTTCTGCCAGAGCGCCCGACCGTCGCCGTCGGTGGCAGGCAACGCCGCGGGCCCGGTCAGCAGATCCCCATCCCGCTTGCACAGCTGGGCGCGCTCGACCGTCACCAGCGGATCGCGCAGCACGAGCTTGAGCTGTGGCAACACCTCGGCTACCCGTGCGCCGGCGCCAACGGCGATGATCATCACGGGGACGGTGGCGTTGCGACTGAAGAAGTGCGCGCGGTGCCGTTGTCCGCGGGTCGTACCGTCGACGCCGAGAAACACTGCGGCACTGGCAAATCCGTGGTCATACAACAAGTCGCACACCGCGCGCTGGGCGGGGCGCCCGGATACTCGCTCTTGACGTCCGACGTAGACGGTGAGCTTGGCGGTCTCCGGTATCACCGGTGTCGACGGTCCGGCGAGACGAGCACGTTCAAGGGTGACGAGCCCGCGCTTCATCAGCCCGACGGCGCGCTCGGCCAGGCCAGCCATCTTCTCGGCGGTGTCGACCGCGGCGATGGCGACGGGGAGGTCCTCGGACATGCTCAGCGACTGGTCGCTACGCAGCTCGTGTCGCGGGCCGAATCCGGCCATGCCGCGCAGGACCACGCTGGTCGCCACCGAGTTCTCGGCGTAGAGGTCGAGCAACTCGTCGGAGACGAAGCGCTTCCCGTGGCGCTGTCGTTCAGCGAAGTAGCTGGTGAGCTTGAGGATGTCGTCGCTCATAGCGCGCTCCCGATCCACAGTCCGAGCCACGCCGCGGTCAGCCCGAGGATGACACTGACCACGACGTTCGCGAGGGCCCCGAACAACTGCCGCTCTTCGGCCAGCCGCTGCGTCTCCAGCATCCACGTGGAGAAGGTCGTGTACGAGCCGACGAACGCCGTGCCCGCCAGCAGTGCGACGTGCGGGCTGAACGCCAGCCCGCCGAACAGCCCCAGCAGCAGCGCGCCGCTCAGGTTCACCGCCAGCGTGCCGAACGGGAACCGACCGCCCACCCGCGCCGACACCGCGCGATCGACCAGGAAGCGCAGCACCGCGCCGAACCCGCCGATGACGAAGACACCCGCCCAGACCGCCGCCGTCATCGCCGGATCCGGACCCGGCGCACCAGCACGGTGGCGAGGTAGACGGCGAGCAGGCCCGCGGCGATGCTGGCCGCGGTGTAGCCGATCGCCAGGCCGTAGTGCTGGTGTTCGAGCATGCGGACGGTCTCGACCTGCATGGTGGAGAACGTCGTCAACCCGCCGCACAGCCCGGTGCCCAGCAGCGGGCGCCGGTAACTCGACACCGGCAACCTCTCCAGCAGACGGGTGGTGAAGTAGCCCAGCAGGAAGGCGCCCACGATGTTGACCACGAATGTCGGCCACGGCCAACGGCCCGGATCGCCGTCGGCAAGCAGTTCCAGCCCGGCGCGGGCGAGGGTCCCCACAGCGCCGCCGATGAACACGGCGGCCAACTCACGATTGTCGTGGCCGAACACAAGACGAAAGTATGGTGGCTAGTCTCCGAGTGCCCAACGCCGGGATTGCATCAGGAGCAGAATCTCTTAACATGGCGGCCAATCCCCGCGCCGGACAGCTGGCGCAAGCAGACGACCTCATCGACGTGGCCCAAGTGGTCACCGCCTACTACACCGTGGTGCCCGACCCGGACGACGTCAATCAGCAGGTCGCCTTCGGAACGTCCGGCCATCGCGGCTCCAGCCTGGACGCGGCGTTCAACGAGCCGCACATCCTGGCCACCACCCAGGCGATCGTCGAGTATCGCGCCGCGCAGGGGACGACGGGTCCGCTGTTCATCGGCCGCGACACCCATGCATTGTCCGAACCGGCGTGGGTCTCGGCGCTGGAGGTGTTGGCGGCCAACGACGTGGTGGCGATGATCGACGCCGCCGACAGGTACACCCCCACCCCGGCGGTCAGCCACGCCATCCTCGCGTTCAACCGCGGCCGCGACACCGACCTTTCCGACGGCATCGTCGTCACGCCCTCGCACAACCCGCCCCGGGACGGCGGCTTCAAGTACAACCCGCCCAACGGCGGCCCCGCCGACACCGACGCGACGGGGGTGATCGCCAAGCGCGCCAACGAGATCCTGCGCGGCGGCCTGGCCGAAGTGAAGCGGATCCCGCTGGCCCGGGCTATCAAGATGGCGGAGCGGCACGACTACCTCAACGCCTACATCGAGGACCTGCCGAACGTCGTCGACGTGCACGCCATCCGCGCCGAGGGGATCCGGATCGGCGCCGATCCGCTCGGCGGCGCCAGCGTGGACTACTGGGGCGCGATCGGTGAGCGTCACGGTCTAGACGTGATCGTGGTCAACCCGCTCGTCGACGCCACCTGGCGATTCATGACGCTGGACACCGACGGCAAGATCCGGATGGACTGCAGTTCGCCCAACGCCATGGCGTCGCTGATCGCCCACCGCGACGCCTATCAGATTGCCACCGGCAACGACGCCGACTCCGACCGGCACGGCATCGTCACCCCCGACGGCGGGCTGCTCAACCCCAACCACTATCTGGCGGTGGCGATCGACTACCTGTACACCAACCGGCCGTCGTGGCCCGGGGCCACGGCGGTGGGCAAGACGGCGGTGAGCAGCTCGATCATCGACCGGGTGGTGGCCGGCCTGGGTCGCAAGCTGATCGAGGTGCCCGTCGGGTTCAAGTGGTTCGTCGACGGATTGATCAGCGGCACAATCGGTTTCGGCGGTGAGGAGAGCGCCGGGGCGTCCTTCCTGCGCACGGACGGTTCGGTGTGGACCACGGACAAGGACGGCATCATCCTGGCGTTGCTGGCCTCGGAGATCCTGGCGGTGACGGGGTCGACGCCGTCGCAGCGGTATGAGGCGCTCGCCGAGAAGTACGGCGCGCCAACGTATGCGCGCATCGATGCCGCCGCGAGTCGGGACCAGAAGGCGCGCCTGGCGAAGCTCTCGGCCGAGCAGGTGACCGCGACCGAGTTGGCGGGTGAGCCGATCACCGCGAAGCTGACGACGGCGCCGGGCAATGGCGCACCGCTGGGCGGGCTGAAGGTGACGACGGAGAACGCGTGGTTCGCCGCGCGGCCGTCGGGCACCGAGGACGTCTACAAGATCTACGCGGAGTCCTTCAAGGGACCCGAGCACCTCGCGGAGGTCCAAGATGCAGCCAAGGAGCTGGTGAATACAGTCATAGGGTGAGTTCCGTCGCGGAGGGTGACTGTTCGGCTCCACCCAAGGACCGCCTGCCCAGTGAAGTCTGGGTGCTCATCACGGCGAACGCGGTCATCGCGCTCGGCTATGGCGTGGTCGCGCCCGTGCTGCCGCAGTACGCACGCAACTTCGGGGTCACGATCAGCGCCGCGACGTTCGTCATCACTGCGTTCGCCCTGATGCGGCTGTGCGCCGCGCCTGCCAGTGGGGTGTTGGTGCAGCGGCTGGGGGAGCGCCGCATCTACCTCACCGGTCTGCTCATCGTCGCGGTCTCCACGGGGGCGTGCGCGTTCGCCCAGACCTACTGGCAACTGCTGCTGTTCCGCTCGCTGGGCGGGCTCGGCTCGGCGATGTTCACCGTCTCGTCGCTGAGCCTGATGATCCGGATCTCACCGGCGGATGCCCGCGGTCGTGTCGCGGGCATGTTCTCCTCGGCGTTCCTGCTGGGCTCCGTTGGCGGACCGGTGCTGGGCAGTATCACTGTGGGCCTGGGCTTGCAGATGCCGTTCGTCATCTACGGTGTCGCGCTGCTCATCGCGGCGGCCGTGGTCTTCATCCGGCTGCGGCACTCGTCACTCGCCGCACGCGAAGAGCAGAGCGAGCCCGCCATCTCGGTGCGGACGGCGCTGCGCAACCCCGCTTACCGCGCCGCTCTCTTCTCGAACTTCGCGACCGGATGGTCGGCGTTCGGGCTGCGCATCGCGCTGGTGCCGTTGTTCGTGGTCGAGGTGCTCGGTCGCGGCGCAGGCATGGCGGGGCTGGCGTTGGCCACGTTCGCGGTGGGCAATGTCTCGGCCGTGATCCCCAGCGGGTATCTGTCCGACCGAATCGGTCGGCGCCTCCTACTCATCTGCGGTCTGACGGTGTCGGCCGTGTCCACGGTGCTGGTGGGCTTCACGTCGTCCCTACCGGTGTTCCTGGCGGCGGCATTCGTGACCGGAGCGGCGACCGGGATGTTCATCTCGCCGCAGCAGGCCGCCGTCGCCGACATCATCGGCAGCAAGGCCCGGGGCGGCACCGCCGTGGCGACCTTTCAGATGATGTCCGACCTCGGCGCCATTCTGGGCTCGCTGGCGGTCGGCCAGATCGCCCAGCACCTGTCGTTCTCGTCGGCGTTCGTGGTCAGCGGCGTGATCCTGCTCATCGGCGCCGTCGGCTGGACGTTCGCGCCGGAGACCCGGCGGCTCCCGGGGGCCGAGCCGACGCCGGCCCGTCCGCTCGGACCCGAGGCTGGTGGCGAGGTGCCGTGACCTGCGGTTTTGAACCGCCCACGCACGTGGTGTACCGTCGACCAGCACAACTTCACGGGGCTATGGCGCAGCTGGTAGCGCACCACACTGGCAGTGTGGGGGTCAGGGGTTCGAGTCCCCTTAGCTCCACGTTGAAAACCCGTTCCGACCTCGGTCGCAGCGGGTTTTAC
>Ga0193743_1002338_pt1 | contig 13510 bp, 10 predicted proteins | sample L2c2metaG_FD_143038 | JGI IMG/M metagenome (GOLD analysis project Ga0193743, IMG submission 143038) | Soil microbial communities from a riparian zone of the East river system, Colorado, United States - L2c2 | ecosystem: Environmental > Terrestrial > Soil > Riparian zone | place: USA: East River... | reverse complement strand
CGAAACCGTCGAGCAGCACGACCGGCAGGGCGTCTCCGGCCGAGGCGACCAGAGCCGGCCATTCCAACCGTTCGCCGGTAGCTTTCCGGATCGCCTGTTCCAGTTGTTCGTGCAGGTCGGCGGCGGCGTGCGCGTCGCGCAGCGGTACCCGGACCGGCATGAAGTCGGCGGCTGGCAGGCGGGCGGCCAGCACTTTGGTGAGCACCGACTTCCCAGAGCCGGGCTGGCCGAGCACTAGCAGCGGAGCTGCGAGAGCGAAGCTCGACGTGAGATGCCCGACCAGGAACTCGTCGAGGTCGTCGCGGACCTCCTGCCGGGCCCACCAATCCTCGTCGTTCGGCTTGTCTGCCCCAGCGATCTCACCGACCCGGAAGCGCGGCGTCAGGTAGGCGGCGCCGAGCGTGGGCACGTGGAGCCCGTCGGGCACCTCGCCGCCGCTTACCACCGGCAGGTCCAGGTCCGCCCGGTAGGCGCGGGCGAGCCCGCGGCGGCGGGCGTCGGGATCGTGACCGGACGAGCTCTGCGCGAGTGCGTCTCCGAGCCGCGAGAGGCCGGCCCGCAGCGCGCGCACCTCGGTGCGGGTCGCCGCGTGTTCACCCAGGTTGACCCAGAATCCGACCTCGGGGAACTCCACGGCGAGCTGACGCAGCAGCTCGGAGTAGCGGCGGATGGCCGCATCCACAGTCGAGCCGAGCTGTTCAAGAAGCACCCGACGATCACGCAAGGACAACCGTTCTCCGAGCGTCAGCCCTTCGACGAACACGTGCAGATCGCCGCGCACGCGCAGATAGAAGTCCTGCAACGCGCCGAGCGTGATGTCCTGACCATGGTGGGCCAATGGAACCGGCGGTGCGGTGGAGAACAGGGCGGGCAACAGCTCTGAATTCGGACTGCCGGTCGCGATTGTCAGTTGCTCGGCCGCGGTCAGTTCAAGGTCGGCGAAGTGGAACGGGAGGTCGGCCTCCTTGAGTGCCTCGAAGAACGCCACCACGACGATGACCGTGTGCGCCGCTTCGAAGCGCTGGGTGCGGTCGTAGCGGGAGAGGCCGCTGCGGCGTTCCGAGGCGCGCCGGACCAGGTCGTGCGATAGTCGGATGAAGTCGGTCTTCGCGTCGAACAGGCTCAGCACGCCGGGGAGCGCGACCGACAGGCCGAGCATCAGGCCACCGGTCGCCTTGTCGAGCGTCTTGATCAGCGGGCTTTCGCCACCGCCGAGAAGACGTGCCGCGTCCGCGTATCCGAGCGTGTGGGCCATCCGTCGACTATGGACTACGTGACGCCAGGCGATAAGCCCTCGGTCGGATGAGCGGCTCGGCGGCCGGTTGCCCAGATCGCCAGTGCGACACAGCTCAGGACGATGCCGGTCGTGGTGATGGCGGGCCAGCCGCCCGTTGGCCAAAGGGTTGTCGCGATCGCGGAGCCTGTCGCTGCGCCGGAGAAGCTGGCCACGACGTAGGTCGTGTTGAGGCGGCTGCGGGCCGCGTGGGAGGTGGCCAGGATCCTGGTCTGGTTGAGGATCGCGGTCGTCTGGAACGCGACGTCCAGCGCGACGATCGCCACCACCAGCAGGGTCACCGAGCCGCCCGCGAACGCCGCTGTTCCGTAGGCGAGCATGATGACCAGCCACGCCACACCGGTGGCCGGGATGGACCGGCCGGCGTCGTGCAGCCGGCCGGCGTTTCGGGCGGCGACCGCGCCGGCCAGACCCACCAGGCCGAACAGGCCGATGACCGAGACCGGATAGTCGAACGGCGGCCCGCTCAGCAGGAACGTCAGCGACGTCCAGAACATGCTGAAGACGGCGAAACCAAGCGCGGTCAGGGCCAGCGTCCAGCGGACCGTGCGGTCGCGGAAGGCCAGCGCGGGGACCGAGGCGATCAGCGTGGAGTAGCTGATGGTCGCCTTCGGCGGCAGCGCTGGCAGCGCGCGGTGCAGCACCACCGCGAGGGTTGCCGTGACGAGGGCGGCGACCGCGAAGACCGCCCGCCAACCGGCCGCGTCGGCGAGCAGGCCACTGATCGTGCGGGACGCGAGGATGCCGATCAGCAGACCCGACGCGACCGTGCCGACCACCCGGCCGCGGTGGGTGTCGTCGGCGAGGTCGCCGGCCAGCGGCATCAGGATCGGGCCGGCGACCGTGGTCAGGCCCAACGCCGTCGTGGCGGCCAGCAGCAGGCCGATCGTCGGCGCCAGGGCGCAGGCCAGCAGTGCGGCCGCGCAGCACAGCAGCACGCCGGGGAGAAGCTTGCGCCGGCCGCGTACGTCGCCCAGCGGCACGATCAGCAGCACACCGACCGCGTACCCGATCTGCGTCGTGGTGACCAGCCAACCCGCGGTCGCGGTGGAGGCGTGCAGGTCGCCGGCGATCAGGCCGAGCAGCGGCTGCGCCCAGTAGAGGTTGCCCACCGCCACCCCGGCGGTGACGGCGAACAGCAACGTCCGGGCGCGGCTCACCGCGGCGTCGCGACGATGAGGGCGGCGCGCCGGCCGGTTGCCCAGACGGTGAGGGCGAACAAGGCAGGCACCCCGACATGCTCGCCCGGAAACGCCAAACGCGATAGCGCCAAAGGGCCCGGCGCAAAGCGCCGGGCCCTTTAAGAACAAACCTCAGGCAAGCCCGAGATCAGCCTCGAAGTTCCCAGCTTCCAGCCGCTCCTTGATCGCGGTGAGGAAGCGGGCGGCGTCGGCGCCGTCGACGATCCGGTGGTCGTAGGACAGCGACAGGTAGACCATCGAGCGCGGCACGATGACCTCGCCCAGGTCGGGGTCGTTGATGACGACCGCGCGCTTGACGACCGTGCCCGTCCCCAGGATCGCGACCTGGGGCTGGTTGATGATCGGCGTGTCGATGAGCGCGCCGCGGCTGCCCGTGTTGGTCAGCGTGAACGTGCCGCCGGACAGTTCGTCGGGGCTGATCTTGTTGCTGCGGGTGCGCTCGGCCACGTCGGCGATCCGCCTGGCCAGGCCGGCCAGGTTGAGGTCGCCGGCGTCCTTGATGACCGGGACGACCAGGCCCTTCTCGGTGTCGACCGCGATGGCCAGGTGCTCGGCGTCGTAGTAGGTGACCTCGCCGGCCGCCATGTCGATCTTCGAGTTGACCGACGGGTGGGTGCGCAGGGCCTCCACCGACGCCAGCGCGAAGAACGGCAGGAACGTCAGCTTGACGCCGTGCTGCTGCTGGAAGTCGTTCTTGGCCCGCTGGCGCAGTTGCGCGATGCGGGTCACGTCGACCTCGACCACCGTGGTGAGCTGAGCCGACACCTGCAGCGACTCGACCATGCGGGTGGCGATCATGCGGCGGATGCGGGTCAGCTTCTCGACCCGGCCGCGTAGCGGGCTCGGTGCGGGTGCGGCCTTCGGCGCCGCGGCGGATGCGGCCGGGGCGGCGGCGCGGGCGGCCGCCTCCTCCTTGGCCTTGGCCGCGGCGTCGAGCACGTCCTGCTTGCGGATCCGGCCGCCGACGCCGGTGCCGCTCAGCGTCGACAGGTCGACGCCCTGGTCGCTGGCGAGCTTGCGGACCAGCGGGGTGACGTAGCCGTTGCTCTCGTCGCCGCCGGGCGCGGCGGACGGAGCCGGGCGTGCCGGTGCGGCCGCGGCCACCGCGGAGGCGGGCTCGCGAACCGGGGCCGGACGCTGCGTCGGCGCCTTCACCGGCTGCTGCGCGGGCTCGGCCGCGGGGGCCGGCGCCTCCTGCTTGGCCTCGGCGGGGGCTTCCTGCTTGGTCTCGGCGGGCGCTTCCTCGGCCGGCGCGGGCGCGGGGGCCGGCGAGCCACCGGCGGCGGCACCGGCCACGCCGATCACCGCGAGCGTCGCACCCACATCGGCGGTCTCGTCCTGCGGGACCTTGATCTCCAGCAGCGTGCCGGCGACCGGCGACGGGATCTCGGTGTCGACCTTGTCGGTGGAGACCTCGAGCAGCGGCTCGTCGACCTCGACGGTGTCGCCGACCTCCTTGAGCCAGCGGGTGACCGTGCCCTCGGTGACGCTCTCACCGAGCGCCGGCATGGCAACCACAGTGGACTCGCCGCCACCGGAGTCGGCAGCCTGCGCCACGGGAGCCGGCTCCGGCTCAGCGGCGGGCTCCGGCTCAGCGGCGGGCGCCGGCTCAGCGGCGGGCTCAGGCTCGGCCTCGGGGGCCGCGGCCTCGGCGGGGGCGGACTCCTCGGCGGCTGCACCGCCACCGGAGCCTTCGCCGTCGATCACCGCGAGCTCGCTGCCGACCTCGGCCGTCTCGTCCTCGTGGACGACGATGCGGCTGAGCACACCGGCGGCCGGCGACGGGATCTCCGTGTCGACCTTGTCGGTGGAGACCTCCAGCAACGGCTCATCGACCTCGACGGTGTCACCCTCCTGCTTCAACCAGCGGGTGATCGTGCCCTCGGTGACGCTCTCGCCGAGGCGAGGCATGGTGACCGATACCGGCATCTCTCTCAGGACTCCTTTGTCGTGCGACCGGGGACGGGTCGGCTCAGGCGTGCGCGTGCAGCGGCTTGCCGGCGAGGGCGAGGTGGGCCTCGCCGAGCGCCTCCGACTGCGTCGGGTGCGGATGGATGAGCTGGGCGACCTCTGCCGGGTAGGCCTCCCAGTTGTAGATCAGCTGGGCCTCCGCAATCAACTCGCCGACCCGTGCGCCGACCATGTGAATCCCGACAACCGGCCCGTCTTCGACCCGGACGACCTTGATGAAGCCCTGGGTCTTGAGGATCGCGCTGCGGCCGTTGCCGCCGAGGTTGTAGTTGTAGGCGGTGACCTTGTCGGCGCCGTAGCGCTCCTTGGCCTTGCCCTCGGTGAGGCCGACCGACGCGAGCTCGGGGTCGGAGTAGGTGACCCGCGGGATGCCCGCCTCGTCGATGACGGCCGGGTTGCGCCCGGCGATCTCCTCGGCGACGAAGATGCCCTGCTGGAAGCCGCGGTGGGCGAGCTGCAGGCCGGGCACGATGTCGCCGACGGCGAAGACGTTGGGCACCGAGGTGCGCAGTCGCTCGTCGGTCACGACGAAGCCGCGGTCGAGCGTGACGCCCTGCTCCTCGTAGCCAAGGTTGGCGGTGGTCGGGCCGCGGCCGACGGCGACCAGCATGATCTCCGCCTCGATGGTCTCGCCGCCGGCGAGGGTGGCGCGTACGCCGTTGTCGGTGCGCTCCACCTTCTCGAACGGCTTGCCGACCTTGAAGTTGATGCCGCGCTTGCGGTAGGCCCGCTCCAGCGCCTTGGACAGGTCTTCGTCTTCGGCGGCGACCAGCCGGGGCAGCGCCTCGAGGATGGTCACGTCGGCGCCGAACGACTTCCAGGCGCTCGCGAACTCGACGCCGATGACGCCGCCGCCGAGCACGATCGCGGAGGTGGGCACCCGGTCGAGCTGGAGCGCGTGCTCGCTCGCGATCACCCGCTCGCCGTCGATCTCGAGGCCGGGCAGGCTGCGCGAGTAGGAGCCGCTGGCGAGGATGATGTTGCGCCCGGTGTAGCGGGTGCCGTCGACCTCGACGGCGTTGGGGGCCACCAACGTGCCGTGCCCCTCGACGTACGTGATCAGCTTGGCGCCCTTGACCAGGCCCTGGAGGCCCTTGTAAAGACGGCCGACGACGCCGTCCTTGTAGGTGTTGACGCCGGCCATGTCGACGCCGAGCAGCTCGGCCTTGACACCGAACGACTCGGCCTCGCGGGTCTGGTCGGCGACCTCGCCGGCGTGCAGCAGCGCCTTGGTCGGGATGCAGCCGCGGTGCAGGCAGGTGCCACCGAGCTTGTCTTTCTCGATCAGCGCCACGGACAGGTCCAGTTGCGCGGCGCGCAGCGCTGCCGCGTAGCCGCCGCTGCCACCTCCGAGGATCACGACGTCGAAGGTTGCGTCGTTCGGCTGGCTCACAGTCATCTCCCAGGTCGCACCGGCTACCTCGGCCATCTTGTCACTTGTGGAGCCTGGCCGCGTAACGAGGTACCCGGCGATGTTGCGTAGGGACGTACGCTTGGCCGCAGTCTTCGATGTCCGTTTCGTAGGGGAGGGTCGGTGTCCTGGTTCCGGCGCCGGAGAACAACCACCGGTCGGCAAGGCGAAAGGCCGGCTGCGCAGGCCGATCTCGACCACCTTGCGGGCTTTGTCCGCTCTCGTCGCGGCGTCGAGGCGTTCATCGAGCCGAAGACGACCGTCACGGAGACCACAGTGATGCTGATCGCACACGATGGTGAGTGGACCCGGCGGCGGATCGACGGCCCCGACGGCGCCCGCCGGTTCGCGCACAAGCTGGCGATACCAATCTACGACGTGCGTCTCGTCGGCTACCCACAGCGGATGCGCGACTACAACGAGCGCCGCAAACGCGCCGCCAATTAACGAAAGAGCCCCATCGCGTACGCGGTGGGGCTCTTCGCATGAAACAACGCTATTCGGCCACTATCCGGTCGACCAGTTCCAGCAGGGTACGGACCGGCACACCGGTGCCGCCCTTGGCCCAGTGCCCGGTCGGCTCGCCCGAGTGGTAGCTCGGTCCGGCGATGTCGATGTGCGCCCACGGCACACCCTCGGCGACGAACTCGCGCAGGAACACGCCGCCCTGCAGCATGTGCCCGGCCCGGTCCATCCCGGCGTTGACCTGCGAGATGTCGGCCACGTCGGAGTCCATGCCGGTGCGCACGTCGTCGGGCAGTGGCATCGGCCACGCCGGCTCGCCGACCGCGTCGCCGGCGTCGCGGACCCGCTCGCACATCTCCGCCGAGCCCATCACGCCGGCGATCCGCTTGCCGAGCGCGATCACCTGGCCGCCGGTCAGCGTCGAGGTCTCGAACAGGTAGTCGCAGCCGTCGGCGCAGGCCCGGGCGATCGCGTCACCCAGGATCATCCGGCCCTCGGCGTCGGTGTTGAGCACCTCGACCTTCTTGCCGTTGAACATGGTCACCACGTCGCCGGGCCGGTAGGCGCTGGCCGACGGCATGTTTTCCGCCATCGGCAGGTAGCCGGTGACCTCGACGTCCGGCTTGAGCTGGGCGACCGCGAGCAGCGTCGCGGCCACCGCGGCCGCGCCGGCCATGTCGCTCTTCATCTCCCACATGCCCAGCGCGGGCTTGATGGAGACGCCGCCGGTGTCGAACGTGATGCCCTTGCCGACCAGGGCGACCCGCTTGTGCGGCCCGGTGCCCGCCGGCTTGTAGGTGAGCTTGACCAGCCGCGGCGGCGCCGAGGAGCCTTGGCCGACCGCGACGATGCCGCCGTAGCCGCCGTCGCGGAGCTGCTCCTCGTCGAGCACCTCGATCTCCAGCCCGGCCGCGCCGGCGGCCGCGGTGACCGCGTCGGCGAAGTCCGGCGGGCGCAGGTCGTTGGGCGCGGTGTTGACCCAGTCCCGGGTCAGGCCGACGACGCCGGCCACCACCAGCGCCCGGTTGACCTCGTCGAGCGCGGTCTTGTCGGCGGCGTCCGGCACGTGCACGGCGATGTCGCCGACCGGCTGCCGGACGGCCGGCTTGGTCTTGTAGCCCTTGAACCGGTAGGCGCCCAGCAGCGAGCCCTCGGCGACCGCGCGCAGCGCGGCCGGCGCGTCCTCGTCGTCGGGCAGCGGCAGCGCGACGGCTACCGAGCCGTTGCCGGCGAGGGCGCGGATCGCGGCAGCGGCAGCCCGGCGCAACGTCTCCGGCGCGGGCGCGGCACCCGTCGGCTCCGGACCGAGGCCGACCACGGCCACCACCGGCGCGGCCACGGTGCCCAGCGTCGCGACCTTGGTCACCTCGCCCGGTGAACCGGACGCGCCCAGCCGGGCCAGCGTCTCGGTCAGCTTGCCGTCGAAGGCCGCGGCGATGCTCTCCGCACCGCTGGCCAGCAGCAGCGTGCCGGCGAGCCCGGGCGGCCCGTCGCCGCCGTTGTCGGCGACGCTGTGCACGCCGATGACGATCGCGTCGGTGGTCAGTTCGGCGGGGTCGGTGTCGACGAGGCTCAGGGCGGTGGTCTGGGGCGCGGTCACGCGGCGGCTCCGGGCTGGGCTGCGGGTCGGTCGCTCGTAACGACCGGCCGATCAAGGGTGGACTGCTTCCGGCCGAAAACCTACCGACCAGGAGACGGGTTGTCCCGCCGATGCTAACCATCGTCGCCTGTCCCGGTAAGTTGCCACCCATGACCGACGCCGTACCGGGCCTTTCTCCGATCCACGACCGCCACGTCGCGCTCGGTGCGAAGTTCGCGTCGTTCGGCGGGTGGGAGATGCCGCTGGAATACCCCGGCGGCGGCGTGATCCGCGAGCACACGGCAGTCCGCACGGCGGTCGGGATCTTCGATGTGTCGCATCTCGGCAAGGCCCGGGTGCGCGGCGAAGGCGCGGCCGCGTTCGTCAACGCCTGCCTGGCCAACGACCTCGACCGGATCGGCGCCGGCCAGGCCCAATACACGCTCTGCTGCGAGCCGGCGACCGGCGGCGTGATCGACGACATCATCGCCTACCGCTACGGCGACGACCACGTCTTCCTCATCCCCAACGCGGCCAACACCGCCGAGGTCGTCCGCCGCCTCCGGGCGGCGGCGCCGCCCTCGTTGACGGTGACCGACGAGCACCCGGACTACGCGATCTTCGCGGTGCAGGGCCCCTCGTCGGCCCCGGTCCTCGCGGCGCTGGGCCTGCCCACCGAGCACGGCTACATGAGCTTCGAGGAAGCCACCCTCGAGGGGGTCGACCTGGTCGTCTGCCGCACCGGCTACACCGGTGAGCACGGCTACGAACTGGTCGTGCCGGCCGCCGGAGCGGGCGTGGTGTGGGACGCGGTGCTCGCCGCCGGCGACTCCGCCGGCATCCTGCCGTGCGGCCTGGGCGCCCGCGACACGCTGCGCACCGAGATGGGGTACGCGCTGCACGGCCAGGACCTCAGCCCGGACATCACCCCGGTGCAGGGCCGGGTCGGCTGGGCCGTCGGCTGGAGCAAGCCCGAGTTCTGGGGCCGCCAGCCGCTGCTGGCCGAGAAGGCCGCTGGGCCGCGGCGCACGCTGCGCGGTCTGGAGGCGGTCGGCCGGGCCATCCCGCGCCCGCACATGACCGTGTACGCCGGCGACCAGGTGATCGGCGAGGTCACCAGCGGCACGTTCTCGCCCACCAAGAAGGTCGGCATCGCGCTGGCCCTGCTCGACACGGCCGCCGGCCTGAAGGACGGCGACATCGTCGAGGTCGACATCCGCGGCCGCCGCGCCGAGATGAAGGTGGTCAAGCCGCCGTTCGTCACCCCTTCGGTGCGCTAGCCCCGCAGCACCAGCACCAGCAGCGTCACCGTGGTGGCGACCTCGACCGCGGCGCCCAGCACGTCGCCGGTGATCCCGCCGAGGCGGCGCACCGCGTGCCGCACCAGCAGGCCGCTGGCCAGCAGCCCAGCGGCCACCGCCAGCGGGCCCTGCCAGGGCCGGCCGGGCACCGCGGGCACCGCGACGGCGGCGACCAGCAGCGTGCCGAGGGCCAGCGTCGGTGCCCGGACGGTGCCGGCGACCAGCGCGCCCAGGCCATCCGGGCGGGCCGGCGGCACGCCGCGGCGGCAGGCCCAGCTCACCGCGAGCCGCCCGGTGCCGAGTGCGGCCACGCCGGCGAGCACCGCGCTGGCCCCGCTCAGCCCGCCGAGCGAACCCGCCTGCAGCAGCAGGACGACGATCAGCGCCACGACACCGAACGGGCCGATGTCGGGGCGCTTCATGATCTCCAGCGCGGCCGGGCCGGAGCGGTAGGAGCCCAGGCCGTCGACGGTGTCGGCGAGCCCGTCGAGGTGCAGGCCGCGGGTGAGCACGGCGGCCAGCCCGATCCCGGCCGCGCCGCCGACCAGGGCGGGTGCGCCGGCCGCGTGCAGCAGGGCGGCCGCGCCGCCGGCCACGGCGCCGAGTGCGGCGCCGACCAGCGGGGCCAGGCCCATCGCGGCCGCGGCCGCGGGCCGGTCGACCCGGCCGGCGCGAACCGGCAGGACGGTGAAGGTGGTCAGCGCGAGCCGCAGGCCGTCAGGCACCGCGGGCGGGCTCGTCCTTGTCGCTGTTGTCGTGGGCGGGCTTCGGCTGGAACCAGGTGTCCAGCGCCGACGGCTCCGGGTCGGGCTGCCAGGCCAGCGCCGTGCCGTTGTCAGCGGCATCCCGCGGCTCGGGAACCGCCTCCGCCGGTGCGGCCGGCTCGGGCCACGTGGTGTCCGGTGCGGCCGCGCCAGCGGGCTCGGGCCAGGCCGTCTCCGGTGCCGAATCGCCGACGGCCTCGGGCCGCGCCGTCTCGGGCGCGGAAGCGGTGTCCGGCTCGGGCCGCGCGGTCTCGGGCGCGGAAGCGGTGTCGGGCTCGGGCCGCGCCGTCTCGGGCGCGGAAGCGGTGTCGGGCTCGGACCACGCCGAGCCCGGCGCCGCTGCACCGGCGTCGGCCGACTCCGGCCAGGTGGTCGGTGGCAGGGCGGCCGGGTCGGTCGGCTCGTCCAGCGAGTCCTGCGCGGCCAGCGTCTCGTCGTCGGGTGCCACCGCCGGGTGCACCGGCAGCGCCGCCGCCAGCGCGATGGCCGACCGCAGCAGCGGCAGGGCGGCCAGCGCCGTGGCGCCCTCGCCGAGGCCGAGCCGCAGGTCGAGCACGGGGGTGAGGCCGAGCACGTCGGCGCCGAGTTTCACGGCCGGGTCCTGGCCGTGGTCGGGCAGCAGGCACCAGTGCCGGGCCTGGCCGGCCAGGTCGCGGGTGACCAGGGCGGCGGCGACGCCGACCGGGCCGTCGATCAGCACCGGTAGCCGGCGTGCGGTGGCGCCCAGGATCAGGCCGGTGGCCACGGCGATGTCGCCGCCGCCGACGTCGACCAGGACCTGCTTGGCGCTGCGGGCGCTGCGCCGGACCCGGTGCATCGCGTCGCGGACGGCCGCGCAGCGGATCATCCAGGCGTCGTCGTCGATCTCGGTGCCGGGCACGACGACCCGGCCGAGCACGGCGGCCGGTTCGGCGCCGGTGGTCGCGGCCAGCACCGCCGCGGCGGCCGCCTCGGAGCCACTGCCGCAGGCGCCGACCACGAGTAGGTCGACGCCGGCGTCGGAGGCCTCTTCGGCGAGCCGCCAGCCGTAGCGCAGCGCCGCCTCGACCTCCTCCAAGGTCAGCACCGCGCGCTCTTCCATCGCGGCGCAGGCCGGCGCGTCGACCACCTGCAGGGTCGCGCCCGCGTCGGCGGCCAGCCGGGCGATCGGGCCCTCTCCGGCGCGGGCCTGGTCGGCCCGGCGCCGGGACTCGCCCGGGAGCGTGCCGGCGGCCGCGCCGCCGTTGTGGTCGCCGCGGATCAGCACCACGCGCGGCGCACGCCACGGCTGCGGGGTCGTCCGGCCCTGGGTGGCGGCGGCGAACTCGACGACCGACTGGAGCCCGCCGAAGCCGGCTCCGCCCAGGTCGAGGGTGAGCAGCCGGTCGCGGACCTGCGCCGGGGTGAACTCGTCGGGCATCGGCAGCGCCATGCCCTGCTGGATGACCAGGCCCGTGGCGATCGCCGGCAGCATCGTGGTCGGTGCCGACCAAGCGGGCTGGCCGACCACACCCGCCGCGGCGGGTGCGGCGGCCACGCCCGGCGCCGGCGTGAGCACCTCGGGCGACGTCGCGGGCACGACCGGCGCAACCGGCGCGGCCGGCGAAACGGGGGCGGGAGCGACCGCCGCAGGCTGCTTGAGCCACGCCGTCTGGCCCGCCACGATCAGCGCCACCGCGTCGGCGACCTCGGCGACCGCCTGGTTGGTGGTGCCCAGCGCGTCGGTGTAGGCGCGGCCGACCGCGCTCAGCGGCACCAGCGAGAGCCCGACCTCGGAGCTGACCAGGATCAGCCGGGCGCTGCTCTCCCGGATCGCGGTGGCCAGGTCGGCGATCGTCGCGAGATCGTCGGCCGGCTGCCGCTCGGGGTCGATCAGCGCGGTCACCCAGCCGCCGAGGTCGTCGACCAACAGCGTCTCGCCGTCCTTGGCGGTGGAGATGATCTCCAGCAGCCGGGTCGGGTCGTCGCCGGCCTCTTCGGTCGGCCAGGCAGCCGGCCGGCGCTCGCGATGCGCGGCTATCCGCTCGTCCCAATCCGGGTCGTCGACGGCATTGCCGCGCGACCCGGTGGCGACATAACGGACAGGGCCGCCCTCGCCTACCAGGGATTCTGCAAACTCGGACTTACCAGACCGGATCCCGCCGAGGACGAGAACGGAGCGCCAGCCGCTTACGGACATGCCCCGTACCTTACGGGCGCGAGCTATGGCTCGGGGTAGCGGTGGTGGCCCGACTAGGCTGTGTGGGGTCCAGATCGCGAGGGGAGCAGACACGATGCCGTGGAGCTGGCGGTACGAGGGAGCGGACGGCAAGCCGGTTACCGGCCCTGCCGAGACGTTCGGCAGCCAGGCCGATGCCGAGTCATGGATCGGTCAGACCTGGCGCGACCTCGCCGGAGCCGGCGTGGCCACCGTTGTCCTCGCCGAAGATGACCGGGTCGAATACCGCATGCCGCTGGCGCCGGCGCCAGCGCCGGCGACCGAATGAGCGACTGGGGCCGCGGCGACCATCTCGTGCTGGGAGTGCCCCGCGCGGCGTTCCGCCCGAGTGGCATCTTCCTGGCCCTGGTGGCGCTTTTCGCCCTCAGCGGCCTGATGGCGTGGCACCAGGTCACCCCGCGGTTCGCGGTCTTCGTGTTCGTCGTGTCCGGCTGGCTGGTGTCGCTCTGCCTGCACGAATACGCGCACGCGCTGGTCGCCTTCCGGTCCGGTGACAGAGACGTGGCCCACCGCGGCTACCTGACGCTCAACCCGCTCAAATACAGCAACGTGCTGCTGTCGATCATCCTGCCGGTGATCGTGGTGCTGCTCGGCGGCATCGGCCTGCCCGGCGGCGCGGTCTGGGTCGACCACGCCGCGATCCGCGGCCGGCTGCGCAAGTCGCTGATCAGCCTCGCCGGCCCGGCCACCAACCTGCTGTTCACCCTGGTGCTGGTGATCCCGTTCGCGTTCGAGCCCAACGTGTTCGCGCACATCGAGTTCTGGTGCGGTGTCGCGCTGCTGGCGTTCCTCCAGCTCACCGCGACCGTGCTCAACCTGCTCCCGGTGCCCGGGCTCGACGGCGGCAACATGATCCAGCCGTGGCTCAAGCCCAGCACCCAGAAGGTCTACACCACGCTGGCGCCGTTCGGCTTCATCCTGCTCTTCGCCCTGCTCTGGCAACCCACGATCAACCGCTACTTCTTCGACGCGGTGTTCTGGGTCGGCGACGGGTTGGGGCTGCCCCAACAGCTCTACACGATCGGCTTCGAGCTGATCCGCTTCTGGCAGCGCTGACGATAGCGGCGCGGCCCGTGGGCCGCGCCGCCATCGGGTGAGATCAGGCGCGGATGTCGCGCGGCGACTCGGTCTTGGCCGGGTCGCGCTCGACCAGAATGCCGATCGCCTCGTCGATCTGCTTGAGGAGACCCTCCTCGAGCTTCACGCCGGCCGCCTTGACGTTGTCGTGCACCTGCTCGGGGCGGGTCGCGCCGACGATCGCCGAGGCCACGTTGGGGTTCTGGAGCACCCACGCGACGGCGAGCTGGGCCATCGTCAGCCCGGCCT
>Ga0193743_1002337_pt1 | contig 13510 bp, 11 predicted proteins | sample L2c2metaG_FD_143038 | JGI IMG/M metagenome (GOLD analysis project Ga0193743, IMG submission 143038) | Soil microbial communities from a riparian zone of the East river system, Colorado, United States - L2c2 | ecosystem: Environmental > Terrestrial > Soil > Riparian zone | place: USA: East River... | reverse complement strand
AAACAAATCGCCCGGCTGCAGCCCCGCCGCTTGCGCCGGCGAGTCCTTCAATACTTCGCCCACCTGTATATTCTGCTCACCGCTCCAACCTGCCCTGCCGATGCCTTCTTTCGGATCCATGATCGGGGTCAGGGAGAAGTTTATCCTTGTTCCGCGCCTCTCTACCGCTCCCGTAATCGCGTGATTGGCATTCAATGTTTCTTCGGTCAGGACGTAATCCCAGTTCGGATTTTCATGACTGCCGATCTGCACGATGCGGTCGCCGGCCTTCAATCCGGCTTGAGCGGCGGGCGAACCAGGCTTAACGCCAGTGATAATCGGATTTCTGGTGTCTACATCTTTCGGAAATTCGTACATGTAGAGACCGGTCACGATGCCGATCGCCAGGATGATATTCATCAGCGGTCCGGCAATGATGACGATGGCGCGCTGCCACCGGGCTTTGGCTTGAAACGAACGAGGATCCAGGGCTTTCTCGTCTCCCAGATCGCCGATCATTCTTTCCCCGGCCTGTTCGCCCGTCATCCTGACGTAGCCGCCGAACGGTATGGCGGCGATTCGAAAATCAGTGTCGCCGCGCTTTATGCCAAATAATCTTGGCCCCAACCCGATGCTGAAGGTCTCAACCCTGATGCCGACAGCCAACGCCGCCCAGTAGTGCCCCGCTTCGTGCACCAGGATCATGATCCCGAGTAGGACTAAAACCCAAAATACCGGCTGTAGAAAACCCAACGCCTTCTTCCCCTTCTCTAAACCAAGGCTCTAAAACACATCGCGCGCCGGTCGCGCCATCCAGCGCGCTTCCGAGGCAATTTTCCGCGCCAACTCGCGCGAAGACAAATCCACGGAAATCACTTCTTCTATTGTCGCTGGTTCGCTTCGAGGATGGCGCTGCAAAGTCTCTTCCACGGTAGCGGCAATGGCGGGAAATGGAATCCGGCCATCCAAAAAAGCCTCCACGGCCACTTCGTCCGCCGCATTTAGAGTGCAGGTAGCGGATCCGCCCTGTTCCTGCGCCTGGTAAGCCAACTTCAACAGGCGGAACTTTTCCAGGTCGGGAGCCGAAAAATTCCAGGTCCGAGGCTGCGTCCAATCCAGCCTGGCAACCGGAGCGCGCCGCCTTTCCGGGTAAGTCATCGCATACTGGATCGGCATTCGCATATCCGTCGCCGACACTTGGGCGATTACGCTGCCATCGTTGTATTCCACCATGGCGTGGATCGAGGACTGAGGATGCACCACCACATCCACTTGCGAGGGCGGCAGATCGAACAGCCAGCACGCCTCAATCACCTCAAATCCTTTATTCATTAAAGTGGCCGAATCGATCGTGATGCGTCGCCCCATCTTCCAAGTTGGATGACGCAAGGCCTGTTCAGGTGTCACCTCCCAAAGCGCTTCCTGGGGAGTATCACGAAAGGGGCCGCCCGAAGCGGTCAGCAGCAGCCGCGTCACTTCATTTCGCGCTCCTGCCCGAAAGCATTGATGCGCTCCATTATGTTCGCTATCGACCGGTATCAGCTCCGTTCCATTCTCGCGGACCGCCTGCATGACCAATCGCCCGCTCGCCACCAGCGCTTCTTTATTGGCCAACCCGATCCGCTTTTTCTGGAGAATCGCCGCGTACGTTGCCTCTAGCCCGGCGACGCCGACAATCGCCGACATGACAAAGTTCACTTCCGCCGCCGTCGCAGCAGCTACCCGAGCCGCTGCACCCGCCGCCAACTCTGGCCATTTCCTTTGTGGCAGAGCCATTTCGCCCAAACGTCCTTGGAGGGCGTGCAACGTCGTTTCATCGGCCACTACTACTACCTTTGGGTTAAATTCCAGAATTTGGGAACAGAGCACGTCCAAATTCTTACCTGCTACCAAAGCGTATATCCGGAAATCACCGTCGCTCTGACGGACGACATCCAGCGTACTAACGCCGATCGATCCTGTTGACCCTAAAACGGTTATGGTCATCTTGCTACTCTATCTCCCGATGCCAAGCGCGTAGGATTAGGGCATCTTCAAAAATAAATTTTAAATTTCGTAGAAAAAGCTTGCACTCCACGAAACCATATATTACTATTGGAATCAAGCCAGGGAGGCAACTCCCACCAAAGCGAGACTAACCTCATAGAAAGACCCCTGAAGCAACACCTCCCTGGCGCCCGAAAGGGCTCTTCTCGCCGCTTCAGAACCTAAAACCCCAAACCAAATCAGCGTACACTGCTAAACGGAGGTGTTCTCCGTGCCAGAAACAAAACTGCCCCCACCACAGGTTTCGCCGTTACGGCCTGAAACCGCTGTTCTGACCCGTGGCTTCGATCCCAGTCTTTCTGTCGGTTCGGCCCGGCCCGCCGTCTTCCGTAGTTCCACCTACGTATTTTCCAGTCCTGAAGCTGCCGAACGCGCTTTTGACATCATGGGCGGTCGAGCCCAACGCAACCCCGGAGAAAATGTCGATCTAGTCTATTCTCGCTTTAATCATCCCAACGCCCAAATTTTAGAAGAACAAATCTTACCGCTTGAGCCCGGAGCGGTAACGGCGACCGTGTTCAATTCCGGCATGGCCGCGCTGATGACCGCGCTCTTGGCCGCCTTGCAACCCGGGGACAGCCTTGTATACACGGTACCGATCTATGGCGGAACGCAAACGCTGATCCAAGGCTTTCTGCAGCCTTTCGGCATCACGGGAATCCCTGTGGCGTGCGGACAGGCCGAAACGCTGGACGCCGCGATCAAATCGGCGAAAAGTTTGCGGGTGGTCCTGATTGAAACGCCTGCGAACCCGACCATTGTGATGACAGATATCAGGCGCGCCTGTGAAACGGCAGCGAGTTTGGCCGCTCCACCGTTAGTAATGATCGACAACACCTTCCTGGGGCCGGCCTTCCAGCACCCGCTTACCCTGGGCGCGGACATTTCCCTATACTCGGCAACGAAATATCTCGGAGGATTTAGCGACATCATCGGTGGCGTCGCGCTTGGCAAAGACCCGGTCTTCATGAACAAAGTCCGAGGGAAACGCAGTTTGTTCGGTAATATCCTGCAACCGGATGAATGCTGGATTCTTGACACCCGGCTGCCGACTGTAAATCTGCGCATGAACCGCCAGAGCAAGAACGCCCAACGCATCGCCGAAGCGCTGGTTGGCCATCCCAAAATCCGCAAAGTATACTATCCCACGCTGTTCGATGATCCCGAACAGGTGCGCATCTACCAGGAACAGTGCGCTTACCCGGGCGGCCTGGTTTCACTGGATTTGGCTGGCGGAAAAGCGGCCGCGTTTAACCTTTTGCGTCATCTGCAGCTGGCGCGGAATGCCGTTTCGCTCGGTGGAGTGGAGACGCTGGCCTGCCATCCGCGTAGCACCACGCACTCGGCCTGGAGCGAAAAGGATCTCGACGAAGCCGGCATCGGCGACGGACTGGTCCGCATCTCGCTGGGGATAGAAAACTGGCGGGATTTACTGAGCGACTTCGAACGCGCCCTGGACTTGGTGTAACTCGTTAACGGAAAAACATCCGCCACGTAGCCACCACAAGTGCGTGAGTAATCATAGACGCACGTACGCTCCCGCTTCGCAAATATAAGAGTCCACAGGCAATTCCGAGCGGCACGACGACTGCGGCGCGACGCCAGTTCGGAAACTGGTGATACCACAAGTGCGCGCTGCCGAAGAGCACCGCTGCGATGAGTACTGCGGCGACCGCCGAACCCCAAGCGTTGTGCAGAGCCCGCGTGATCACGCCCTGGAACAGCAAATCTTCGCCCAGCGCGACCACCCAAAGAATCCCGAAGAACGTCCCTATTCCAATTCCCGCCACTCGCCACCATGGCCCAGGGAGCGGCGCAAAGCGAACATCGTGCAGCGCCAGCGCCAGCCCAATAATTGGCAGGATGGCCGCCAAGTAATAGACCACGCCCAGGCGCCATTCACGGCCGGTTGGCCAAAGCCCGAAGGCGCCGGGATCCCATTCGCGGAGCACCAGCAGCGCTGCGATACCCAGCCTTAGCCACATCAAATGCCCCAGAATATCGACCTGTAGATTCTCGCCATAAGGCTCGAGATAGAGACGCGGAAAGACGCGCGTGACCAAAGGTGCGGCGGCAATCAACAGAAAGCCTACATCATAGGCGCGGCGCCGGGGCAGCACGGCGTGCCAAAAAGCCAGAACTCCGGTAAGCAGCACCAAGAGGTAAAAAGCGTTGCGTTGAAAGGTTCCCGAGCCAAGGCTCAGGATCACGTACGGGATCACTGCGCTGAGCCACAAGACGGCTGCTTGCAGGCGTTTAGGCCGAAATGTAGAGAACCACAACCGCGTCTCTTCAAAGACAGAACCCAGGTAAAAAACCGCTTCAAACAGAAACGCCGGGAGGACGGCGGCCATGATCCAATGGGAGTGTGGATGTTGTCTCGAATAGAACACTGCCGTAAGCAGCAAAGCCAGCCACGTGCCCGCTAAACATATGAAAAATGGGCGCAGACTCCTGTGCATCGCCCTCATCGTAGCATCGGCAAACCTGTTACCGGCCGCCGAGCCACCCGCGGGATTCTTGAGAAAGATAGCGGTCCGTGAATCGGAAACTGCCCGCGCACGGGAAGAATACACCTACCGGCAATCAGTCAACGTCCAGGAATTCAACATCCAGGGCGCCATTACAGGCGAATACCGGGAAGTGCGCGATGTCACTTTTTCGCCCGACCAGAAATCCGGCAGCCCGGTGCGCTACGAACAAGTGATCGTCCCGGCGCGCAGCACTCTCACGCGGGTGCGTCTCACACCGGAAGACTTCGCCGATATTCGTAATATCGAGCCCTTCCTGTTAACGGTAGAGAAGGTATCCCTTTACGAGGGCCGTTACCAGGGAGAAGAGACCATCGACGGCGTGCTGTGCTACGTCGAATTTGTGCGCCCGCGCCAGATTTTCTCGGGACAGCGGTTCTTTGAAGGGACGCTGTGGGTGCGCGAAACGGATTTCGCGGTGGTTCGGAGCGAAGGGCGCGCCGTTCCGCAAATAGACACGCTGAAAGAACAGAATCTGACTCCGCACTTCACTACGCTGCGCAGAGAGGTGGACGGCAAATGGTTCTTTCCGGTCGAGACCTATTCAGACGACACGCTCTTTTTTCGCGACTGGCCGCAGCGCCTGCGGACCGTAATCCGCTATATGAACTATAAGAAGTTCGGGGCGGAATCGACGTTGATCTTCGGTGACGCCCCGCAGCCTTCGCCAACTGCCGGAACGCCCGCTCCAGCGGCGCCGACGCTACCAGTGAATCCGCCGCCAATCAAGCCGCAATCAAAAATAGACCCGAGACCACCCGACCTCCGGGGCGCGGTGCCCGAAGGGTCGCATCAGCCCTGAACCGGTGCATCTTCCCCCTCCCGGGTTTCCTGCAGCCGGGCGAAGTCTTCGGGGGTGTCAATGTCGACTGCAGCCTCCGGGAGCGGATAAGCAGCCACCTGCAAACCAGAGCCGCGCAGCAATTGGCGCGCCCCCGCTTCGGGCGGCAAACCGGCAAGCGCGCCAAACAGTTCGCGTGAAAAGAACGCCGGCACACCCAAGCCCCCGCTGTAGAGCGCGGCAACAGCCGGGACGCTGCCCGCCTGCAACAACTGCCGCATCGCGCTCAGATGCTCAGCCAGCACGCGCGGTTGATCGGCCAGCAGGACCGCCACCGCCTTCAACTCGGCTCCAGTTTCGGCAAGTCCCCGCATACCGGCGTTGAGCGAGGAGCCCATGCCGCTCTGCCACGCCGGATTTTCTACCACTTCCACCGGCTGACCGGTAATAGCTGCGCGGATCTCGCGCGCTCCGGCGCCTACCACGACAACTACAGGGTCCAGCCGCGCTTCCAGTGCCTGCCAGATGCAGCGCTCAATCAGCGTCTTCCCCTGGTAGCGCAGCAATTGCTTCGGCGCGCCCATTCGGGTGGCCGCGCCGGCCGCAAGGATAATGGCGCCGACAGTCAAGCCTTTCCACTCTTCACTAAGTGCATGCCCGGATGCGGAGACCGGCTGCCGGGCAACACTACGGTCTTGGCTTCCAGTTTCTTCAGTTCGCGCCGCGCAATTTCAGCCCAGGTGCTGGTGGCATCTAGCTTCAGGTAGGCGCGCCAGTGCCGCAGCGAGCTCATGATATCCCGTAAACCCTGGTACAGCAGCGCCAGATTGTAGTGCGCGTCCGCATAATTCGGATGCAGCCGCAGCGCTTCCTGATAATGCGCCAGGGCGCTGGCCGGGTCGTTTTGCTCGTCGTACAAATTACCCAGGTTGAAATGCGCCAGCGCATACGACGGATCGACCGCGATCGCCTTCTTGTACTGTTCTTCGGCGTCGGCCCAGGCATGTCCGTTGAAGAAAACCGTTCCCAGATTCACCAGCGCGCCCGCCGAATTCGGGTCTAGTTGCGCCGCTTGCTGATAGGCAGCGATGATTTTCTCGTAGGGTGCGCCGGTTTGTTCCAGTTCCAGGCCATGTTCAAACCAGCGATCCGCTTCCAGCTTGTTGCGCAGACGTTCGGCAATCTTGACTGCATTTTTTTGAGACGCGGGTAACTGCAGGAGTTTGCTGATTTCCTCCTGGTCAAAATCGAAGAGCATCTGGCCGGAGCCAGGCTCAAGCTTCTGTTTGCCGATCTTGATGCGCACCCGGCGCCCGTCTTTATACACCTGAACGTCTTCGCTCAAATCGGGCGAATCCTTCAAGTAGGTCTCCAGCGATTGCATGGCCTTGCGAATCAGACCAGGGTGGGCGTGCTCATTGCGTAGCTTGATCAAACGCTTTAGCTTGAGCAAGTCACGGAATTTATAGACGGTTAACTCGGGGATGAGCTGTTGCCGTTCCCAACTCCGCAGTTGGCGGTTCTCGATTTGGAGCAATCGACAAACATCCTTACGAGCGAAGGCTCCGCCCGCTTCGCGCTCCACCGTTAGCATAGGATGTTGCGAGGCATCTCGCAGCACAGGAAGATCATAACACCGAATTGGGAATGCGGAAAAACGTCGATTTTCCGTTTTCAGAGCTCTTTTATCCCCTTGTACTTGAAGCAATTGACAGACCTGTAACCTCATCTCATACTAAAGTGGTCGTATATCATGGCTGTAGAGATCGAGAGTCATAGAGAATGGCGCACAAAAAGAAGGGCATAAAGGCTGAAGGCCAGATGGCGACGACCTTGGCCGATCTACCCACCGGTCAGCGCTGCATTCTTGATCGCCTCGACTTGCCCGACGATCTGGCCCGCCGCCTGATGGAGTTGGGCTTTCTACCTGGAAACGAAATCGTTCCCGGACGGCGCGCACCGGGAGGAGGGCCACGAGTGTTTCGCGTGGACGGCTCCGAAGTAGCGTTGCGGGAAGAAACTGCCTCCCGTCTCTATTTGCGCCGCGATCCGGAATCCGACTTGATCGTTCTTTCATGAAAATGCGTCTGCCATGAGTAGCTGCCACGGAGAGACGCCCCGCGTTGGCCTCCTGCCAAATCCGTCCATACGACCGCCGCGCGCATCGACGGACCGGCCGACTATCGTGGCACTCGTGGGACCACCCAATTCCGGCAAGTCCACTCTTTTCAACCGGCTGACCGGTTTACGCCAGAAAGTGGCTAACTTTCCAGGCGTCACGGTGGAGCACCGCATCGGGAAAGCGAAGCTCAAGAGCGCGCAAGAAGTGTTCCTGGTGGATCTTCCCGGCGTCTACAGCTTGAGCCCTCACGCGGAAGATGAACAGGTCACCGCAGATGTCTTGAAGGGCGAACGTCCGGACTTAAAGCCCGACGCGGTTGTGCTGATTCTGGACGTGACCAACCTGGGGCGGAATCTGGTGCTGGCGGCGCCCATTCTGAGCTTGGGTCTTCCCACGCTGGTGCTGTTGAACATGGCGGACGATTTGGCCGTACGCGGCGGCAAAGTGGACGTCTCGGCTCTGGCAGCTGAATTGAACACGCCGGTCGCGTTGATCAGCGCTTCGAAAGGTACCGGAATCGATCGGATTCAGCAGTTTCTGCTAGGCACAGCCGCCCGCCTGAACGCGCCGCCGGCCAGGATCGAGTTGCCTGTTTTGCAGGATGTTCCCAAATGCCGGCAGTGGGCGGCAAATCTGGGCGTCCGGGCTTCCTACAGGGCGCCTGCTCCACCGCTCTGGACGCGTCGGCTGGATGCCGTGTTTCTTCATCCGATTGCGGGTCCGCTTATTTTTGCCGCCATCGTGATTGCGGTATTCCAAAGCATCTTTTCATGGGCTCAGCCGGTAATGGTCGGGCTGCAGGAAGCGGTGCAGTTCTCCGGGAACTGGATGAGAGAAGTTCTGCCCGATTCGCCCTGGCGGTCTTTGTTAGTGGACGGAATCTGGAGCGGTGTCGGGTCGGTGCTGGTATTCCTTCCGCAGATCCTGATGCTGTTCCTATTTATCGGGATCTTGGAGGATTCGGGCTACCTGGCGCGCGCGGCGTTGATTGCGGACCGCACCATGGCGAAATTCGGGTTGCAGGGCAAATCGTTCATCCCCTTGCTTTCCGCCTACGCTTGCGCCGTGCCCGCCGTGATGTCTACCCGCGTTATCGAGAACAAGCGGGACCGCATGGCAACGATTATGGTGGCGCCGTTAATGACCTGCTCGGCGCGGCTGCCGGTCTATACGCTGATTATTGCCGCCTTCGTGCCAAACCGGCCCATTCTCGGCAATTTCCTCTCACTCCCGGCCGCCACCATGTTGAGCCTGTATATTTTGGGTTTCGTGGTGGCTATATCGATCGCCCGGCTGCTTAAATCGACGATCCTGAAGAGCCGCGGCACGTCCTTCGTACTCGAAATGCCGCCGTACCGCTGGCCCACCTGGCAGTCGCTCAGCTTGCGTCTCATTGACCGCGCGAAGGTGTTCCTGCACCGCGCCGGGACGGTGATTCTGCTGGTCGCAATCGTGCTGTGGGTGCTGGCCAATCTGCCGCTCGAAAACGGTAAGGCGCCAGAACTTGCGCATAGCTTTGCGGGCATGATCGGCAAAGCCATTGAACCGGCCATCAAACCGCTCGGCTTTAACTGGAAAATCGGCATCGGCCTTATCACTTCGCTGGCGGCGCGCGAAGTGATTGTTGGCACCATGGGCACCATTTACGGCATCCAAGGAGATGAGCAGGCGAAAGGCTTGCAAATCGCGCTGCACCAGGACCTAAGCACGGCCGGAGCCGTATCGCTGCTGGTATTCTTTGCCTTTGCCATGCAATGCTTTTCTACGCTTGCGGTGGTGAAGCGGGAGACCGGCGGATGGGGCTGGCCGATCTTCCAGTTTTCCTACATGCTGGCGTTAGCGTACGCTGGTTCCTGGCTGGCGTTTCATGGCGCCCGCTATTTCTTCGGATGAACAACATATTGAACGTAGTGATTCTCGGCTCGGGCTGCGCCGGAAACACAGCAGCTATTTATGCGGCCCGAGCTAACCTGCAACCCCTGGTGCTTGAAGGACATGAGCCCGGCGGCCAGCTCTCCATCACGACCGAAGTGGAAAACTTCCCCGGCTTTCCCGAGGGTATTCACGGCCCGCAGCTGGTACAAAACATGAAAGAGCAGGCGCAGCGTTTTGGCGCCGTTTACCAGCACGGACGCGTGGCGCACGCCGACCTATCGAGCCGGCCATTCACGCTTCAGCTCGAAGACGGCACCAAGGTTCAGACACGGACGCTGATTGTGGCGACGGGAGCATCGGCGCGCTGGCTTGGATTGCCGAACGAACAAAAGCTGATCGGCCATGGCGTGAGTTCCTGCGCGACATGCGACGGGTTCTTTTTCCGAGGTAAGAAAATCATCGTTGTGGGCGGCGGCGATTCGGCCATGGAAGAAGCCAATTTCCTAAGCCGCTTTGGCAGCGAAGTAGCGCTCATTCATCGCACCGAGACGTTCCGCTCGTCGAAAATCATGTTGGACCGCGCGAAGGCCAATCCGAAGATCACATTCCTGACCAACACGGTTGTCGATGATATTTACGATGTCCACCAGGGCGCGGTGACCGGCGTGAAGCTGCGCAACTTGAAGACTGGTGAAATGTACGATCGCGCCGTGGACGGCTTCTTTGTCGCTATCGGTCATATTCCCAACACGAAGCCATTCGCATCGCAGCTCGATTTAGATGCGGACGGCTACATCGTTTCGCACGGCGGCGCGCGCACCAATATCGAGGGTGTTTATCATGCGGGCGATGTACAGGACAGAACGTATCGTCAGGCGATTACCGCATCCGGGGCCGGTTGTATGGCCGCTATCGAAGTAGAACGGTTTCTCGAGGCCGACGGACATTGAGTCGACGCCGGGGAGTCGACGCCGGGCGAACCCTGATAGCATGAAAACGAAGTGAAGCTCCACGAAATCATCGGGCTTGCGAAATACGCCAAGATGGATAACGCCAGGCGGTTTGCCAAGCACGTTGTTCCGGAGGTAGTGCGGCCGGCGCAGATCATTTGGAATCAGGCCGTAGGCGCGCTTTTCCTGGTGCTGGCGGTACCGGCGCTGCTGAAAGCGGTACAGGCCTATCGCGCCATGGAGCATGATGCGAAAAGTGGCTTCGGTTTAGGCCTGTCCCTGGTCTTCTTTGCGGTCATGGTGTTCTTCGGTATTGCGTCGTTTTTGAAAGCGCACCGTATTGCATCGCGGATTCCCCGCTCCTAGTCGCCAATGTCCAAGCTGCCCGGCCAATTCCCCTTCACGCGCGGGATCTATGCCGACATGTACCGCCGCAGGCTCTGGACCATGCGGCAGTATGCCGGCTTCGGGACGGCCGAGGAAAGCAATAAGCGTTATCACTTTCTGCTCACGCAGGGCATCACGGGCTTATCGGTCGCATTCGACCTTCCCACGCAAATGGGCATGGACTCCGATCATCCACTGGCTGCGGGAGAAGTGGGCCGGGTGGGAGTGGCCATCGATTCGCTGGCCGACATGCAGGTGCTGTTTGAGGGCATTCCGCTCGAAACAGTCAGCACCTCGATGACGATCAACTCGACTGCGGCTATTCTGCTTTGCCTGTATACGCTGGTGGCCGAGAGCCAGGGCGCGGACCGCGGAAAGCTTTCAGGCACCGTTCAAAACGACATTCTGAAAGAGTACATTGCGCGCGGAACCTATATTTATCCGCCCCGCCCGGCAATGCGGGTCATCACGGATCTGTTCGCCTGGGCGGGTCAGGAAATGCCCGAATGGAACACGATTTCGATAAGCGGTTACCACATCCGCGAAGCCGGATCGAGCGCCGTACAGGAGGTAGCGTTCACGCTGGCGAATGCGGTTGCCTATGTGGAAGCTGCGCTGGCGGCCGGATTGGCGATCGACGATTTCGCGCCGCGCCTAAGCTTCTTCTTCAACGCGCACAACAACTTCCTGGAAGAGATTGCTAAATACCGGGCAGCGCGGCGGCTCTACGCCAGCCTGATGCGGGAGCGCTTCGGGGCAAAGTCCGACCGCTCGTGCATGCTGCGATTTCACGCTCAAACGGGCGGCTCGACTTTAACGGCGCAGCAGCCCGAAGTGAACGTAGTGCGAGTTGCTTTGCAGGCTATGGCGGCGGTGCTGGGAGGCACTCAATCTCTGCACACGAACGGGCAAGACGAAGCACTTTCTCTGCCGAGCGAGAAATCGGCCAGAGTAGCGCTGCGCACCCAGCAAGTGATCGGCTACGAGAGCGGAATCGCCGCGGCTCCTGACCCGTTTGGCGGCAGCGAGTACATGGAAAAGCTCACCGATGAAATCGAGGCGGGCGCGCGCGGCTATCTGGCGCGAATCGACGCGCTGGGCGGAACACTGGCGGCCATCGAGAAGGGCTACATACAGAGCGAAATTCAGAATTCGGCCTATCAGTATCAAAGAGCCGTGGAGGAAGGCCGCCAAATCGTCGTTGGCGTGAATAAGTTTCAGACCGATGAAACCGAATCGCCGAAGACCTTCCGCCTCGATCCACGCTTAGAGCAGCAGCAGGTAGAACGGTTGCGGGCCGTACGCGCCTCGCGGTCAGCGCAAGACTCGGCTGCGGCGCTGAAGGGACTGGAAGCGGCCGCGCGCGGCACGGAGAACCTCATGCCCAGAATTCTAGAATGCTGCCGCACTCTTGTCACGGTAGGCGAAATTTCCGACACCTTACGCTCAGTTTTTGGGGAATACCGCGAGTCGTTCTAGCGTCGCAGGAACTTGGGGCCAGCAGTAAACCCTAGAATAGGGGTTTGGACTACATCCACATTATTGGGGCCGGCCTGGCAGGTTGCGAGGCCGCCTTTCAGGCCGCGGAAGCGGGCGCGCAGGTCGTGTTGCATGAAATGCGTCCTTTGAAGAGTAGCGCCGCACATAAGACAGATGCCTTTGGGGAACTGGTTTGCAGCAACTCACTGAAGAGCGAGCAAGTGCATTCGGCTCCCTGGCTGTTAAAGCAGGAAATGCGCGGGCTCAATTCACTGCTGATGCGGGCCGCGGCGGCGGCGCGAGTGCCCGGCGGGCACGCATTGACGGTCGACAGGGAGGTTTTCTCGGCCGGCATCACGCAGGCAATCGAATCACACGCCCGCATCAAAATCAGGCGAGGCGAAGTGACATCCCTTCCGGGGGACGGCCTGGTCATTATCGCTAGCGGGCCGCTGACCAGCGAACCGCTGGCGGAAGAGATCGGACGGCTGACCGGCACGGACCGGCTTTACTTTTACGACAGCATCAGCCCGATTGTGGCGGCCGATTCCATTGACATGTCAATCGCATTCCGGGCCTCGCGGTATGGGAAGTCGCTCGATGGCAGTGACGACTACATCAATTGTCCGTTCAACAAGGAGCAGTACAACACCTTTCTCGACGCGCTCCTGACGGCTGAATTCTACGAAGCACACATCCCCGAAGACAAGACGCCTTATTTCGAGGGCTGTTTGCCGATCGAAGAGATTGCGCGGCGAGGCCGGGAAACACTGCGGTTCGGGCCGATGAAGCCGGCGGGTTTGGACGATCCGCGAACGGGCCGGTGGGCATTTGCCATCGTGCAATTACGGCAAGAGAACCAGCGAGCCGATAGCTATAACCTGGTGGGCTTTCAGAACCATATGAAGTTCGGCGACCAGGCCCGCGTGTTCCGCTTGATCCCCGGTCTGGAGAAGGCGGAGTTTCTGCGCTTCGGGCAGATGCACCGGAATACGTACATCAATTCACCGGCGCTGCTGCGGCCTACGCTCCAATTGAAGAGCGATGCCCGGATCTTTTTCGCCGGGCAGATTTCGGGAGTGGAAGGCTACGCGGAAGCGATTGCGACCGGTTTGATGGCGGGGCGGAATGCAGCGGCACTGGCGCGCGGAGATGAGCCGGCGGTGTTTCCACGCGAGACCGCGCTGGGGAGCTTGTGCCACTACATTACACAAGCGGATCCGCGCCACTTTCAGCCGGCAAATATCACGTTCGACTTGCTGCCGGCGCTGGACGAAGACACCAAACGTAAACTGAAGCACGATAAGAAGGCCCGGCACGCGGAAGTTTGCCGGCGCGCGGAAGCGGCATTCCACGGATT
>Ga0193743_1002336_pt1 | contig 13522 bp, 13 predicted proteins | sample L2c2metaG_FD_143038 | JGI IMG/M metagenome (GOLD analysis project Ga0193743, IMG submission 143038) | Soil microbial communities from a riparian zone of the East river system, Colorado, United States - L2c2 | ecosystem: Environmental > Terrestrial > Soil > Riparian zone | place: USA: East River... | reverse complement strand
TGAAGCCTACTCGACTTTCAAGCTCTGCAATCTGTTTGCTTAAAGCCGGCTGCGTGATCTTCAACCGATCTGCCGCTCTCGTGAAGTTCAGTTCCTCAGCTAAAGTGACCGCGGCCAACTGAAGCCGGATATCGACAGGCAAGGACAATGGAGTAACCCCAACGGTGCATTTGTAACTGCTCTGCTTCAAAATTGCGTTGGTTGCTAATAATGAATGATTGCGGCTGCAACGTCGCTCTTCCGGTCCTGCATTCACGGCCTGTTCAAGTCTCTGTTTCTAATGTGACGCAGATCGGAACCGAAAGGTTCAGATATTTTGAATCCCTCAACTTAGGCCAACATCTGAGTCGTAAGGTTCATATGTCCGTTTTGAAAAAATGAGGAGGAGAAATCATGGGTAAGCTTCAGGGCAAAGTTGCCGTCATCACCGGCGGTAGCAGCGGAATAGGCTTGGCAACGGCTAAGCGGTTTGTCGAGGAAGGTGCTTACGTGTTCATCACGGGCCGCCGTCCAGCAGAATTGGAGAAAGCAAAGGCAGAGATCGGGAACAATGTGACGGCGGTGCAGGGGGACGTAGCGAGCCTGAGCGATCTTGATCGCCTCTATCAGGTCGTGGGAGACGTGAAGGGTTGGGTGGACGTCGTTGTAGCGAATGCTGGCTTTGTAGAGCACGCACCACTAGCACTCGCGACATCAGAGCACTTTGATAAGACATTCGGAATCAATGCTCGCGGAGTCTTCTTCACCGTTCAGAAGGCCCTTCCCCTTATGAAGAACGACGGCTCTGTCGTTCTCGTCTCCTCTGGACTACACCTGAAAGGCTTTCCAGCTCATTCGACCTATTCAGCCACCAAAGCTGCTGTTCGATCGTTCGCTAGAACGTGGGCTGCGGAACTGAAGGACAAAGGCATCCGTGTGAACACCTTGAGCCCCGGCGCAATCGATACCCCGATTATCGACGGCCAATTTCCGAACAAAGAACAAGCAGATGGAGCGAGGGCAATGTTTGCTCAGATGACGCCCCTTGGACGCATCGGACGTGCGGAAGAAATAGCCGCCGCGGCGCTGTTCCTTGCGTCTAGCGAGAGCAGCTTCGCTACTGGCATCGATCTGGTCGTTGACGGCGGAGTGACACAGCTCTGATTGACACGATCATACCCTGCTGTTCCTTCCCGCACTTTATTCCATCTGGACTCGGGTCAATCACCAGGCATGAGAGAAATCAATGTACAGCTCATCGAGGCGGCTCTCGCCGATCCAGCGCGCTACCGCGCGCTGGATCTGATCTGCGGTTGCGAGACGATTACCTCTCAGGCGCTTTGTGAGAAGCTTGGCCTCACGGCTGCGACGATTTCTCATCACCTGCGTCAGCTTCGTCTCGCGTTGCTGATCGAGTCAATCAAGGATGGGCGCTGGCGATTGCATAAGGTGAGGCGAGAAACCCTAGACGCTTACGTCGAAGCGCTCTCCGCCCTTGGGAGTCTGGAACGTCCAGGCGAGGGGTAGTCGTTTTCGATCTTGGAACAATCGCCCGGAAAAGGAGCGATTCCAGCCGCGATGTGATCGCGTCTCGAATCGCTCCTTATTGGTATTAGTTTTGGATCACGACTTCGCAACGAGGCGGATCTGGCCGGCATGAAACATCGCGTGGGCTGTCCGGATTTCGAAGACCGCGAGGCGATTGCGTAGCGGTTCTTTTGCAAAATCCTCCGCGGAGACTGCTTCGTGCTTCTGGAGCAAATCCGCAGGCGGCATCGCCTCGATTGCGCTGGTCACCTTGGCGTTCACCTCTGTGAACATCTTTCGAAGTTCGGCGGCGGCTATTTCGTCCGGGAATGTGCGGTCTGGATTGGCAATGAAGAGATCATCCAGTTCCGGGTGCAGCCGTTCGCCTAAGCCCAACATGGGAAGCAGGCGATCGTGATATGCGGCAAGATGGCCAAGAATGTAATAGACCCGGTTTCGCCCCGGTGATACTTCCGATTGCAATTCATCGTCGCTCAGAGAGGATAGGAGTTTTTCGAGCCGAGCCGTCACGGTCGTCCAGGTTTTGATTGCAGTAGCTGCGAAGAGCTCTTCGTTCGTCACGTAAACTCGCTTTCTGGTTGAAGGGTTTAATCTGGGTTCCGACGCCGAGTGCTCCGGCAAGCTAGAACTAATAGGTCTTGAATTCTTTTATTTCCGAACCGTAAGATTCAGATGAGGCGTTTTCACGGCCCGATTCAGAACTTTCAACCTTTTTGGTCCAGATGTGTATCAAATAGAAGGTATGACTAAGACGACCGACAATCCGAGGATGGGTCGCCCGAGAGGGTTCGACACGACGGCTGCGCTGGATGCGGCGATGCGCGTCTTTTGGGAAAAGGGTTACGAAGGGGCTACACTCACCGATCTGACTGACGCCATGCGTATCAACCGATCCAGCATGTGGGCCGCTTTCGGCAATAAGGAAGAACTCTTCAAGAAGGCATTTGGGCGTTACATCCACACGTATCAGGGATACATGCGCGAAGCCCTTGAGAAGCCCACGATTCAGGAAGTAATCGAATCGTCGCTTCGTAGCACCGTGGATTTTCTGTCCACTCCCGGCTATCCAAAAGGGTGCCTCTCGGTGCATGGAGCGCTCGCGGTTGGAGATGAGGCAGAGCCCGTCAAGCAGTGGCTGATTCAAGGAAGAAAGGATGGCGAAGCGCTCGCGAGAAAGCGATTTGAGAAAGCGAAGAAGTCTGGAGAACTTGGAGTAGATGTAGACCCGGCAGCATTGACCCGTTACGTTATGGCGCTCATTCAGGGGCTCGGCGTACAGGGCGTGAGCGGAGCGACCAAAGCAGAATTGACCAAAGTCGTTGATACTGCCCTTCGTTACATGGGCTATTAGAGCTCCAGTCAGCAATCCAAAGCTAAAAAGGTTCACGCTCGCTGACTACTGGAGCGTGAACCTTTTCTGACTTAGAGGAGCCTTAGAACGCGAGGCCGCCGTTGACGAAGAAGTTCACACCAGTGATCCAGCTAGCACGCGGGGAGAGCAAGAAAACCGAAGCTTCCGCGATGTCCGCAGGCAGACCGAGGCGACCGAGCGGAACCATGGAAACGGCAGCCTCGGGCGGCGCGCCCATTGCAGCCATAAGCTCGTTGCGGATGATGTCTCCGCCCGGTGTCTCAACGCCGCCGGGAGTGACAGTGTTGACCCGGATCTTATGCGCCGCTCCAAGTTCCTTTGCAAGCGCCTTGGTGTAGTAGTTCAGTCCGGCCTTGCTAGCGCCATAGTGAACCAGAGGACCTCCTCCGGGCAGATCGCTACCGGACGAGATCATAAGGATCGAGGCGTCTGTCGATTGCTTCAATGTGGGCAACGCCGCGTTTGTAACGCGCACCGCAGACAGAAGATTTGACGCGATGGTTTCCTGCCAGTCAGCATCTGTGATGGCTTCCGAGTTCGGCAAGACCAGCTTGGCTGCTGCCGCATTGTTGACGAGGATGTCGAGCCCGCCAAGGATCTTGATTGATTCGTCAACGATCTTCTTGCAGCCTTCAGGGGTCAAGATATCGCCCGTAACGAATGTTGCACCTGCGGGGGTTTGCTCGTGACGGTTACGCGCTGCTACGACAATCGAAGCGCCTCCGTCGAGAAGACGTTGTGCGATGGCGGCACCGATACCACGGGAACCTCCTGTGACGAGAGCGCGGCGACCCGCGAACTCCTTAGATAGGTCAAGAACTGAATTCGACATACTTTCCTTTTCTCCTTTGTGGGCAACCTGCACTGATCTTGGGATCAAATTTCTGAACCGTAAGATTCAGATGTAAATAAGCCACAGGCGATGCAAATATTTTGGACTTTATCTAATCGGCGAGTCATCCAAGACGCCATATTAATAGAGTGTTTCTTAATCTTCGTTTCGCGCAGCCATCGCAAATATTGCATCCGGATTGAATCCATATACATCTGAACCGACAGATATGTAATTACGCCAACTTCAACCTATCTGTCGTCGAAGCGGGCTTTCCGCCAAGGCTGAGAAGTCGGTCGTGATTGAGGACCTGCATGGAATACAGGAAGCTCGGCAAGAACGGCCCATCGGTGTCCTCCCTGGGCCTCGGCTGTATGAGAATGTCCGGCGTTGCTGGGCGGCGTCCTTCGAGTGGGCCCGACGGTGACCAGGAGAGCATCGCAACAATACGCGCAGCTCTTGACGCCGGAATCAATCTCCTGGACACAGGCGACTTCTACGGGATGGGGCACAACGAACTACTCGTATCGAAGGCCATCGAAGGACGCCGTGACCAGGCGTTTCTCAGCGTCAAGTTTGGTGCCCAACGCTCTCCGTCAGGAGCTTTCCTCGGTGCTGATCTCCGAGCCAACTCCGTAAAGAACTTCGCGGCCTACTCCCTCCAACGGCTCAATGTTGACGTGATCGACTTATATCAACCGGGCCGCCTTGATCCGTCCATCCCGGTCGAAGAGACAATCGGGGCCATCGCCGACCTTATCCACGACGGAAAGGTTCGCTTCCTCGGGCTATCCGAGGTTAGCGCGGAGCAACTCCGCAAGGCTCATCGAGTGCATCCGGTGGCCGCTCTTCAGATTGAATACTCCCTCGCCAGCCGATTCATTGAACGCGAAATCCTACCAACGGCTCGTGAACTGGGAATTGCCATCGTCGCCTATAACGTCACGGCTCAAGGCTTGCTCACTGGCGGACTCTCTGAATCTTCGGCGTTTGGTAAGGCTAACCTCAGACAGAATCTCCAAACAGTATCGACTCTCGACGTGATGGCGAAGGCAAAGGGCTGCACGCCGACGCAACTCTCGATCGTGTGGCTTTTGTTGCGCGGCGATGATGTTGTCCCCATAGTTGGAATGTCGCGGCGATCCAGGCTGCCAGAAAATCTCGCCGCCATCGATATCCGGTTGAACGCGGACGAGCTCGCTTTGCTCGATCGTGCTTTCACGCCAGGTGCAATTGTCGGACAGCGAGGATCGGCGGACTTGAAGCACCTCTCACCGCGCTAGACGAGAGTGTTACGCCCTGGGCGGCGAAATAAGTTTGCAATAACTCAACAAGGAGACGACACACAATGGCCCTTACAGTCCTGACGATTGCCTCAAGCCCGATGGGCGAGAGGTCCGTTACCCGCAAGCTCACCGACAAGGTAGTCGATAGTCTCAAGACCACATTCCCGGACAGTCACTTCGTAACGAGGGATCTCGTGACTGCACCTCTGCCGCATATCGACGGACTGTTTGTGGCTGGCGTCTTCACCCGGCCAGAAGACCGAAATGAGGCACTCCAGGCGGCCGTCGCTGCATCCGATAAGGCCGTAGACGAATTGATTGCAGCCGATGTGATCGTGATTGGAGCGCCGATGTATAACTTCGGCATTCCATCCTCTCTCAAGGCTTGGATCGATCACGTCGTTCGCATGGGCCGGACGTTTACCAATGGTGCTTCAGGACCGGAGGGTCTCCTTCTCAACAAGAAGGTCATCGTTGTATCCGCACGCGGTCACGTCTACACGGCGGGGCCATATACTGCGTGGGACCACCAGGAACCACAACTTCGCACCGCGCTTGGATTCATGGGGCTGAGCAATATTTCCTTCATACGTGCGGAAGGCTTGCAGGGCGGTGCGGAAGCATCTGAAAAGGCCTTTACGCAGGCAGACCAACAGCTCTCAGAGGCCGTCAACAGTGTCAAGGAGCTGGACTCGACGAAATCGAGCCTTGCCTCATGACAAGCCCATCTTCCAAACAATCTGTCGGTGTTGCCTTGGTGACGGGCGCGTCATCCGGCATTGGTGAGGCAATTGCTCTGGAACTCAACAGGATCGGGTTCACCACGTATGCCGCAGCACGGCGGGTCGGACTGATGGCCGGACTGAAGGACGCGGGCATCCGCGCCCTCAGTCTCGATCTCTCCGACAGTCTCAGCATCCACGACTGCATCTCTACGATCCAGAGAGAGAGCGGTGGCGTTGATGTCCTTGTCAATAATGCCGGCTACGGGCTGTTTGGCTCTATCGAAGAGGTTGCTCTGGAGGAAGCTCGCTATCAGCTTCAAGTGAACCTCTTTGGGCTCGCGGAAATCACGAAGCTGGTTCTGCCAGAAATGCGTTCTCGTCGTAAGGGCAAGATCGTGAACATCTCCTCCGTCGGCGGCGTCGCTGCATCCCCTTATGGCGGCTGGTATCACGCATCGAAGTTTGCCGTCGAAGCCCTCTCGTCGTCTCTGCGGCAAGAGTTGTTTCCATTTGGAGTGGACGTAGTAATCGTGCGTCCCGGCGCAATCCGGAGCGGATGGAGAGATGTGGCGGGTGAATCGCTGATTAGAAACTCTGGCGGCGGTCCTTACGCCAAGGCAGTTCAAGCCATGTACTCGAAGTTCATGAGTCCCGACTTCGAAAAGATGGTCACCGATCCAAACGCCATCGCGAAGGTGGTCGGTGAAGCCGTGACAGACCCTCGCCCCAAAGCGGTGTACACCGCCCCTCGCTTGGCTCGGAACATCATCCGCATCAACAAGCTGCTGGGAAGTGAACGGCTACGTGACGCCTTTGGTCGCCGCTTCCTCGGATTACCAACCAAGATGTAGAGAAACGGACGGTCGACATGCCACGGAACACACCTGGAAGTACCCGCGTAGCCACAGAGCCTATCTTTACCCCATATCAGTTGGGGACGCTTACCCTGCCGAACCGTATTGTCATGTCGCCTATGACGCGCGCACGGACCACCAGTGAAGGAAGGGTTCCTCTCCCGATTGAGGCGGTCTATTACGCGCAGCGAGCCTCTGCCGGACTGATTCTCACAGGTGGCATTTACGTCAGTCGTCAGGCAGTTGGCTCGATCAATGTTCCCGGCCTCTACACCGCAGAGCAGGTGGAGGGCTGGAAAGCAGTGACTTCCGCCGTTCACACGATGGGCGGACGCATTTTCGCTCAACTAGGACACTCCGGCTCCGTGTCACATCCAGACCTTCTGGACGGAGCAATGCCGACAGGTCCGTCGCCTATCAACCCGTTGCAGAAGATGTTCACTCCAATAGGAATGAAGGACACGATCACGCCACGAGCCCTCACGAACACTGAGATAAAAGAGATCGTCAAGGACTACGGAACCGCCGCCAAGAACGCAAAGGAAGCGGGCTTCGATGGCGTAGAGCTTCACGGAGCTAACACTTACCTGATTCCGCAGTTTCTGAACTTGGCTTTGAATCGTCGAACCGATGAATACGGGGGGTCGCCTGAGAACCGTGCTCGATTCCTGTTCGAGGTACTAGAGGAGATCGCAACGGTATGGGATAAGAACCGCATCGGCGTGAAGCTGAGTCCGACGCTCCACGGCGTGGGGGCGTTCGTCGCCAGTGAAGAGTCCCTACCGACCTATCACCACATCGCCGAAAGGCTGAATGCTTTTACACCTGCATACCTCCATCTGCTGAGAGCCATCAACGATGTCAGCAACTCGCCACTCGCTGTGTTGCAGGCCAACGCATTACAGCATTACCGTTCGATCTTCATCGGGACGATCATCGGCAACGGCGGCTTTGACCAAGCGCAGGCCAATGCCACCTTGAAGGAAGACGATGCAGACTTGATCTCGTTTGCCCGCCTCTTCATCAGCAATCCCGATCTTGTCGAACGCTTTTCGGACGGCTCTCCCTTGTCCCCCAGTGATCCTCAAACCTACTATCGGGGTGGTCAAGAGGGCTTCACCGATTACCCCCGTCGAGTCGCCAGTGGGCTTTCTTAATGAGGCCGAACGCCTAGTACGTACATCGATTGACTCCCGACGGTTTTGCTCATCACATTTATCAGGACTTATCGAAACCCGATTTTTACCAGTCTGACCAGTCTCACCGTGGCTCGTGCATAGAGATTGGAAGCACGTCGGTGTTTTGTGCAAAGGAAAACCGCACCCTCCGCAATTCGATATAGCTTTCCGCTCCGTAATGCAGCGTGTTACGCGAGAAATATGGTGGCACCTGCATCTGAAACTGTGCCCGCCCCTGCGACACGTTGCTTACCAGCAGATCCGTACGGCTCCCAATATCCAAACGCAGCCGATCTCCTGCCTTCAACACTACTGGCTGTGGCGTCAGACTGAACCTAAGCGTCACTGGCTCATCGCGGACCAACGGCACCGGAACATCGATGTCGATAGTAATCTCCGTTGACGTACTCCGTTTAGCATCTATCTTCCGTAGCGCAGGCCTTATCGTCCCCAGTGACAACGCGTGATACACGCCCGCTCCGTCGACACGTCCAACCCGTGCCACCACATGCGAGTCAATCTCGCTGCTGCTGAACTTGAGATTCGCAGTAATCGGTCCGGAGAACTCCGTCTCCTCCGTCATCGTCATCTCGTAGCTCGCTATTTGATTCGCTACCTCGTCGAATCCCGCTGTCACAATCGCGCCCAGCGGAGTCGCGGCCCAGCGGTTCGATCCGGTCTCGTCGTCCTCCCGGGACAGATGGTGCATTGCAGCATCTGCATCGCCTTCGCCGCCGGCAGCTAGATAAAACCGTTCCGCCACACTTTCAGGAATAGGAAAATCCGTGGCTGTTCCGAAAGCCTCGGCACCCTCCTTCCAATACCGCACTGCAGGTTGCTCCGCATAGCCATTTGCCGCGCCGTACAGCAGGTGGTCGAAGAATGCTAGCGCCTCCAACTGCCAGTGATAGCAAGGCAGCGAATACTCGGCCTCGCTTAGGATCATCCATCTCTTGTCCTTCGCAGTCCCGGCGTTTTCAAACAAGTCGTACGCACCAAACTGGTGCAGGTTGAAGTGGCCGGGATTCTGCACTACTACAAATGGCACCTGAATCTTATCCAGCGACCCGGATGGTCCTGCCGGAATACTGTTCGTCGCGCGCGTCTTGCCGTCCAGCACCCAGCTCGCAAACATCTCCCGCATCGCCCTCGTCGGAGCCTTACGCTGAAAGCTCTTCATGATCTGCAACATTCGCTTCTGCACCATCGGCTTCCACCAGCGCTTCAGCGGCGAGTTGAAAACGTGGCTCAGCAGCGCCCGCACCAGCGGTGGAACATGCAACCGGGTTTGCGTGTCGGTAAAGTTGGCTCCCATCCACAACGCCAGAAAATCAATCTGCGGAGCTCCGCCAAACATCACAATGTGCCGGAAATAGTCCGTGCACATCTCAATGCTGAAGAAGCCTCGCAACGCTGGCGGTTGCCGCACTGCCACGTCTGGTTGGGTCATTCCGTAGTACGAAGTCCCAAACAGCACTACGTTCCCATCGCACCACGGCTGCGCCGCCGCCCACGCAATTGCCTTGGCGTGATCTTCCACATCAGTACCGTTGAAGAAGACAACACTTTCTCCCTCCGAACGTCCCATCCCACGACGCGCTACCACCACATGGACATAGCCTCGGTCCGTAAACACCGGAGGACTGCCCGTCTCATTCGTGCCCGTGGGCGCGCCACTCGACTGAACATCCTTGTTATAGGCGGCATACACCAGGATTGCCGGGTACCGGCCCTTCACCTTCGGTGTAAAGACATCCGCCGCCAGAGAGACGCCCTCGCCCACCGGAATCATCTGGTCCGCATACAGCACGCAGCCCAGCCCGCTCTTTACTGCCGGTCCCGGCGTCCAACCAGCCAATTGCGTACCGTCCAGCCCGCCTTTGATTGGAATCAAATTGTCCCAAAAATTTACCTCGGGATAAGTCGTAGTCATCCTGTTGCTCCTTTTCTCATCGAGGTGAGAGCAGCTTCCAGCGTTCGAGCGGCGCGCCGCTCTCCGTTCTTCCGCGCCGTCGCAAGATCAATTACCGCCATTCCTACCGACATGGAATGAAGCTGATAGCAACGCTCATCCGTCGGCTCAATGTTCAGATTGATGAGAAGCTTCCCGGCGCGAACAATAATGCCATCCGCTAATTCTCGAAAGAACTCACGTAACGCAGGTTCCTGATCTGCCGCTTGCGCCAGTGCCATGATGACCCGTGTATTTTCATGGCGCACCGCGACACTGGCGATAGTCGTCGCGGCCTTCCGCACCGATGAGGCCGTAAGGATGCCGTCTACTGCGACAAGCTGTCGGTCAATTGCTACCCGGGCCACGACCATCAATAAATCAATCCGCGTTGGGAAGTAATAGGTCAGATGGCTTTGGCGTAGTCCGGCGGCTGCTGCCACTCGCGGCTGCGTGAATCCTGCATAACCTTTCTCCCGCAGGATGGCTAAGCTCGCGCTGAGAATGCTTTGTCTATGATCCTGCACAATATCTCCTTGCGTCTTGGTAGGTAAACCAACTGACCAACCGTTACTGATAGTAAGCTCCTGTCACGGGCGGCGCTATAGGGGTTTCTACACGCGGCACCGTGTGGTTCTACACATTCGAAGATTCGTGACTGGATTCGAGGGAATTTCTAGCAGCAACCAACGCGTTCATCCCAGTAGAGGACGTCTTTTGGCTTCGTTGCTGATTGAACAGCCTCCCACCCTTACCAGAGCCTGTGTCGAGGTAGGTATCGATAAACGGGGTTCTCGTCACTCAAGCGCTGCAGGCAGCAAAGGGGAAAGGTGCAGGAAGGGGGAACGTCGTCCTGCCGTCCGGCGCGGAGCCAACTGATGTGCAAAATACTTTGGGGAGCCTCACGGCTCCCCAGAGTGATTTAGGCTGCTTTGCGATTCTTTACCGCTCCTGATGGGATTGGTTTGGCCTCCTTTTTCGTCTTTTCCTTGACTGCAAACTCCTGTTTGACCTTGAGGGCGATGGCATCGGTGTTGACCTTGTATACGGCGGCGGCCTCATGAAGCACCTGCGGGGCGTTGCCGCGTGAGGCAGCGAACACGATGGTCAGTTCGACCAATACCCTCCCCAACACGTTCTCTTCTGCACGACGCAGGAAATCGGCAAACAGCTTTGTAATGGAGTCGCTGTCCTTGGCCTTCCTGATGCCGCGTTGCTTGGCGACGATGGCGAGACGGTTTTCGTCCAGCATCGTTGCCAACCGTTCGACCACAAACAGCAGGTCACGCTTCATCAGACGCACCGGGACGGCTGCGCCGATGGCGGCGAGAACACGGATGCCGGTCGTCTCGGAGATGGCCTGTTCCCGCCGCTGCTTATCGTGCTCCGCTTTTGCCTTGGCATTGTCTGCGTCGGTTTGCTGACGATTCTGCGGCTGCTTCTTCGGCTTGGGGTGATGCACCGGGCACTCCGGGTTAACGCACACCTTCTGGATGGTGCCCTGTCCGTGGCCTTCGGCAACGATGGCCTCGGTGACGAACTTGCACGTCTTGTACTCCGGCCACTGCGCCCGCTGCTTGTCCTCCGGCTTGTCATCCCGAATCGCCACGTACTTGTTGCGCGGGAGAATGGGGCTGCCTTCGCGCTGCTGCCCCTGAAACGTGCTGATCTGCACGAGCTTGGGTTTGGCGGCGACGGTCTGCGCGATATGCGCTTGTACCTTCGCGTCGTAGCAGCTTGGATTGGTGCAAGCATCCTGCTTGCCAAGGTCGGCAAACAGCAGCTTGTTATGCCCGGTACGGCTGGGGCAGTCCACGCAACTCCCGGCGATGGCGACAAGATGAGGATTGCGCTTGTCGAACGGAGCGTCTTTCAGGAGCAAGAGCACGTTCGTCTCAATCCAGAAGCGCAGAGAGCGCACAGGCAGGAGAATCCGTGCGGGCTTTTCGCCACCCCCGTTGTAGACCTCCTTGAAACACGCGCTCAGACCTTGCTGCTGGAGGTCGGCTGGCAGCTTCGCCAGCATGAGCGCATGACCCACGCCGATGTCGTTGCGGTAGAACGTTTCGGTAACGGCCTCGCACAGTTCGGTCAGCTTCACCCGCTGGGCGATGTAGACGGGCGTTTTGCCCACCTTGGCCGCAATCTGCTCGATGCTGTACTTCGGCTCCTCCAAGGTGAGAAGCCGTTTGTAACCCTCGGCCTCTTCCATCGGGTGAACATCGCGGCGCTGGAGGTTTTCAATCAACTGCGCCTCCAACACTTCGGCATCGGTAAGGTTCTTGATACGGACAGGGACGGTCGCAACTTCGGCTATCTGCGCGGCGCGGTAACGCCGTGCGCCGAAGACGATCTCGAAGCTGCGCTCACTGAGTGGCCGCACAAGCAAGGGCGAGAGGACACCCTTATCGCGAACGGTCTCGGCCAACTCCTTCAAGGCGTTCTCCTCGAAGATGCGGCGCGGGTTGGTGGTGGACTCGGTGAGCATCGCAAGCGGAAGGTCGCGGTACTCGGTGGCATTGGCAATGGTGGTGTTCATGGTGATGTGCTCCTTTCGAGCGGTTGCACTGCATGGGGTTGTGGAGCGAACGCGCTGCCCTGTGTCGCCCCGCTGCGGAAAGGGTTCAGGCGCGTGGGGACTGTTGCCGCTTGAAGGCTTCAAGGAAACCCTGCGAACGCAGATTCTTGTCCCACGTTTGTGCCAAGGCTTCGTGCTGCCTGTGTAGCTCGATCCGGTGGACATAGTTGCCATCCAGCACGTAACGGCTCCACCGCTCGATGCCGACGTAATCGTTGCGGTAGTAGAACGCCGAGAGGTGCGGCCCTCCGGCAAGCCCAAGCTCGAAGCGCATCTCCGGGTCGCGCAAGAGGTCGCCGTTGTGTTTGCTGTAGTGACAGACGGAGAGGGCTGGCAATCCCATCGGGCCGGACTCGTCCAGAGCTTCGATCACCAACGCCATATAGGTTGCTTTCTCGATCTTGAGGCTGAGGCCGGGATGCCACCCACCGGCCATCTTGAGGATTGCGAGGATGGTCTGCATTACGCCACCTTCGCCAGTTCTGCATCGGGCATCGTCGCGGCTACGGACGGCTGCAATGCGGCGAGGATGACGGCGGAGGTCTGCTGGATGACTTCAAGCGATTCGGCCAGCAAGGATGCGTTGCCGTGGTACAGGTGAATGTAGTCAGCCGAAGCGGTTCCGGTTTCCAGTCCTACGGCTTTGCCAATGACAAAGGCGATGGATTCGGCCTCTGTCTCGCGCACAACTTTCGTCGTCGCGGTGCGCCGCTCTGCCTTGTGCAACATCTCGTGGGCAAGCTCATGCACAAGGGTTGAAAACTCCTCGGCCTTGGACTGTCCGGGCAAGATGGCGATGCGCCCGCCGTAGCTCATGCCAAGCGCGGGCCCGATGCGCTCGGTAAAGACAAGCTCGATGCCCTGATGCTCAATGAAGGCAATCAGACGGTCGCGGTTCTCTCCCACGTCGCCCGAAATCTCACGCAACTCGGGAAGCTCTGCACCTTCGGTCTGCGAGACATCGAAGACATACGTGGAACGAAAGCCAACCAATACCGCCGTGTTCTGCTTCGTGATGTCTTTCTCGGCTTCTTCCTGCTTCTTGCGACGAATGCCGACGATGGGGGCAAGGATGCGGATGCCCTTCTCGCCCTTCTTCACGGAGCGGCCTAGCTCCTTCCACTTCCAGAACCCGGCTACGCGGCTTGCGTCGGGCCTCTGCCGCGCAATCTCCAGAATGTTTCCGAACGAGTAGTTGTGAAAGCGGCTCATCGCATTG
>Ga0193743_1002335_pt1 | contig 13528 bp, 14 predicted proteins | sample L2c2metaG_FD_143038 | JGI IMG/M metagenome (GOLD analysis project Ga0193743, IMG submission 143038) | Soil microbial communities from a riparian zone of the East river system, Colorado, United States - L2c2 | ecosystem: Environmental > Terrestrial > Soil > Riparian zone | place: USA: East River... | reverse complement strand
CGGTCGATGGTGTTCAACACCGACCTGGCCGAGGCGCTGGAGCTGGACAACATGCTGCAGCAGGCGACGGTCAGCCTGCACTCCGCCATCGGCCGCACCGAGAGCCGCGGCGCCCACGCCCGGGAGGATTTCCCGAAGCGGGACGACGCGGTCTGGCTGAAGCACACGCTGGCCTGGCTGGATGAGGACGGACAGGTCCGCCTGGACTATCGCCCGGTGCACATGCAGCCGCTGTCCAACGAGGTCGCGTCGATCCCGCCCAAGGAACGAGTCTACTAATCCGGCAGGATCGCCACCGCCCGGGTCCAGCCGGCCGAGGCGGCGCGGATCTTCACCGGGAAGCAGCTGACGGTGAAGCCGGTGGGCGGCAGCGCCTCGAGATTGTGCAGCTTCTCCAGGTGGCAGTAGCCGATGTCGCGGCCGGCCTTGTGGCCTTCCCAGATCAGGCTGGCGTCACCGGTCTCCTTGAAGCGCTTCGCCGTGTGGCTGAACGGCGCGTCCCAGCTCCAACCATCGGTGCCGACCAGGCGAATGCCCTGGTTCAATATGTGCAGCGTGGCGTCGCGGCCCATGCCGCAGCCGCTGTCGACATAGTCGGCCTCGCCGTAGCGGGCGCCGGCCCGGGTGTTGACCAGGACGATCTCGAGCGGCTTGAGGGTGTGGCCGATCCGCGCCAGCTCGGCATCGATCTCCGCCGGGGTGACGATGTGGCCGTCGGGCAGGTGGCGGAAATCCAGCTTCACCCCGGGCTGGAAGCACCATTCCAGCGGCACCTCGTCGATGGTGATGGCGCGTTTGCCGCCATCCATCGTCGGGTGGTAGTGCCAGGGCGCATCGAGATGGGTGCCGTTGTGGGTTGAGATCGCGACCCTCTCCTCCGCCCAGCCCATGCCGTCGGGCAGTTGCTCCGGCTTCAGCCCCGGGAACACGAAGGCGATCTCGCGCGCCGTCTCCTCATGGGCGCGGTAGGTGATCGAGACCTTCTGGAACGGCGGGTCGGCCGGAACGTCGTTCTCCAGCGGGATCGAGATGTCGATGAGCTTGGGCATGGTCCGGTCTCGGGTTTCGGATCAGGGAACGATGGTGCCGGTGCAGGCGCCGAAGCCGATCGGCACGAAGCCGTCGCGCCGGCACCGGGCGGTGAAGGTGATTTCGTCGCCATCGGCGAGGAAGCCGCGCTGCTCGCCGTTCGGCAGCGTCACCGGCTCCCGCCCGCCCATGGTCAGCTCCAGCAAACTGCTGAGCTGCGCCCGGGTCGGGCCGGAGATGGTGCCGGTGCCCAGCAGGTCGCCCGGCAGCAGGTTGCAGCCGCCGGAGCTGTGATGCGCCACCATCTGCGCCGGCGTCCAATAGAGGTATTGCGCGTTGGAGGTGATGATGACGGTCGGCCCCTGCCCTTCGGCCCGCATCCGGGCGGTGGACAGCCAGACCGTCAGCTCGACATCCAGCCCGCCGGCCGCCTGGTCGGCGCCGTCCAGCAGATGGTCGAGCGGCGCGGGATCGCCCTCCGGCCGCAGCATGGCCGGTGCCCGGAACGGACGCAGCGCGTCTGATGTGACCACCCAGGGCGAGACCGAGGTGCTGAAGCTCTTGCTCAGGAATGGCCCCAGCGGGACCATCTCCCAGCGCTGGATGTCGCGCGCCGACCAGTCGTTCAGCAGGCAGAAGCCGACGATCCGGTCGCCGGCCTCGGCCACCGGGATCGGCTCGCCGAGCTCATTGCCCGGGCCGATGTAGAAGCCCATCTCCAGCTCGAGGTCCAGCAACTGCGACGGGCCGAAGCCCGGCCGCCCGTCGCCGCCGCTGCGCGGCGCGCGCTGGCCCTGCGGCCGCCGCACCTCGCCGCCGCTGGCGCGCACCGAGGAGGCGCGGCCGTGATAGGCGATCGGCACCCATTTGTAGTTCGACGGCAGCGGATTGTCCGGCGCCAGCAGGGCGCCGGCGGCGCGGGCATGATGGATGCCGGCGAAGAAGTCGGTGTAGTTCCGCACCTCGGTCGGCAGGTGCAGCCGGCAGGCGGCGGCATCGTGCAGCAATTCGGGCCGCGGCGAGGCGTCGGCATCGAGCAACGCCGCCACCTGCCGGCGCAGCTCGGTGCGGACAGAGGCAGGCAACGCGAACAGAGCATTCAGTGCCCCACCCTGCGCAGCATCAGCGGCCTCGGCCGCGCCGCCGGTCAGCAGCCCGGCGGCATGGGCAGCGCCGACATCCAGGATGCTGTCGCCGATGGCGATGCCGAATCGCGGCGCCCCGCCGGCCGGGCTGAAGACGCCGAAGGGCAGGTTCTGGATCGGGAAATCGGCCCCGTCCCGGTTTGCGGTGGCGACCCAGCTGCGGCGCCGGGGATCATGCGTCTGGTCACAAGCTGTCATCGCGAAACCTTGTTTGCGCCATCTGAGCACGGGTTGAATGCCGAGGCCCCGGGGATCGGGCCGATGCGGCATCGTGTCCGCCGCGCCCGGCCGCAGCGCGTCGCCGACATCCCAAGCCCGCATCCCGACCGAGCACGCCAGTAAGTAACTGCAGCAGCTGTGCAAGCATTTCGGCCACAAGATTCCGGCCACCTTCGACGCCGAAAAGGGTCAGCTGACCTTCGAGATGGGCACCGCCACCCTCGCCGCCGAGCCCAACACCCTGGTCCTGCACAGCGATTCACCGGATGCCGCCGGCCTGACCCGGCTGGAGGGCGTCATGGCCTCCCACCTCGTGCGCTTCGCCTTCCGCGAGGAGCTCAAGATCGACTGGACGCCGGCCGGCTGAGGCGGCGACTGCCGGCAGATCACCGGACCTCCTCTCCTATTGTCATGCCACGGTCAAGCCCGGCAATGACAGGTGGAAGCCATCAGTGAGAGCGTAGGTTGGGTTCGCGTCGGCGAACCCAACATCGCCGCCGATTCAGCCCTTACTTCCCCCGGCAATCGTCCACATCGGTGCCGGCGGCGCACAGGCCGGTGCCTTTGCCGGGCTCGTCGCAATCGCCGTCCTTGGTGAAGGGGCAGGCGGCCGGCGCCGCAGCGCCGCTGTCGCCCGAACCACTGCTCGGCGCACTGCTGCGGTTGGGCGTGCCGCCGGCCGCCGAGCAGTCGGCGGTGTCCGTGCCGGCGCTGCACAGCCCGGTGCCCTTGCCCGGCTCGTCGCATTCGCCGTCATGGGCGAATTCGCAAGAATCGGCCGGTCCCGACCAAGTCTTGTCGCCGGCCGGAGGCGTCGGGGCGGCCGGTGGAGCGGGCGTGGCCGGGGCCGGTGACCCCGCGCCGGCGCGGCAGTCGGTCACGTCGGTGTCCGGGGCGCACAGGCCGGTGCCGCCATCCGGGTCGTCGCATTCATGGTCCTTGGCGAACTGGCAGCTGTCGTCACCGCTGGCCGCGGGCGGGGCGGGAACCGCCGGAGTCTGGCCAGCGGGATGCGCCTTGCAGTCGGTCGCATCGGTGCCCGCGGTGCAGGCGCCCGAGCCGATGCCGGGTTCGTCGCATTCACCATCCTTGGCGAAGGGGCAGCTGTCGTTGCTGGCGCCCGAGGGCGGCGTCGGCGAGGCCGGCACCGGCAGGTCGCCGCGCTTGGCCTTACAGTCAGTGGTGTCGGTCCCGGCGTTGCAGGCGCCCGAGCCGATGCCCGGCTCATCACATTCGCCGTCCCGGGCGAAGGGGCAGCCGTCGGCGGCATCGGGCGGCGGGGCGGATTGCTGCGGCGCGGCCGGCGCCGGGGGCTGGGTCGGGACGCCGCCGCCCTGCCTGGCCTTGCAGTCGGTGGTGTCGGTGCCGGCAGCACAGGCGCCGGAGCCGATGACGGGCTCGTCGCAGTCATGGTCCTTGGCGAAGGGGCAGCTGTCGTCGCCCGGCCCCGCGGCCGGGGCCGGCGTCTGGGCCGGCGCGGCCGGAGCAGCAGGCGCCGCGGCGGCGGCGCAATCCGCCGTGTCGGTGCCGGCGGCGCAGTGGCCGGAGCCTTTACCGGGTTCATCGCAGCGCTGGTCGAAGGCGAAGCGGCAGGAATTCGCCGGGTCGGCCGCGGCGCCCGGCCTGCAATCGGCGCTGTCGGTGCCGGCGGCGCAGGTGCCGCTGGTCTCGTCGCATTCGCCGTCATGGGCGAAGATGCAGGAATTGTTGGTGCCGGCGGCCGGGGTCTGCTGCGCCGCGGCGGGCGCCGCATGCAGCTGGAGGCCCAGGATCAGGACCGGCAGCGCCGTCCACAGCCATCCCCGCGTCGAAGCCATGCGATGGTCCCCTTCCCTTCGGCCGCGTCGATCGGCGCACCGCCATAGATACATGCAGGAGAATGGCATGACAAAGGCGGCCGATCCCTCACCTCGCCCGTTGCCTGGCCCGTTGCCTGAATGGAACGATCGGGCGTATCAATCCGCCCTCTGCAGAAAGATGGTTCCCCGAGCATGAGCACGCCCACGCCCGCCCCCGTCCATGTCATCGGCGCCGGCCTCGCCGGCAGCGAGGCGACCTGGCAGCTGGTGTCAGCCGGCGTGCCCGTGGTGCTGCACGAGATGCGGCCGGTGCGCGGCACCGAGGCGCACCAGACCGACGGCTTCGCCGAGCTGGTCTGCTCCAACTCCTTCCGCTCCGACGACGCGATGTACAACGCCGTCGGCCTGCTGCATGAGGAGATGCGGCGCTGCGGGTCGCTGATCCTGCGCCATGCCGATGTGCACAAGGTGCCGGCCGGCGGCGCGCTGGCGGTCGATCGCGACGGCTTCTCCGCTGCCGTCACTGCCGAGCTGGCGAACCATCCGCTGGTGACGGTCGAGCGCGGCGAGGTTGCCGGCCTGCCGCCGGAGGCCTGGGACAGCGTCATCGTCGCCACCGGCCCCCTCACCTCCCCGGCCCTGGCCGAGGCGGTGCGCGGCCTGACCGGCGAGGCCGAGCTGGCCTTCTTCGACGCCATCGCGCCGATCATCCATCGCGAATCGATCGACTTCGACACCGCCTGGTTCCAGTCGCGCTACGACAAGCCCGGCCCCGGCGGCACCGGCAAGGACTACATCAACTGCCCGATGACGAAGGAGGAGTACGACGCCTTCATCGCCGAGCTGCTGGCCGCGCCCAAGACCGAGTTCAAGGATTGGGAGAAGGACACGCCGTATTTCGACGGCTGCCTGCCGGTCGAGGTGATGGCCGAGCGTGGGCCGGAAACGCTGCGCTTCGGCCCGATGAAGCCGGTCGGCCTGACCAACCCGCACAGCGACCGCAAGCCCTGGGCCGTGGTCCAGCTACGCCAGGACAACGCGCTGGGCACGCTGTTCAACATGGTCGGCTTCCAGACCAAGATGAAGTACGCCGAGCAGGTGCGGGTGTTCCGCATGATCCCGGGCCTGCAGAACGCGGAATTCGCCCGGCTGGGCGGGCTGCACCGCAACACCTTCCTGAACAGCCCGCGGGTGCTGGACCCGACGCTGCGGCTGAAGGCGCTGCCGCGGCTGCGCTTCGCCGGGCAGATCACCGGCGTCGAAGGCTATGTCGAGAGCGCCGCGATCGGCCTGCTGGCCGGCCGGATGGCCGCGGCGGAGCGGCTGGGCCACGCCATCATCCAGCCGCCGGCGACCACCGCGCTGGGCGCCCTGGTCGGCCACATCACCGGCGGCGGCGCGGCCGACACCTTCCAGCCGATGAACGTCAATTTCGGCCTGTTCCCGCCGCCGGAGGTGCCGGAGCGCCAGCCGGGCCAGAAGAAGGTCAAGGGCCGCGACCGCAAGACCCTGTATGCCGAGCGGGCGCTGGCCGATCTCGACCTGTGGCTGGGGCGGCGCGAGGCGGCGTAACCCCTCGTTCAGTAGCGCCCGAGGACGGCGCCGCGCACCAGGTCGGCCTGGCGCAGCGGCGGCGGCTCCTGGACCAGGGCGGCGAAGACGTTGTGGTCGGCCCGGCGCAGCCGGCGCAGATAGCCGTCGGCGAGGCGGGCGGACAACAGCGCCGGCACCGCCGCCCGCGGCACCCCCCGCCGCAGCGCCCGCGCCTCGGCCAGGCGCGCGGCGGCGGCATCCGCCACCTGCGCCACGGCCCGCCGCAGCCCGTCATGCGGCTTCATCTCGAACAGCAGGCCGCGCTCGACGCCGGCTGCCGCGACGATGTCCTCCGGCAGGTACAGGCGCTTCTGCCGGGCGTGGAACGGGATCGCGCGCATCAGCCCGACCAGCGCCCAGGCCGTGCCGATCTTGACCGCCGCCTCATGCGCCGCGCCGTCGCGGATGCCCAGCACCTCGAGATGCAGGCGCAGCAGCGGCCCGGCGGTGTCGGCGGCGTAGCGTTCGAGATCGGCCAGCACCGCCGGCGGCTCGTCTTCGAGGTCACGCTCGCGGGCCTCGATCACGGTCTCGAAATGGCCGCGGCTGAGCCCATGCGCCGCCACCGCGGGCGCCAGCTCGTCCAGCACCTCGTGCCGCCGCGGCTTGGCGTCATAGATCTCACCGATGGCGTCGTGCCACCATTGCAGCCGGATCTGGCCCAGCAGCGGCTGGCTGACCACCTCGCGCGTCTTCGCCACCTCGATATTGAAGGCGTAGAGCGCGAACAGCGCCGCGCGCCGCGGCGCCGGCGTGAACAGGCAGGTGAGGTAGCGGTCATGGTCGAGCCGGCGAACCTGCTCGCCATTCTGTCCCAGGAGGTCTGATGTCGGCATGGCCGCCCCTATATGCCCGGTCGCCGCCCGGATCGCCACCGGCGATGACCCTGCGGCAGCGAGATGCTTGCCAGGGAACGCTTCGACCCTAAACTATCGATCGGACCACACATCGCGGCGGGCCAGGCCCCGCCCCCACCTTCCAGGAAAGGACCGGGGATCGATGAAGGCGATCATCGTCGGTGGTGGCGTCGGCGGGCTGGTGACGGCGCTGATGCTGCAGGCGCGCGGGCTGGACTGCGCGGTGTTCGAGCAGGCGAGCGAAAGCCGCGAGATCGGCGTCGGCATCAACACCCTGCCGCATGCCATCCAGGAGCTCGCCGGGCTGGGGCTGCTCGACCGGCTCGACGCCATCGCCATCCGCACCCGCGAGCTCCTGTACTGCAACCGCTTCGGCCAGGTGATCTGGCGCGAGCCGCGCGGCCTCGACGCCGGCTTCGCCGTGCCGCAGTTCTCGATCCATCGCGGCCGGCTGCACGGCGCCCTGCACCAGGCCGCCCGGGAACGGCTCGGCGGCGAGATCCATAACGGCCGTCGGCTCACCGGTTTCGAGCAGGACGAAGACGGGGTCGTCGCCCATTTCGTCGACCGCCACGGCGCTCCGGCCGGATCGGTGCGCGGCGACCTGCTGGTCGGCGCCGACGGCATCCATTCCACGGTGCGTGGCGCGCTGTATCCCGGCGAGGGTCCGCCGCGCTGGAACGGCATGATGATCTGGCGCGGCGCCAGGGACTGGCCGGCCTATATGGACGGGCGGACCATGATCGTCGCCGGCGGCATGCAGGCGAAGGCCGTGCTGTACCCGATCGCACCGGGCGAGACACCGGAGACGCGGCTGACCAACTGGGCGGTCTGCGTCCGGCTGGGCGACGGCAGCACGCCGCCGCCGCGCCGCGAGGACTGGTCGCGGCCGGGACAGTTGGCCGAGGTGCTGCCCCATGCCGCGCGCTTCGCGCTGCCCGAGGCCGACATCTCGGCGATCGTCGCGGCGACGCCGGAGTTCTGGGAGTACCCGATGTGCGACCGCGACCCGCTGCCGCGCTGGCGCCATGGCCGGGTGACGCTGCTGGGCGACGCCGCGCATCCGATGTACCCGGTGGGGTCGAACGGCGCGTCGCAGGCCATCCTCGACGCCCGCGCCCTGGCCGATGCCCTCGCCGAGACCGGAGACGTCGCCGCGGCGCTGGACCGCTACGAGGATGATCGCCGGCCGAAGACCGCCGAGATCGTCCGCCTCAACCGGGTCGGCGGGCCGGAGGGGGTGATCGATGCCGTCGAGCAGCTGGCGCCCGACGGCTTCACCGACATCGACGCGGTGCTGTCGCACGACCAGCGCCAGGCGATCGTCCGCGGCTATGCCTCGGTCGCCGGCTTCGACCCGGCCAAGCCCCGCTAGGCGGGCGGCGGCGGCAGGAAGTCGACGTCGTAGCGGGCGGCCAGCGCCACCACCGCCTCGGGCGTCTGCTGCGGCAGGTCGTGGATGGCCTGGAACAGCTCGACCAGCCGGCCGGTCGGCGCCACCCAGAACAGCGACTTGGCGATGGCGCCGCTGTTGTTGAAGATGCCGTGCGGAATGCCCTTGGGCAGGCGCACGAGGTCGCCGACGGCGGCGCTGGCATCGACCCCGTCGAGCCAGAAGTCGAGCCGGCCCTCGAGGATGTACAGGAACTCGTCCTGCAGCGGGTGGATGTGCGGCGGCACGAAGGTGCCGACCCCGAAGGTGGCGTGCCAGGCGAAGCTGTCCGCGGAGATCTGCTTGGGCACATAGGTCTGGCCCAGGATCGACCAGGACAGGTTCTCGATCCCTTCGGTTGCCCCGGTGACGCCGGGAGTCATCGCCTTCATCGCCTGAACCTCGCGCTGCTGCGGCCGCGGCCCGACCGGCGGCGACCCATCTGCTTCAAGGTTAAAGCAACCCTCGGGAAAAGACAGCCCCGGGTCAGACCGGGATCAGCGCCGCGGCGACGCGCCGGCCTTCCGAGATCAGGACGTTGAAGGTGCGGCAGGCGGCACCGGTGTCCATCGCATCCATGCCGATCCCGGCCTCGCGGATCTGCCGCCGCAGCGCCGAGGGCAGCAGCACCATGCGCGGGCCGCAGCCGATCAGCAGCACCTCGACCGGCGGGTCGATCCGCCGCACCGGGTCGAGATGGGCCAGCGTGAGGTCCTCGATCCGCTCGAGCGACCAGGGCTCCTGGCTCTCTGGCCACACCAGCGTCGGGCCGCGGAACAGCCCGCCGGAGATGCGGAAGCCGCCCGCCGGGTAGCCGTCGATCATCCGCCGCCCGGGCGGGATGACGGAGGAGATCTCGACCATCCCGCTCCGCCCCGCTCAGATCACTTGCGCGACAGGAAGCGGGCCAGCCCCTTCGGCTTCTCGGCCTCGACCGGCGCGTTGGCGGCCGGCGGCGTGCCGTCGTCGTCCTTGTCGCCGTTCTTGTCCGACGCGCTGCCGCCCTTGGCCGGCTCGGTGCGGGCCAGGATGGTGGTGACGGTGCTGCGGATCACCTTGACCCGGACATTCTCGGCGATCTCGACGGTCAGCTCGTCGTCGGCGACCTTGATCACCGAGCCGACGATGCCGCCGCCGGTGACGACGCGGTCGCCGCGGCGCACGGAGCCCAGCATGTCGCGATGCTCCTTCGCCCGCTTCTGCTGCGGCCGGATGAGCAGGAAGTAGAACACCACGAAGATGAGGACGAGCGGCGCAAACTGCACAAGCATGCCGGCGCCGCCGGATGCACCGGCCCCAGCCGCCTGGGCATAGGCCTCGGAAATCAACATCACTCGCTCCACCTTTATAGACGCGCGCGACTATAGCGGCCGGGGCTACGGTTGCAACGGAATCCGGTCCGGACGGCTGCGGCAATCATGCCCAGCGGGATTGATCTCGGCGGGACCGATCGATAGCGTCGGCAGGCCCGGAGCGAAGGAGTATGACCGTTGGCCGACCTCGATGCGACCTATCTGCATCATCTGACCCGCATCGCCGAGGCGCTGGAGCGGCTGTCGCCGCCGGTCCCCGCGCCGACCGACCTGGCCAGCGCCGACGCCTTCACCTGGGACGCCGACCGGGCCCGGCTGCAGCCGGTGCCGGCGGTCAGCCGGGTCGAGCTGCGCCTGCTGCAGGGCATCATGCTGCAGCGCGACCAGTTGCTGGAGAACACCCGCCGCTTCGCCCGCGGGCTGCCGGCCAACAACGCCCTGCTGTGGGGTTCCCGCGGCATGGGCAAGAGCTCGCTGGTCAAGTCGGTGCATGCGGCGGTGAACGGCGAGGCCGGCGGCATCCTGGCGCTGGTCGAGATCCATCGCGAGGACATCGGCTCGCTGCCCCGGCTGCTGCAGCTGCTGCGCGCCTCGGCCCGCCGCTTCATCCTGTTCTGCGACGACCTGTCCTTCGACGGCCAGGACGCCAGCTACAAGTCGCTGAAGGCGATCCTGGAGGGCGGCATCGAGGGCCGGCCGGAGAATGTGGTGTTCTACGCCACCTCGAACCGCCGCCACATCCTGGCGCGCGAGATGATCGAGAACGAGCGGTCGACCGCGATCATCGCCGGCGAGGCGGTGGAGGAGAAGGTGTCGCTGTCCGACCGCTTCGGCCTGTGGCTCGGCTTCCACGGCTGCAACCAGGACACCTATCTCGAGATGGTCCAGGGCTACGCCGCCGCCTTCGGCCTCGAGGTCGACCCGGACACGATGCGGGCCGAGGCGCTGGAATGGACCATCACCCGCGGCTCGCGCTCCGGCCGCGTCGCCTGGCAGTACATCCAGGACCTCGCCGGCCGGCTGGGCCAGAGGCTGGACGCCGCCGGATAGGCGGCGCGACGACCAGCCCCGGCTCAGCCCGGCGGCAGGTACTTGGTGGGGTCGACCGGCGAGCTGTTCTTGCGCACCTCGAAATGCAGCTGCGGCTGGTCGACCGCGCCGGTCTGGCCGACCGTGCCGATGGTCTGGCCCGCCGAAACGGAATCGCCCTTCTTCACCGACAGCGACGCGGCGTGGGCATAGGCGGTGACCAGCCCGTCGCCATGCTGGATCAGCACCAGGTTGCCGTAGCCGCGCAGCTCGTTGCCGGCATAGGCCACGGTGCCGGCGCCGGCCGCCTTGATCGGGGTGCCCGCCGCGGCGGCGATGTTGATGCCCTGGTTCGGCTTGCCGGCGAGCGGGGCGTTGTAGCCGGCGATCAGCGAGCCGGCGACCGGCCAGGCGAAATGGCTGGCCGCGCTTGCGGTGCGCGCCGGGGGCTGGGTCACCGCCGGCGCCGCCACCACGGGCGGCGCGACGACGCCGGGGCTGGGCGCCTTGGGCACGATCGACAGCGGCCCGGTCGGCGTCGGAGCGGTGCCAGCGACACCGGCGGGCGGCACGGCGCCGGGCACCGGCGGCGGGACCACGCCCGGCTGCACCGGCGCGGCGGCGCCGCCCGGCGGCGGCAGGCGCTGGACCGAGAGGCCGTTGGCGCCGGGCGTCACCGTCGCGGTGCCCAGCGGGGTGCCGCCCATCGGCGTGATCGAGGTCGGCCCGGTGGCGGTGACGCCGCCGGAATTGGGCAGCGTGATGGTCGGCGCCGCCCCCGGCAGGGCGCCGGGCGCGCCGGGCAGGCGCAGGGTCTGGCCGGTCTGCAGGGCATAGGGCGGCTGCAGCCCGTTGAGCGCGATCAGCTGCGGCATCGACACGTCGTAGCGGCGGACGATCGACAGCACGTCGTCGCCCGGCTGGACCTGGGCGGTCGCCGGGCGCTGCGCCAGGTCATCCGCGCTGGGCGGCGTGTTGCAGGCCGAGAGACCCGCTACCGCGAGGCCCGTCAGTAGGATTGACCGGAACCGCCATCCTCCCCGTCGGGAAGGTCCGGCAGCAACGGCACGAAGCGAACTGGCCACAGATCCTCCCGCTCCAACCCGGTCTCGGTGCGCGTGAAGCGGACCAGGCGCTGGTTCCGCTTCTCGTCACCCATGGGAATCACGATTATACCACCGATCGCGAGCTGGTCCGTCAGCGCGTGGGGCGGCAGGTCGCCGCGATGGGCGGCGGTCACGATGATGCGCTCGAACGGGGCCTGTTCCGGCCAGCCCTTCATCCCGTCGCCCCAGCGCGCGGTGATGTTGCTGATGCGCATGGTCGCGATCCGCCCCAGCGCCAGGTCGAGCAGCGGCTTGTGCCGCTCGATGGTGTAGAGGCGGCGGCAGATCCGGGCCAGCACCGCGGCCTGGTAGCCGGAGCCGGTGCCGATCTCCAGCACCTTGTGCCGGTCGGTGACCGCCAGCGCCTGGGTCATCAGCCCCACCACCATCGGCTGGCTGATGGTCTGGCCATGGCCGATCGGCAGGGCGATGTCCTCATAGGCCTGGTCGAGGAAGGCGTCGGGCACGAAGGCCTCGCGCGGCACCCGCTCGATGGCGCCGAGCACGCGATGATCCGAGATCCCCGACCGGCGCAGGGTCATCAGGAGCCGGATCAGCCGCGGCTCGGCGATCATGGACGGCCTCGCGTCACGCCGGCGCCCTCGTTACGCGTAGGCCTGCCGCAGCGTCGACACCGCGGCGGCGTGGTTGAGGTCGAGATGCAGCGGCGTCACCGTGATGTGGCCCTCGCGCAGGGCGGCCACGTCGGTCTCGTCGCCCTGCACCGCCTCCTCGGTCCGGCTGGTGCCGATCCAGAAATAGGTGCGGCCGCGCGGGTCGATCCGCTCCTCCAGCACGTCGCCGATCTTGCGGATGCCGTGCGGCACCACGGCGACGCCCTTGACCGCATCCGGGTCCACCGCCGGGAAGTTGATGTTGACCAGCACATGCTTGGGCCAGGTCGCGGCGATCGCCTTGCGCGCGACCTCGGCGCCCCATTTCGCCGCCGTCTCCCAGTCCGGCCGCCGTCCGTCGGCGAATTGCTGGCTGAAGGCGATGGCGCGGATGCCCAGCAGCGTCGCCTCCATCGCCGCGGCGATGGTGCCGGAATAGGTCACGTCCTCGGCGATGTTGCGGCCATGGTTGACGCCCGACATCACCAGGTCCGGCCGCTTGTCCTTCATCACCCGGTTGACCGCCAGCAGCACGCAGTCGGTCGGCGTGCCGTCGACCGCGAAGCGCTTCTCCTCGATCTGCCGCAGCCGCAGCGGGCGGTGGATGGTCAGGGAATGGCTGACGGCGGACTGCTCGGTCTCCGGCGCGCAGACCCAGACGTCGTCGGTCAGCTCCCGCGCGATCTTTTCGAGCACCGAGAAGCCGGTGGAATTGATGCCGTCGTCATTGGCCAGGAGGATGCGCATCGTCAGCCCTTCACTTCCAGGATCTCGAGCCCGCCCATATAGGGGCGCAGCACTTCCGGCACCTCGACCGAGCCATCCTGCCGCTGATAGGTCTCCAGCACCGCGACCAGGGCGCGGCCGACCGCCACGCCCGAGCCGTTCAGCGTGTGCAGGAACCGCGTCCCCTTCTCCCCCGCCGCCTTGAACCGGGCCTGCATCCGCCGGGCCTGGAACTCGCCGGTGTTCGAGCAGGACGAGATCTCGCGGTAGCGCCCCTGCCCCGGCAGCCAGACCTCGATGTCGTAGGTCTTGCGGGCGGTGAAGCCGAGGTCGCCGGTGCACAGCGCCACGGTGCGGAAGGCCAGGCCGAGGCGCTTCAGCACGGTCTCGGCGCAGTCGGTCATGCGCTCATGCTCCAGCGCCGACTGCTCCGGCGTGGTGATGCTGACCAGTTCGACCTTGCTGAACTGGTGCTGGCGGATCATGCCGCGGGTGTCGCGCCCGGCCGACCCGGCCTCGGAGCGGAAGCTCGGGGTCAGCGCGGTGAAGCGCAGCGGCAGGGTCTCCTGCTCCAGGATCTCGCCGGCGACCAAGTTGGTCAGCGGCACCTCGGCGGTCGGGATCAGCCAATGGCCGCTGGTGGTGCGGAACAGATCCTCGGCGAAC
>Ga0193743_1002333_pt1 | contig 13532 bp, 16 predicted proteins | sample L2c2metaG_FD_143038 | JGI IMG/M metagenome (GOLD analysis project Ga0193743, IMG submission 143038) | Soil microbial communities from a riparian zone of the East river system, Colorado, United States - L2c2 | ecosystem: Environmental > Terrestrial > Soil > Riparian zone | place: USA: East River... | reverse complement strand
AAAGGAGTTATCTCGACCGATGAATGCCTCTGAGACCTTTCCTCTTCCACAGCTGGACTCACGTTGTCTGGGCTGTAGTTGCCCTGAAGTTTCACCGTTTTTCGACCTAAAGGACATCCCCGCCAACTGTGTCGAGCTGTGCCCGGATGAGAAGGCGGCGCGCCGCTGCTGGCGCGGGAACATGAGCCTGAGCCGCTGCGCGAGTTGTGGATTGATCTTCAACCGGGAGTTTGATCCGCAACTGCTTGAATACGATGCCAGCTTCGAGAATTCACAGGAGTTTTCGCCCTCCTTCAGAGCCTATGCCGACGAATTGGCTGAGCGCTTGATCGGCGACTATCAGCTGCACGGAAAAAACATTGTTGAGATCGGGTCGGGGAAGGGCGAGTTTCTGAAGCGCCTTTCGGTGGGTGGCCAGAACCGCTGCACGGGCTACGATCCAAGCTTTCAGGACTCCGGTGAAGGTGAGCGGGCGGGCGTACGTCTTGTCGAGGACTATTATTCGGAGCGCTATGCATCCCGTCCGGTAGATTTCTTTTGCTGCCGTCATGTGCTGGAGCATTTTTCTGCGCCGGCTACACTACTATCCCGCTTAAAGAAAGCGAACGTGGGCCGTGAAGTGGCCGCCTATTTTGAGGTTCCGAATGCCGAATTTATCTTTGAAGGGCTTGGTCTATGGGATTTAATTTACCAGCATGTTTGCTATTTCACCCTCGACTCGCTAGTCGCACTCTTTGATCGCACCGGTTTCGAAGTGCTGCGCGCTGGTACGGCATTTTCGGACCAATTTCTTTATATTGAGACGCGGCTGCCAGCCCGGCAGCCGTCGGAGCCGGCGAAGAAGAGACGGAGCAACGGTGCGCGGGATACGGCTGCTTCTGCCGAGGCATTTGCCCGGCGTCACAAAGAAACCACATCGCGCTGGTCCGCCTTCCTGAAGGACAGGAGCGATGCCGGCCAGCGCCTCGCATTCTGGGGGGCGGGCAGTAAAGGTGCATCGTTTCTCAACGTTGTTCCCGGCGCTAGAGAGATTGCCTGTGTTGTCGATTCGAACACCCGCAAGCATGGCAAATTTTTGCCGGGTACCGGGCAAATGATTCGTCCTGTTGATTACCTGAAGCAATACCAGCCGGACATTGTGATCACCTTGAATCCGCTCTACGTCACGGAGATCATGTCGACGCTCTCCTCGCTCGGCGTTGCAGCTCGAGTGGTGATCGAGCCGGCTTGATCCGGTTGGTGCCCCTGTGGTCCTTTGTGCCCTGTGGGCGCTGTCTCAAACAAGATGTGGTCGAATGCGGCTGTTACATTCGGATCATTCATTGAATGCGGCAATCTCGACCGTGCAAGCTCCCGACAACTGTTCTTCAATGCTGGCGATAGAGGCTTCTGGCAGAACGCCGCGAAACGGCCCCAGCGATTCCTGGAACAGAGATTGGCTGTGCCGATAAGCGTACACCCAAACACTTCATCCAGATTGGAAGCTGGATCGGTACTGACCAGAAGAACTCGTTTGCCTTGCGTTGCGAGAATTGCGCCGGTACCGCAAGCGATTGAGGTTTTGCCGACTCCACCCTTACCGGTGAAGAATACAATGCGCGGAAGGGCAAACAGATACTCCTGAATATTCAAATTCGTTTGTCTCGCGAGTCAGCTTTGAATGACTGGCAAAGCAAGGCCAACTTGAACTTTTGTCTCATCTAAACCTGCTAGTTCGGCGAGTTGCCTGCGGTCGGGACAAACACCCTTGCTTGCAACCGATCGTTGACCAGGATTAGCGGCAAACACCCGTTCCCGTCGGTTGCGAGGACGGTTTTCACCTGTTGGTTTGCCGCGAACGCCTGGGTAACTTGCGCGAGATTGTAGCGATTCACCTGGACTCCTTGATTGGCGAGCCAATGTAAATCGGCAACGAATCGGGGGAGCACTGGGTCGATGCTTGGTCCGCACACTCCAGTTGAGCAACACATTGGCGGGTCGAAAATATCAATCGTCTTCATATGGAATCTCCTACTGAGCGGGCGCCAACGCTCCGTCTTGCAACTCGGTGGTAAATCGAACTTTCATCTGGTCTCGTGCCGTCCGAAAGGCCTCTATTCGATCGGCCTCTGGTGCATCCGGCCCGGGAGGATCTTGAAATGGCCAATGCATCCGCTTCGTTTGAGCTGGAAAAATGGGACAACTTTCTTTAGCGTTGTCGCAGACGGTGATGACATAATCGATCGGCTTTCCAGCAAACTGATCTACGGATTTGGAACGGTGTCCGGAAAGATCGACGCCTAGCTCTTTCATGGCCGCAATCGCTTCCGGACGCACGATGCTGGGTTTCGTGCCCGCACTGGCGACTTCGAAGCGATCACCCGCCATGCTATGAAGCAGTCCTTCCGCCATTTGACTACGTGCCGAATTGCCGGTACAGAGAATGAGTACTGATTGTTTAGGCCTTTGCGAATTCCTGTTGTAGTTTTGTCTCGCGAAGTGAGCGGGACCAGGCTTGAGCGCCCATTTTGAGATTTCAGAAGTGGCCGAACCGAGAATCTGAGCGCCCACAAGGCGGCCGGAGGGCCGATCTCCCGTCACTCGAAGCCACAGTTTCTTCGCTCCTTGTTTCCAATCCGGGGTCTCGCCGCTGAGGAAGAATGGTAGGCCGCAGATGCTGAAATTAGGAAACTCATCCGCAGGATAAGCTTACTTCGCGAGCACGCAGGGCTGCGCTAATGCCGGCGTCGCTGTCACCTATGATGAGGAGTTTCATGCAATGTTAGGGAGTATCTTCAACAGGGCGAAATTGAAATCCCGGCTCACCGTCTCCAAAATACTTACGCTTGAGCCAAAACGAAACATTCACGAGGGCAATCATTACGGGAACCTCTACCAGGGGGCCAATCACGGCGGCGAATGCGGCGCCGGAATTCAAGCCAAAAACAGCAACGGCTACAGCGATTGCCAGTTCAAAATTGTTGCTCGCGGCCGTGAAAGATAGAGTGGCGGTTTTCGTGTAGTCAGCGCCCACCTTACGTCCCATCCAGAAGCTCACAAAGAACATGAGGACGAAATAGATGAGCAGCGGTATCGCGATCCGGACTACGTCCATGGGAAGTTGAAAGATCACATTACCCTTGAGGCTGAACATAACAACGATGGTGAACAGCAGGGCGGCCAGCGTAATTGGGCTAATCGCGGGTATGAACTTAGTGCGATACCATTCCCGGTCTTTTGCGCGGATAAGAACAAAGCGGGTCAGCATCCCGGCCAAAAACGGGATTCCCAAATAGATAAAAACACTTTCCGCGATCTGGGACATCTGAATATTTACAACACTCCCCTTCATACCGATCAATGGCGGCAGAACGGTGAGAAAAACCCAGGAGTACACGCTGTAGAACAGAACTTGAAAGACACTGTTGAAGGCAACCAGCCCGGCCGCGTAATCTGTATCGCCTTTCGCTAGTTCATTCCAGACGATCACCATTGCGATGCAGCGGGCCAGCCCAATCAGAATGAGCCCCGTGAGGTACTCCGGGTACCCGGAAAGGAAGGTAATCGCCAGGACGAACATCAGAACGGGTCCAATCACCCAGTTCTGAAGCAGAGACAAACCGAGAATCTTTTTGTTCCGAAAGACCTCGCCCAAGCGCTCGTACTGCACTTTGGCCAGAGGTGGATACATCATCAAGATCAAGCCGATGGCAATGGGAATGTTAGTTGTTCCCGCCTGAAACTGTTGAATGAACGCCGTCGTACTAGGGACGAAGTGACCCAGTAGTACGCCAATTGCCATTGCTAGGAAAATCCAGGCAGTCAGAAAGCGATCGGGAAAAGACAGCCGCTTGCGTTCGGCAGGCGCGCACGCCTTTGAACCGATGGGATAGTTTGCGCTTCTATTGATAGTCACTTCAGATGAATCCTCTTGCTTATTTGCCCGTAGTTGACGCGGCGGAATGGCAGCCACAATCGGGTCCGCAGCATGCCGGAAGCGGCTTGACCGCACGGACAAACGCGCCCATGAATTTGTCGGCGACTACCGGCGCCATAGCGTCCACATCCACACCCTGCTTAGATAAAAACGCACGCGCATCCTCGATGTCGTAAATGCGGGTCGGTTCAATTCCAACTTTGGTGAAACCAGCGCTGGTGAGCTTATCCGTGTACTCGCTGTCCTGCAGCGCTCCAGCCACGCAGCCTACCCAAAGCTCCATGTTGCGCCGGATTTCAAATGGAACCTCTCCACGCACAACGACATCGGATACAGCGAACCGGCCGCCCGGTTTCAATACACGGAATGCTTCACGGAGCACTTGCTCCTTATCGCCCGACAGATTAATCACGCAATTCGAGATGATCACGTCTACGCTGTTGTCAGGCAGCGGGATATGTTCGATTTCTCCTTTGAGGAACTCGACATTTTCGATGCCGGCTTTGCGCTGGTTTTCCCGCGCCAATGCGAGCATGTCGTCGGTCATATCCAGTCCGTATGCCTTTCCGGTTGGGCCTACACGCTTTGCCGACAAAAGGACATCAATGCCACCACCAGACCCTAGGTCAAGGACCACCTCACCCGCGTTCAACTGAGCCAGCGCAGTCGGATTGCCGCAGCCGAGAGAGGCCCGAAGTGCGGCCTCCGGAATTTGCCCGGCCTGTGCATCATCGTAGAGATTCGAGGTGATTGGATCGCACGAAGAAGCCGCGGAACCTTCGCAGCAAGAGGTTTCGGAACAACAATCCGTTGGCAATCCTTTACCTGCGATGACACGGCGGGCAGCTTCACCATATTTTTCTTGAACGAGTTCTTTAAGTTCCATTCTTTCCTCCTTTGGAAGTTAATGGCAGATCTGAAACACTGCTTCCGGTTCGATTGCCTTGTTGCGCGTGCAACATTCGGCGTAAAGAAAACTGAGTAGTTCCTGGAGCGTATCGGTGTTGGCGGAATAACGAAGGAAGGTGCTCTCCCGGGTAACTTTCACTAAATCTTCGTTCTTAAGCTTTTCGAGATGGTGGGACAACGTAGATCCCGGAATGTCGAGTTCGGCGCCCATATCGCCTGCGACCATCCCCTCGGGATGAGCGGTGAGAAGGAGTCGAACAATCCGGAGCCTGGCTTCCGTTCCCATGGCAAAGAACATGTCGGCGTATCGCAGTACATCTGGTTCCGTCAGTTTCTTAGCCATCAATCCCAATCCTCTCCGGCAGATTCATCGAGCAAGCACAGAAGGCACCCTACTCCGGCTTGGTCCCGCAATTGCTTCAAAACCGCATCGGACGGCCATTCCGGAACGGTTGAGGAGATGTTGGAGGGGATTGGCTCCGGCGGACTCGCTTTTATATTTCTAGTATTGCCGAAATATTGATTATGTCAAGTGCTTGCCGGTGAGAGGAAGAATTTATTTACACTCGCCGAAAAGACAACCCGGATCGATCGCTTTCGTTCGCGAACAGCATTCCGCATACAGAAAGTTCAGAAGTTCCTGCAGCGTCCCCGTGTTGGCTGAATACCACAGATAGCGAGTATCACGCCGCACCGTCACCAGATTTTCATGTTTCAACTTCTCAAGATGATGCGATATGGTGGAGGCCGGAACTTCTAGCTCGGTGATGATGTCGCCGACAACCATTCCGTCCGGGTGTGCCGACAGCAATAACTGCATAATCCGTAGCCTCGCTTCATTGCCCATTGCGCCGAGCATGTCGGCGTAGTCGGCTGTCCTTCTATTTGGCGACGCTTTTTTCACATCCTCACGATAGCAATCAATTCGAGAAACTTGAAAGGATCCGTGACCGGATGCCCCACGCGTGTTGCTCCCGGCGCACCACGGATGGATTGCTCTACTCGCGGCGCAGGTATGAACTGCGGGAGAGAAATAGTCGTGCGATCACGTTCACGCCCAGAACGAGCGCTAGCGCACAAATCCTGGCGCCAGGCTTGCCGATGCCAATTCTCGTAGGGAGAGATCGCGTAGTTGAAAATCATGATGAAAATCATGACCGGCAGTGTGGCCGTCGGATGCGACCAACCCGCGCTCCAGAATTTCTCGCGTAGTCAGGAGGATCATCACCCGCGCCATGCCGTTAAGCACGGGATTGGACGGTGGATTAAATCTCACCATGTGAACTGGCCTGCGAGATCGGTGACGAGGAACAGGTTATTCCAAGTTCATCCTCATCCCTGATGCCTCACGGGGACATAGCGCCCATACAGCCGCTAAACTTCCCTGACAGCGCGGACACCGCGTCGATTTTACTAAACGATTACAGGTTTTCGACTACTAAGCCAACTGTTCGGACCAGACTAGGATTGTGGCTCACTTAGCTGGCCCGGAAAGGCGAACAAAATGTCGTTTGTAACTGGATTTGCCGTGTACTACATACTTTTCTGGTCGTTCATCACGGTATTGCTATTCTCCTGGCGGGAACTGTCCCGGCTCGGAAATAACGCGGTCACGAAAGCGTCTGCGAATCGAGGTAACCGGCACGCAACAAAGCGTGCACAGAGGAGCTAGAATCTGCTCTCCTCGCGACAAAACAAATCCGCACCCTGAGTTCGAGTGGCAATTCTCACGGGCGCTGATCGACAATAGCCCAGGGCGTTCACAGCGGCTTTGCCGGGGCAAATGTTTTATCGAAATGCAAACCCAGCATGAAATTCAGAAAAACTGTTCAGATCGGATCCGCCCGGGTAACCTACAAGCTCAACTGTAAGTTCGAGATGCATTTTGCCTCTCCGAACGGCACTCATTAGGCCAATTGTCTTCCACCCGCGCGCTCTCAATTGTGGTGTAGAGCAATTTCTCGTCAGGTGAAAATGACAGTGCGACTGGAGCAGGTCCAACTGGAATGTCACCGACAATCGATTCTCGCTCGAAACCAGTTCGACGGGCCATTTCCAGATCAATCACGTTGATGGTGCCGGCATTTTCGTTGCTCACAAACAGATATTTGTCGTCATGCGTCACATTGACATAAACACTGCCTTGATCATTCCCATGGTCGAGGTACCCGAGCACTGGTTCACCATGGCCAGACATCATGCGGCCTGTGTCCAAGAACACCACATTCCCGGTTGCAGCTATTAGCAGTTTCCCGTCATGGCTCAAAACCATGCCCGTTGGAAATCCTTTCACCGGGACTTCACGAATCAAAGAAAGCTGTCCTGCTGACCTTTGAATCACCGCAATCCGCGATCGGGTTTGAGGATGATCGGATAGCAAGGATGGAAGAATAAAGCAACCATCTTGGGTCGGAACTGGTTCAAAAGGGTGGGCGGAAACCTTGAAAAAGAGCAGCGGTGCATGTGCAGGTTGATTACAATTATCGTGCAGAGCGCCGTTTACCGAAGTGGATGGAACGACGGTTCGCTTTGTTGAATTTGCTTAAGCCAGGCGACCTTGATCTATACACCCCGAAACATTCCGAAATCTGGTGCAAGTATCACACAAGCCGATTCTCGCAGGACAACTGCCCAGAACTCTACGACTGGAATTAAGCCGGTCGCAGCACTCGCTCGGAGTTGCTCCTCGAAGATATCGTTTATTTCTTCGCAAAACAGGCTTGTCGCCGAGTGGAAGCTGACCCATATCAGGGAGTGGTCGGCTATCGTGTAGACGGAACCACAACCTTCAAAACACTTGATGGCGTGGGCAATACGATACGAAATCTCGCTCTTTCAGAACCCGCTAAATGAGCGCCGCTGCGGCTAATGGCCTGAAAGACAGTCTTTTCGGAAACAATACTTGCTCGACAAAAATCCGGAGGTTCCCAATCTCCGCGGCCGCCGCTTCACACGCAAACGCTACTTCCCAAGCATCGCGAAAGAGTAAAGCGTATCTCCCGCGGCCACAAGCAAGTACTGCGTCCCATCCAACTCAAACGTGGTCGGCCCATTACTCGGCGCGTTCCCGAGGTTGACATGCCACAACGGCTCGCCGGTAGACGCGTTCAGCGCTACCAGGTTATTCGATGCATCGCCGGCAAACACCAGATTGCCCGCCGTGCTCAACACGCCGGAGCGCGCGCTGCCTTGGCCTTCCCACTTGTGCGCCCAGCGAACATCACCGGTCTTGTAGTCAATCGCCTTTAAGATGAGCTGCGAGTATCCACCCTTGTCGTTGCCGCCCCATCCTTCTGGCTTTTGATCGACATCGAAGATGTAATAAACGCTGTAGGCATCGGTCGCGTTGATATAGAACAATCCGGTGTCCGGGCTAAAACTCGGCGGCGGCCAGTTTGCGGCTCCGCCTTGATTCGGCGAAACCAGCGCCCCGTCGGTCTGCGGCATTTTCGCCGGATCGGGAATCGGCTGTCCTTTGGCGTCAAGCCCTTTGGCCCAGTTTGCGGCAGCGTATTTCTTGGTGACAATATTCTTGCCGTTGGTGCGGTCGAGTACGAAGAAATAACCGTTGCGGCTAGCTTGTGCCAATAGCTTTCGCTTCACGCCATCAATCTCTCCGTCGATCAGCACCGGCGTTTGGATGGCGTCCCAATCATGTGTATCGTGCGGTGATGGCTGGAAGTACCAGGCAATCTTGCCGGTGTCGGGATTCAACGCCACAATTGACTCCGTATATAAGTTGTCGCCTAACCGGCCGCTCCCTTGAATGACTGGTTGCGGATTGCCGGTGCCGAAGTAGATCAAGTTGAGTTCAGGATCGTAAGTGCTTTCACCCCAAGTCATGCCGCCGCCGTGTAACATCGCTTCGGTGTTCGGCCAGGTTGCGGCCTCGGGTTCGCCGGGCTGCGGATGCGCGTACCAACGCCATTGCAAATCGCCTGTCTCCAGGTCGTGCGATTCGATATAGCCCGGAACATCCAGGTCATCGCCGCTTACTCCGGTGAGAATGTGGTTCTTGACAATGACTGGCGCCGTACTGGCGTAGTACATCTGATCCAAATCGCAGATTTGCTTATGCCAGCGTTCCTTCCCGGTTTTCGTGTTGAGTGAGACAAGGTTGCAATCCGGCGTCTCAAAATAGAGCCAGCTGCCGTAAATGCCCGCGCCGCGATTTCCCAGGTGAATGCCGCCTTTCGACTCCCATTGGTAATGCCAGAGTTCATGACCAGTGCGGGCGTCAACGGCCCAAACGTGGTCCGGCAGCGTGAAATAAAGAATGCCATTCACTAGCAGCGGTGTAGCTTTCACGGACGCGCCGAACACCCCGCCACTTACGCCGGTTCGAAATACCCAGGCCAGGCCGAGCGAGTTAATGTTAGACGCATTGATCTTGGATAACGGGCTAAAACGCCGACCTGAGTAGTCGCCGTGATAGGTCGGCCAGCTATCTGCAGGGGGATGCAGCAGCATTTCGTGTGTAACACCTTGGCCGGGCAAAACCCCCGATGCCAGAAAAGTGGTGAGGGCAAACAGAATGAGCGATTGGATACGCATTACTTCAATGTCTCCAGATAGGCCACAACGTCATGTATGTTCTTGTCTGTGTATTGCTCTAGCAATGCATTGTGGGTTGCGTACGGATCGTTCTTTTCGACTTTCAAAGCGGGTGTTCGCTTCCAGGAATGATGGTCGCCGGCGCTATCGCGCAGAGCGGCGTTGAAATCGTCCAATCTGACTAATTCGCCCGTGACGGCGGGTCCGTCCGGCGGCGTTACCGTCAATATCACCGGTTTTCCGCTCTTCGCGTTGCGGCCGCCGAAGCTGGGCGTGGCAGGGAACAGGTACCTTTGCTGCAACGTAGGGGGATCGTAGCGGCGGGCGATTCCGGCCAGGTCGCCACTCGGCGAATGGCACGTGCTGCATTTGCCCTCGCCATTGAAATAGGCCGCGCCCGCTTTCGCGTCACCAGTCAGAACGTTCAGAACGGAATTGAACGGTCCGCTCCGCAGCGTATCCCCTACGCGCTGGTGCAGGAAGTGGGAAAGGTCGACGATTTGGGTGGCTGTAAAGTCCGCGCTGGGCGTACCGCTTTGCGTCACGTGGCCCTGGCGCAGGAAGGCGCCAATCGTGTTTCCGTAGCGATCGTGCAACACCGTCACGGAACGCACCAGGTCTGGGCCGCGCAAATTGGGCGGCCCTTCGTTGGCGCCGCGCGCCTTCGGCCCGTGGCAAGTGATGCACTCGGCAATATAGATCTTCTTTCCGCGGTCGGCCAAGACGTCATCCACTACCTGCTGATCGTCGGCCCCCTGTCCAATACTGGCCGGTTTCTTGGCCTTCGTGGTTGCGGCGGCGGGAGCCTTTGTAGCGCTTGCCTTCGGCGGGAAATTCGCGGCCAGATAATCAACCACTTGAGAAAACTCTTCCGGACTGCCCTTCGCGCCGCGCGCCACCATGCTGGAGACGGTGTCGCCCCATTGCTCGCGCGTCATGCCCCTTCCCAGCACCAGGTTGGCGCTATGGCACGTGCCGCATAGCTTCAATACCGTTTGTTTTTGCGACCCGTCGGGTAATTGGCCAGCGGCGCCCGGCACGGCCGCCGCGTGGGATAGGAGCGCCCCAGCCAGGCACAACCTTGCAAAATGAGTCATCCAATCAGTTCCTAGCAAAGCAATCACATCTTACATGAGCGAGAGCGTGGAAATATTCAAGCCTTCCAACCAATCGCCTCTACCCACGCCTGCGCGAACAGCGCCTCGGGGCTCTTGCCCCAAACCCGCAAATGCCCCCCGCCCACACCATCCTCCTCAAGTTGCCGCGCCAGGTACTCCGCAATCACCGCCGCATCCTGATAGATCTCGTAGCTGGCGGAAGGCGTAACCTGAGTGAACCCGGCCGCGCGAAGAACCGCCGCCAGCTTTCGCCCGGCATAAGGATCTCCGCCATTCTTCCGCATAAGCTCCTGGTAGCACGCGATCGCATCCGCCACCGGAGGTGGGTAAGGATGCAAAAGGAAGCCGCCCCAGTCCGGGCTCCTCAACCCCGCAAAGCCACCCGGTTTCAGCACGCGCCCGATCTCCTGGGCCGCTTTCTCGGGTTCGCGTAAATGCTCGAAAAGCGCGTGCGCGAACACTCCATCGAATGAGTCGCTTGGAAAATCCAGGTCATAGATATCAGCGGCATGAAATTGCACCGGCAGTTCTTCCTGAGCCGCGGCTCTCCTCGCCGGCGCAAACTGATCGTCCGACCGGTCAATGCCGGTCACGGCTCCCGGTTTCACCAGGCGAGCCAGATCCAAAGTAATCGCGCCCGGGCCGCAGCCGCAATCGAGAATCCGCATTCCCGGCCGCAGCAGCGGCACAAAAAAGCCCGCGTGCGTGGCGGCACTCCGCCGAGCCATGAAGGCCACGGCATCTTGCGTGTGTCCCGGCGTATAGGTTTCCACTGTGGTGTTGTTCATGCTGTTCTGTAGAGGATGCTTCGCTCACGCCGGGCGAGTAACAAAAGCGACTTTTAGAAATAAAACGAAGCGCCTGCTCGAACAGGGTCCGTTCTGTCTTACCGCTGGTGCCGGTGGTTGTTTCCTCAACAGCCCCGTGACATCGTAGCATTCTGATCAGCGGCGGCAAGCCAATTTCACAAAAAGAAAGCGCGTCTGTGCTGAGCACCCGAACGCGAAGCCGGGCTGGAAGCTGAGCACAAAGCTCAAAGCCGTGGCTGACCAGATCGCCAAGGCACTCGCAGAAGCGGAAAGCTCTGTTGCCAGTGTAAAGGCTCGCTGGGATGAAAAACGTAAAATCATTGAAGATACGTATGAGAAGCTCTTACGGGCGCTTCAGAAATCGAAGATCGATGGTGCCGAGTTTATTCGTCTACGAAAGCAGATTGAAGAGCTTCGTCCGGCAAGGGAGAAAAAGGAAGCACTCAAACGTGATCAGTCCGCTCATGAGGCGCAACGGCGCAAGTTGCTTGCGGAATGGCAGGACATCAAAGCCAGTGAGTACCGGGAGATTGAAAGCGCCGCCCGGACGGTTTCCCGTAAGCTCAACCAACGTGTTCAGGTGGAAGTCACCATGGCCGGCAATCGTGAGCCTCTGGCCAGGTTGCTGGCGGAGATCCGCCGAAACCTGAAAGCAGCCTTAGAGCGACGCAGTCCGTAGCCCGACTATCCCTGCTCGATTTCGCGCAGCGTTGTCGAGAAGGAAAAGAGGCGCTGATGCAGCATTACGCGTTGCCGTCCGGGTCAGCGGAGCGCATTGCCCAGGCTGATATAGATCTGCTTATGAGAATCGAGGAACTTGATCTTCCGGCGACAACAAAAATTGAATTGAATACCGCGCCAGATGGGGACTCCCCTACATGGCAAACTCTTGAAGACCTCTCGACAGGGCAGAAAGCAACGGCCGTGCTGCTGCTGCTGGAGTCCGAGGCTCCCCTTATCGTCGATCAGCCGGAAGACGATCTCGACAATCGCTTTATTACCGAAGGGGTGGTGCCGATCATGCGCCGGGAAAAAAGGAGGCGTCAATTTCTGTTTTCAACCCACAACGCGAACATTCCTGTCCTTGGGGACGCAGAGTTGATCCTCGGACTTGTTGCTTCGGGCGAAGGAAACGAAGGCAATGCCAAAATAGCTCCCGAGCACATGGGATCAATCGATTCCAGGCCTGTGCGCGAGTCAGTGGAAGAGATCCTTGAAGGCGGAAAAGATGCCTTTGAGATGCGCCGCTCCAAATACGGGTTCTGAGCATGACAACGCATACCGAACTGCTGGATATTATTTTAAATGGGGAGAACTCCGGGGTCGAGTTCAAACGTGACGTCGTGCAAAACCATGACTTGGCGACAGAGTTGGTCGCGTTTTCGAATCTGAGCGGCGGCATGGTGCTCCTCGGCGTGGAGGATGACGGAAGCATATCCGGCATTACTCGCGGAGCGACGCTCGCCGACTTCGATCTTCGGCGGCTCCGCGATTATTTCGGACGAGTTCGCCAGCAGACCGTGCCTTCGGATGAGGATGAAGCGGCCTGGCAAACGCTTCTCATAAACACGGAATCATGACTGAGGAAGGCGTGACCGTTGGGGGCATTCTCCTGTTCGGCACTACGCCCAACCGGTTTCTTGCTCATGCCGGTATTGACGCCGTCGCCTTCCCTGGAATCGAGAAAGACTACGCCGCGCGCGAACGCGCTACGCTGCGTGGGCCGATGACACCATTGCTTAATGACAACGACGCCGTGCTGGAAAACGGACTGGTCGAGCAGGCCCTTGAATTTGTACGGCGGAATACGCCGGTGACCGCCGTGCTTGATAACGGCCGGAGAATCGAAAAGCCCGTGTATCCGCCGGAGGTTCTACGCGAGGCTGTGGTCAACGCGCTCATCCACCGGGATTACCTTCTCACCAGCACGGATATGAACAGATCCATTGTGCGCCATCATGCCGATGATGATGTTCCGCGGGACGCCCATGCCCATGTGCACTAAATACCGATAATCCCGCACGCTGGTGGATCAGGCTGCACGAGAATGGCGGCGAGCATCATGCGGTGCCGGTGCATCACAAGGCCGAGGAATATATTGACGCCTGTCTCGGGGCAGTAGGAAAAGAGATTCCGAAGGATGGGCGGCTGTCGCGCTCAACGACGAAGGAGCGCGCGATCGCGACAAGCGGATGAACCGGGTCAGTCACAGCGGACGAAAATAAT
>Ga0193743_1002332_pt1 | contig 13536 bp, 6 predicted proteins | sample L2c2metaG_FD_143038 | JGI IMG/M metagenome (GOLD analysis project Ga0193743, IMG submission 143038) | Soil microbial communities from a riparian zone of the East river system, Colorado, United States - L2c2 | ecosystem: Environmental > Terrestrial > Soil > Riparian zone | place: USA: East River... | reverse complement strand
TCCACTCGTAGAGCTGCCAGTCCCGCAACCCCCGTTCACCACAGAACGCTGCTACACTCTTGCCGCTGCTTGCTTGCTCAGATACAAGACCTCGCCACCGAGCCAGATCGTCTTCCTTGTGCTGTCCCATACTGTAAGAATCACGCGGCATACCGCCATCCACAAGATGTGGTTCCCGTAGCGCTCACGAATTTTCTGTTGACGAATCGAAGAACGAACGCCTACTGTTGTGACGCCAAAAAACAAAGAGCGTTTCATTCCTTTACGGGTAAGGGCGAGAGGCGTCTTGCCTGGGAAGCGAAGGGATACTATTTTATCCGTGTCAGTCTTGGTCGAAGATCGAGTTGAGCCAGAATCGAAGATTTCGGACGTTCGGCATTTGGAGGAAGTGCTCCAAAGCAAGTGCTTTGAGCGGGCAACGAGACTGCGCTCCCTGCTTCTTTTTCTTTGGAAAAACCGGTACGAGGACATCAGCGAGTATGCGGTCGCGGTGGAAGGTCTAGGCCGGAATCCGGATTTCGAATCAAAGATCGATGCTACGGTCCGCGTTCAAATCGCCAGGCTTCGCGTTCTTCTCAGGAGATATTACGAAGGGGAAGGGAGCCGGTTCACCACCAGGCTTGTCATTCCGCTCGGCACCCACCAACTTCAAATGGTTGAGGTGATGCCGGATGGCGAGCTTGTGGAGGAGTTGAAATCCGATCCTGGGACTCATCTGCAATGCGACACGCGCGGCGATGTAGTTCCATCTTCGGCTGCTGTTTTCCCCACTCCCAGAGGATGGTTCAGCCCTAACCGCTTCCTGGTTTCGGTGCTGGTCGGGGTGATTGTTGTGCTCCTCTCCTGTTTGATTTGGCTACTCTTGATACCAAAGCGCCACGGTGGGAAGAACAGCGCATCGTCGGAGCCGGAGCTGTCCCTTATCTGGAAGGACATTACAAACAATGGAAAGGCAACTCGCATTGTCTTGCCTACTCCTATCTTTTTTGCATGGCGGCCAGACGGGGGCGCCAGCACGCTGATTGCTCGCGACCTCTCGGTCAACGAGTCTACCAAGCTGAAAGACTCCCCTCAGCTCGCGGATCTGGAAAAGCGATTTGGAAAACCGGCGGCCTGGCAAAATTACACGTTTGCTTCGGACACCTTCGCCGCACTTCGGCTTGAACGATTTCTCGACAGCTATGGGGTACAGACCTCGATCTCAAGCTCAGCGGAATCTCCCCATCAAATTATCGACTACGAGAATGTGGTCGCATTCGGCACGACGTCGTCCCTGACTGCCTATCAGTCGGATCTCGATCGGCTCAGCTACAAACTGGGACCGTATGAGAAGTATGTTATTGATAAGCGTCAGCCCGCCGGGAGTCCTCGACAGTTTCCGTTGGACCAGGAATCTACCTCGCGGATGGTAACGCCGGGACTGATCGCGCTATTGCCGCGCGCGACTTCTGGAAGCCGGATCCTGCTGGTGCAAGGCGCGCAGACTACCGCGCTGATTTCGTATATGACGTCTGAAACCGGTATGAACGAGATTATGCAGGCCGAGGCAGAGCATGGCCACAATCCATTCTTTGAAGCGATCGTGCTCTCTGAGGTAAACGGGGAGAATCCGATTCAGAGCAGATTGGTAGCATTCCGGCCATTCGCGCAGCAGGAACCCAAGTCGACAAAATAGTGTCGCCCTCGACCTTCAAAACCTGCAGTTTGTGCAAAGTTACCTCCCCTACCGTTAGGGCGGTTCTTCGCATGTTCTCCATGAGTTGTACCATCAACTGCCAAAACTACGACTATCGTCCATGGCAACAATTTGTCAGCTTTGAGCTGACGCTGTGATGCGGAGACTGTCCTTTTTCGAGTTCTCGAAACCCAGTCACTCTCGGCTCATCCTTGTGGTCGCAACCAGAACGCTCGTCGACTCCCTCTCGAATTGGCCTCTATCTCATTGAAACTAATAAGTAACAGCGTAACATTTACGACTGGAGACTGCACAAAAGACTATTTCAGGCGCAATCCTCGCATTACTAAAAAAGACCGGATCACAAAGAGGAGATCGTCAATGCAACTCTGCAATTTCGCCATACAAAGATTGAGGTCGTTGCTGCTGCTTTTCGTCTTGTTCGAACTGTTCGGCCTTGTAATGAGCTGGGCCCAAACTGCCACCGGAACAATCACCGGGACTGTCACCGATTCGGGCGGACGCGTCGTTACGGATGCGCAAATTGTCGTCCAGAACCGGGCAACCCACCTGGCCTACAAGGCGCAGAGTCAACAGGACGGCGCCTACGTGGTCCCCCTCTTGCCCGTCGGCAGCTACGAAATTACGATCACCTCGCCAGGGTTCCAGACCTTTCGTCAGACTTCGGCAACACTTGACGTGGCCCAACGTCTTCGAATCGATGTGGCACTCGTGGTCGGCGCAGCGACCCAGACGGTCACGGTCACATCCGAAGAACCACCGCTGCAAACCGAGGAGTCCTCCCTTGGCAACGTAATGGGCGCGCATAGCATCGCCGAACTTCCCCTGAATGGCCGTCAGCCCTTCACTCTGGTTCTACTGATTCCAGGAGTTCAAACGACCTCCCCTGGTTCAAATGGATTTGCCGATGCCAGCAACCAAGCCTTTTCAAGACTGAAGATAAACGGCGGCTCAACCACGGGAAACCAGTTCCTGCTGGATGGCGCGATGGATACCCTGCCCACGATCAATGAAGTCTCAGTCATCCCCATGGTGGATTCCATCGCGGAGTTCCGCGTCATGACCAATACCCTGCCGGCCGAGTTCGGACAGACCTCGGGTGGAGCCGTCAACCTCGCGACCAAGACCGGAACCAATGAACTGCACGGAAGCGCATATGAGTTTGTGCGCAACGATGCTTTGAATGCCGTCAACCGTTTCGCGGTGGTGAACTCAGCGACGGGGTCAGCGAAGCCCAAACTGCGTTACAACCAGTTCGGCGGAACGGTTGGAGGGCCCGTGTGGATTCCCAAGATTTACAACGGGCACGACAGGACCTTCTTTTTCGTTGGGTACGAGCAGTGGCACCAGCGCAGCGCCAGCATCGGCTATAACACGGTGCCCACGCCTCTCCAACGTTCAGGAGATTTTTCCCAGACCCACACCAGCACCGGTGCTTTGATCCCAATTTACGATCCGAACACAACCGCACCGAATCCGGTGGGTAATGGCTTCGTCCGCAAGCAGTTTTCGGGTAATGCTATTCAGTCGACGAGGATGGATCCGCTTTCGCTTGCCGTGCTCAAATACATTCCGCTACCGAATGTCACCCCTCAAAACGCATTCACAAACGCGAACAATTTCTTTTTTAATGCCGCCGGAGCCATCGATCAGGATGTAATTGTCATCCGCGGGGACCATAGACTTAGCACGCGCGATAGTGCCTTCATCCGCTATGCGAGCAACCTGAACGTGACCCACACACCTGGAAGCGGACTGGGGATTTCTGATCCCGGGTCCCGCAATGATACCCGTAAGAACTACAACCTGGCCATCGGCGAAACCCACACTTTTTCGCCGACTGTGCTCAATGAGTTCAGGGTAAGTTTCGTGCGGCAGCATCTTACCTACGTGGCGCCGAGTGTCGGTGGGGACTGGCCGTCGAAACTGGGCTTTCCTTCCATCATTCCCCCCACCGAATTTCCTTCGGTGATGATCAGCGGCATTATCAGTACCGGCAACACCAGCGCGCCCTCAGCCGGAGTTCGTGTCGGCACCGTGATTCAGTTCGCAAACAGCCTCACCGGGGTGACGGGCAAGCATGCCCTCAAATTCGGCTTTGAGAGTCACATTACGCGGTATAACCAGCAGCAGCAAAACTATCCCTCCGGTCAGTTCGTCTTCAGCGGCGCGCAGACCGGCAATCCCCAGTCGTCGGGCGGCACCGGTGTCGGACTTGCCGACTTTCTGCTCGGACAGGTGGGAAGCGGACAACTGACCTTCAACCCTGGATTTTCCGCCAGTTCCTGGAGCGGAGGTGTTTATGTTCAGGACGACTACAAGATCAAGAACAATCTGACATTCAATATCGGGCTTCGATATGACGTCTTCGGACCGCCGACCGAACGGCACAACAAGTTCTCGACCTTCAACCCGACACTCACCAATCCTGAAACTGGCATGTTGGGAGAGATGGTCTATGCTGGCGTCACTGCGCCGAAGACGTTTGTACATTATGGCTATCCCTATGTTGCACCGCGGGTTGGATTTGCATATTCTCCTGGCTCCCGCACAGTAGTGCGTGGCGGGGCGGCCATGATCTACAACCCCGTAGAATCGGCTGACATACATCAGTTCAATAACGATGCGATCGGATTTTCTGCGACGAATACCTTCGCTTCATCCGGACCGTATGATGCTTTCCAGTTCAGCGCGGGACCATCCTCGTTGATTGCTCCGATTGGCGCCTCAGGTGGGCCGACGGCATATCGCGGACAAAGCGTTTATTTCCAGGACCACGATACTTCAGTTCCGTACCAGCTGCAGTGGAATCTGACCGTGCAGCGCGAACTGCCCGGGCATTGGACCGCCTCAGCAGGGTATGTAGGCAGTCGCGGTGTCAGGTTATTGGGCGGAAATTACGCTTACAACCAACTCGACCCAGCTTATTGGGCCACCTACGGCTCGGCACTGCAGAACCAGGTCCGCAATCCCTTTTATGGCCAGATTGCAACGGGTCCTTTATCCGGTCCGACGATCAGCCAGAGCCAAGCATTGCTTCCGCTGCCTGACTATCAAAGTATTACAACGCTTGCCCGCCATGGCGCCGGGAGTATCTATCACGGCTTGGAGGCGACTGCGGAGCATCGTTACCCGAACGGTTTGACCGCCCTGGTGGCATACACCAAAAGCAAACTGATCGACGATTCCAGTTCGAGCGATAGCGGTGAGAGCATCGATGGTGCATTCAGAATCGGACGCTATAATCCCCGTCTTGACCGTTCGCTCGATAGCAACGATGTATCTCAAAACCTGGCAGTCAGCGGTGTATGGGAGCTGCCTTTTGGACAGAAATCGCATGGGTGGCATTATCTCGTCATCGGTGGCTGGCAACTGAATGGCCTTCTTGCCTGGCAGACCGGATTTCCATTAACCGTCACTGGCTCGAATAACTTCACCGGCACTCCTTATCCGAACCTGGCGGGAAATCCGACACTGCCGGCTTCGAAGCGAAGTATCAATCAATGGTTTAATACCGCGGCCTTCGCAAAACCCGCTGATTACACGCTTGGGAACGCGCCAAGAACACTGCCGGCGACTCGCGGGCCGAATTACACCAATGCCAACGCATCACTCACCAAGAATTTCAGGCTGTGGGAGAGTTCGGTTCTGCAGTTCAGAACGGAAGCATTCAACGTGTTCAACCATCCCCAGCTCGGCACTCCGAATACCAGCTTTTCTCCAAATTCGAGCGGAGTAAATACGAACTCTTTATTCGGTACCATCAACAGTGCGCTCGATCCGCGAAGTATCCAGCTTGGTATGCACTTGCGCTGGTAGGATCCCCTATTTCGCGCGTAAACCGTCGCACAACATCTCATGCCGATTAGCAAGAGGCACCCACGGCACTCCCTTAGGCTCATGGATAGTGCCGTGGATTTCTACCTGAGGGAAAAATATGAACCGAGTAGCACGACTGATTTTCTTCTTATTTTTTATGATTGCCGGGCCGTTGCTTCTGCCCACGGAACTCTGTGCAGTGAATCCCAAACCTTTCGATCTTGTCGTTTACGGCGCGACCGCTAGCGGCGTAACGACAGCGGTTGCCGCGGCCCGCGAAGGCCTACATGTTGTTTTAGTCGATCCCGGTCATCACGTCGGGGGCATGGTCTCCGGAGGCCTCAGCTCATCCGATATGGGAAGGCAGGAGGTGATCGGTGGAATGGCGAGGGAGTTCTTCGAGCGGGTAGGCCGCCACTACGGCGAGGCCATTGAGTCGCGCTTTGAGCCACACGTTGCCGAGGAGGTCTTCAACGAGATGCTGCGCGAGGCGAAGGTCACTACGATCCTCGACCAGAGAGTACGCGAAAAACTTGGCGTTACAAAAAATGGAAATAGGATCGCCGCTATCACGCTGGCAAATGGAGAGATGCTGCGCGCCAGTGTATTCGCGGATGCCACCTATGAAGGTGATTTGATGGCTCAGGCTGGAGTGACTTATACCTGGGGGCGCGAGAGTGTATCCGAATATGGAGAGTCGTTTGCCGGAGTTCGGGGCAGGCAGAGGCCGGATCACCATTTCAATGTTCGCGTTTCTCCCTATGCTGCCGATGGCTCCCTGCTGCCTGAGGTATCTCCCGGGCCCAAAGGAGAACTGGGACAAGGCGATAAGAAGGTGCAGGCGTACGGATTCAGAATGTGCCTGACTAACGACAAGGACAATGAAGTCCCCTATCCTAGGCCCGACAACTACAACCCGTACCGATATGAACTGCTAAAGCGTCTCATCGCAGCGCTTACCGAGGCGAAAGGGCACCCGCCGGTGATGCGCGACATGATGATCATATCGCCGCTGAAGGGGAATAAGTTCGACGTCAACAACTTCGGCGGATTTTCCACGGACGATATCGGCGCAAGCTGGGACTATCCTACAGCCGACTATAAGCGTCAGGCACAAATATGGAAGGATCACTATAACTACGACGCTGGCTTCTTCTATTTTCTGGCCAATGATCCGAGCGTTCCGGCGTCTCTCCGCAACGAGGTCAATGAATATGGTCTTGCGAAAGATGAATTTACCGACAACCATAACTGGCCCTGGCAGCTTTATATCCGCGAAGGTCGCCGCATGGTGGGACAGTATGTAATGACGCAAAACGATATTGAACACAATCTTACGAAGCCGGATTCGATTGGGATGGGTTCCTATCCGAGCGATTCGCATCATATACAGAGGGTTCCCACCCCGGGGGGAGAGGTTGAGAACGAAGGGGAAATGTCCGACGCGACCGAACCATATCAAATCCCTTACCGGATGATCCTTCCAAAAAGCGAGACGGCCAATCTTCTCGTTCCCGTTTGTTTCTCGGCAAGCCATGTGGCGTATTCCACCATTCGCATGGAGCCGCAATATATGATCATCGGGCAGGCAGCCGGCGTCGCAGCAGCAATCGCAGTGCACGGTAATCTACAGGTCGGTGAGATCCCGATTCCAGAGTTGCGGAAGCGCCTGCTGGAGGAGCAGGCAGTCTTGTCTTTGCCTTTCGCTGCACAAACACCTCCGCAGGATCATGCTACGGCAAAGGAAAGCGCCGCAGCGGTGGACAAGGTATGGCAGACGGCGAGCGCAAAATTCGATAAACAGCGCAACGAAATCCTGGAGACAGTACTGAAGGAATCCACCATAGGTCCTTTTCAGCCTGACTGGCAGTCGCTGTCTCATTACGAGGCGCCAGAATGGTACAAGGATGCGAAGTTTGGCATTTTCATTCATTGGGGTGTGTACTCGGTTCCAGCATTCGGCAACGAATGGTATCCGCGTGAGATGTATATTGAAGGCTCTGACGTGAACAAACATCATCGTTCCACGTATGGCCCGCTGACCACGCTAGGCTACAAAGATTTCATTCCCATGTTCAAGGCCGAGAAATTCGATCCACAAGCATGGGCTAAGCTTTTTAAGGCGGCTGGGGCTCGCTATGTTGTTCCGGTTTTTGAGCACCATGATGGCTTTGCAATGTACGACAGTCAGCTGTCTGATTGGACTGCTAAGAAGATGGGGCCGAAACGCGACATCGATGGAGAGCTCGCTGCCGCGATACGTGCGGAGGGTTTGCATTTCGGAGCATCATCGCACCGAATCGAACATGACTGGTTTATGGAGGGCGGACGCAAACAGGATTCCGATGTCAATGATCCGAAGTATGCGGCGTTCTATGGTCCCGCACATGCAAGGGAGCAAACTAAAAGTGATCTACTGTCGGAAGACTGGACATATGTAAGCCTCGCGTATGCACGGGACTGGGTGGCGCGCAATGCGGAGATTGTACAGAAATATCATCCAGAACTAATCTTCTTCGACTGGTGGATCGGTCAGCCGTCTGTGCGACCCTATCTGTCGGAGTTTGCCGCCTACTACTACAACGAATCTTCGAAGCACGGTCCAGTGGGCATTATCAATTACAAGTTGGTTGATATGGAAAAGCACTCTGGCGTACTGGATATAGAACGCGGGCAGACCTCTACAATCCTGCCAACTGTATGGCAGACCGATACGTCGGTTAGCAATAAATCCTGGGGATATATTGAAAACGATACCTTTAAAACTCCGGACTTCATCGTGCACCAATTGGCGGATGTGGTAAGCAAGAATGGCAATTTACTGTTGAATATTGGGCCGCGCGCGGATGGCACCATTCCGGATGAAGTGCAGAAGGTTCTACTCGAAGTAGGCGGCTGGCTCAAGATAAACGGAGATGCCATCTACGGCACCCGCCCGTGGACATCTTTTGGCGAGGGGCCTACGGAGACCAAGGCCGGCTCGTTCCACGATACAGACTCCACGGAGTACACGGCGCAGGATTTCCGGTTTACTACCCATGGTAGCGATCTATACGCCATCGAGATGGCTTGGCCTGCGAATGGAGAAGCGTTGATTGGATCGCTGAGGAAAGGCATTGCGGGCGCGCGCAACATAAATCGCGTTAGCCTGCTGGGGTACTCGAAGGCGTTGACCTTTCAACAGCGATCGGACGGTTTGCACATTCGTGTTCCGGCTGAAGCTCCCGGCAAATATGCCTATTCCTTTCGCATAGGTTTCGAGGACGCGACGCAGCAATAGTCGATTTGAGCCAAACTACTGCTCCAAGAAATGCAGAAATCAATGCATCTGATCAACCGAAGGGATCTGCTCAAGATGATGCCTTGTCTCCTCGCCTCAAGCGGTGAGAAGCAGAGCAAAGGCTTTACATGGCCACTCGCCGCGCTTGAGACATTAGAGACGGACCCGGACGACGGTCCGGCACACCACTCATGGCTACAATCAGCTATCTTCTATCAAGTTTATCCGCAGAGTTTCTATGACTCCGATGCTGATGGCATCGGTGATTTGATTGGCCTGATCTCGAAGTTGGACTACATTCGATCTTTGGGATGTAATTCAATATGGCTTAATCCAGTGTTCGAATCTCCGTTTGGAGATGCGGGGTATGATGTCGCTGATTTCTTTCGGTATGGAACGAACGATGATATCCGGGTGCTAGGAATCGAAGCGCACAAATGCGGAATGAGGGTCTGTCTCGATCTAGTTGCGGGTCATACTTCTGTACAGCATCCATGGTTTCGCCAATCGATGGAGGCCAACGCCAATGAGTTCAGCGATTGGTATATTTGGATGCCGGCGGACGAGGCGGTTGCCAACTCCTTTGCTCCGCCGGGAGGGTTCACCTCAAGGCATCGCCCTGAGCACTACCTCTCTAACTTCTTTTCTTTTCAGCCGGCCTTGAACTATGGCTATTTCAAGCCAGACCCATCGAAGCCGTGGCAACGCTCCATGCACGATCCTGTTTGTCGGGCGGTCCAGGAGAATCTAAGACAGGTAATGAAATTCTGGTTGCAACTTGGGGTAGATGGATTTCGTGTAGATATGGCCTCATCGCTCATTCGAAACGATCCGGATGGAGAGGGCATCCGCCAATTGTGGAGGGAGAACAGAAGGTGGCTTCATGTGCATGCCCCAGAGGCCGTTCTCATTTCCGAGTGGGGTCACCCCGCAGCGTCGATCCCAGCAGGTTTCGATATAGATTTTCTACTCCACTTCGGACAGCCAGCGTACATCGACCTGGTTGGACCTAGGAGCAAGCCAGATGGACCGAGCCGCAAGCCGGATGCATTCTTTGAGAGGTCTGGAAATGGAGATGCTACCCGGTTCGTCGAAAGCTATATGGCGAACTACCTGCCGACGCGAGGTTTCGGTTATGTCTCGTTGCCGACTGGCAATCACGATTTTCCACGGTTGACATGGGGGCGCGAGGAAAGAGAAGTGCGAGTCGTTTTTACCATGCTGTTGACGATGCCGGGAGTACCATTCCTGTATTACGGAGATGAGATCGGAATGCGCTTCCTTGAACAGGCACCGGAAAAGGAAGGCGCAAACCGTGCCGGCATGCGAGCAGGCTCGCGCACGCCAATGCAATGGTCGACCGCCAGGAACGCCGGTTTCTCAGAGGCTCCCGCTGGAGACCTCTACCTTCCGATTGATCCGGATCCGGACCGTCCCACGGTCGAGGCACAAGAGAGAACACCCGACTCCATGCTGAACCTCACTCGAAAGTTGCTCCAAATGCGTCGAGATGTACCGGCTCTTTCCAACACTGGTGACTTCAAGGTCTTGTATGCGGAACGTTATAAGGCACCGTTCGTCTATGAGCGAAGTTTCGGAAGACAGCGCGTGATCGTTGCCGTAAATCCAAGTTCAAAACCCTCTGATGTTCTGCTGTCCGGTATCAAAGCAAATATTCCGTTACTGGTCCAGGAGGCCAAGTTGACCGGCGGAACGCTTCAGATGGAGCCTGTATCATTTGGTGTTTTCTTAACTGAGGATTAAGTGCGACGGCATAGATCGCCGGGACGGTAAACTTCGAGCCTGCAGGATTACCAAAATATACTCAGGCTTCTGCCCACATGGAGATCACCGAGATCAGAGAGGCAAGCTAGTGTGCGGCTATTATGCGGACTTGGTGGTGCTGGATATCTGCTCGACAATACTGCGTGGCCGCAGGGTAGACCACAGAACCAGGACAGCGCTTTTGAGCACTTTACGGCGTCCTCTATATCGCGAAGCTTGGCAACCCGCAACAGAAAGGATCAGTCATGAGGGCGTTATCAATGCTTTCGCCAGGGGAACTGGCGGTTGTTGAGGTTCCTGAGCCGACCGGCGGAGAGGGCGTGTTATTGAAGGTAGAGATGGTCGGGCTCTGCGGTTCGGACTTGAACAGCTATCGAGGCAACAACCCAATGGTCACTTACCCTAGAATCCCAGGCCATGAGATCGCGGCGATCGTAGTGGAGGGCAGTACTCTCTACTCGCCTGGTACAAGGGTTACGGTTTCGCCGTACACCTATTGCGGTCGTTGCGCCGCTTGCATGAACAGGCGTTTCAACGCTTGTCAGTTTAATAAGACCTTCGGTGTGCAGCGAGATGGCGCTCTTGTCGAATGGCTTCGTGTCCCGGAAGAGAAGCTTTACATCTCGGCGAACCTGTCACTACGAGAGCTATGCCTCGTGGAACCGCTCACTGTCGGCTTTCATGCTGTAGCGCGAGGCCGTGTGACAGCGCAGGATGCGGTAGCGGTGTACGGCTGCGGCGGAGTCGGACTAGGCGTGATCGCCGGAGCGGCTTTTCGTGGTGCGCAGACGATTGCCATTGATCAGGATGACGAGAAACTCGAAACCGCTCGTGCCGCGGGAGCCGCGCACCTGATCAACACAAAGCGCGACGACGTGACCAAGAGGTTGAAGGAGATTACGAACGGTGAGGGTCCAGACGTGGTTATTGAGGCGATTGGGCTTCCTGAGATATTTCGATCTGCCGTAGAGCAGGTGGCCTTCACGGGGCGCGTCATCTACATCGGTTATGCCAAGCAGCCCGTGGCCTACGAAACAAAATTGTTTGTGCAAAAGGAACTAGATATCCTCGGTTCTCGAAACGCTCTTCCGGAGGATTTCCACGGGGTTATCGCTATGCTCGAATCAGGCATGTTCCCAGTGGAACGGATGATCAGCGCAGTGGTGAGCCTGGACGACGCACCCGGAAGTATCGCTCGCTGGGCGGCCCAGCCAGCAGCGGTTACGAAGATCATGGTCCATGTCAGCGCCTGAATCGCGCTCGCGCATCTGCTCGGCATCGAGCTGATGCCGAGGATCCGCAACTGGAAGAATATCGATGCCGACATCATCAACGTCGCCATTGAGGAGTTGATCCGGCACAGCTTCGAGTTGCCTGGCTTCACGAGCTTTATCTATGCCGCCCGGATCGCAAAGCCCGCTACGAGCATATCGATTCTTCGGTGAGATGTTCTTGATTTCCGATCCGGAAAACCTGGTCATCCCATTTCTAGGTACCGACTGTACCGAAGTTTAACCTCGACGCTGCGTCCTGCCGATAGGATGTAGCGTCTGTGGACCAGAGGAATTACTTCATGTAGTCGTTTCTGCATCACGGCCGACCCTCGATTCGGCGACCGTAGCATCCCGCTCAATAATGCGCATCGTCGAAAGGGGCCAAATTCCCACGAAGGGTAGTCTGGAATTTGAACTTCTAGTGACTTCCCACAACTCATGATGTGAGGAGAGGAGCGTCTAGGCACGATCTGGTTCGGTATCGCCAGCGCCGCATGGGGTTCCTGGAATCGACGCGCCAACCAACGGTTAGTCGGATTGGCGGATGATAGGTCAACTCGGATCTGGCTATGCATCGGCTCGGTCGTGTTTACGGTGTGCATGGGAGCAGGCGTCGTCATGGCGTTAGCGCTGGCGTAGGATTTGGTAGACCAGATCCGCGGATACGAATCCCTGCAAAGCCTGCTCTACTGGCCGCTGCTGCTCGGAGTCGCGGAGGCCCTGCTGCTGCCTTTCCTCGGGTTCCGACCAAAGCCAGTTCCCGCGATCTGGGTCAGAGCACCAGCGTAAAGAGTTGTTACGGGCAGTCCACTCTAAACGTTGGATTGACGGTGCGGATCGTCCTGGCTGCTCACTTAGAAAAGCGCCTAATCCAAGCCGGCAAAGTCGATCCGCCCAATCGAGCGCCCACCTCGAGCGTCTCTTGCTCAAAAAACCGACCCATCGCCGCGCAACCTCCGTCCCCGGGGAAATCAGCCACCTGCGCAGAGCTTCCCTTGAACGGCTGGATGGTCGAAGTCACGGGCTCGGAACACCTCCATGACTTGCAAATCGCAATTCATCGCGATAAAAGCGTCTGTGTCGATTTTCTTTCAATCGGCGCAGGCGAAGTCTAGACGTAGCGATTTCAGAAGGGCAGTGTGTCATTTTCGATGAGAGCGTTTGAGGTTGTCGCCCTAGGGTATAGCCCAACCCTACGTCCGACACCAGGCGAAATGATGCCGTAATAGGGTCTCTTTTTGAGTTATCGTACAGGTCGCGGCGAAGGTCAAAGAGTCTATTCGGACACCTCGGCCCGCTCGAATGGGGTGTTTGCTTAATATGTGGAGTACGCATTGCGCGTACTTGGCCAAGTTGCTTTGCGCGGAGCGCAGAAAGATGCTTTGGCAGTTGTTCTTGGGGAGGGCGTTGCGGGCAGGGAACGAGGCTGTTAACGTTCGCTTCTGTTTTTGGTGTTCGAAGGTTCAAGATTGATGGAGTGATCTACACGCCTAAAAGATGTATAGCCCGATTAGAACTTCTGATACCTAGTCCGGCAGTCATAAGCCTGCATTATGATTACGTCCAGACCGAGGATCGAATTCTATGCCCAGCCCGAACCACATCGTCTTCTTCGACACCACCCTGCGTGACGGCGAGCAGTCCCCCGGCTGCACCATGCACCACGAGGAAAAACTCCGCCT
>Ga0193743_1002331_pt1 | contig 13536 bp, 11 predicted proteins | sample L2c2metaG_FD_143038 | JGI IMG/M metagenome (GOLD analysis project Ga0193743, IMG submission 143038) | Soil microbial communities from a riparian zone of the East river system, Colorado, United States - L2c2 | ecosystem: Environmental > Terrestrial > Soil > Riparian zone | place: USA: East River... | reverse complement strand
CGCCTCTCTCGCGCCGGGCGAGCTGAACCACGTCTTCTTCACCCCGAGCGGCGGCGAGTCGGTCGAGGCGGCGTGGAAGGTAGCCCGCCAGTACTTCCTGCTGCGGGGCGAGCGCCGCTGGAAGGCGATATCCCGGGACATGGCTTACCACGGGACTACGATGGGTGCGCTGAGCCTGATGGGCATACCGGAGGTGCGCGAGCCGTTCGCCCCGCTGGTGCCAACAGCCGGCACCGTCCGCAACACCAAGCGCTACGGTCGGCCCTCGGCGGAGACCGAGCGGGAGTTCACCGCGTTCCTGCTGGACGACATGGAGCAGCGCATCGTCGCCGAAGGGCCCGACACGGTGGCGATGGTGATCATCGAGCCGGTGCAGAACCACGGCGGGATGCTGGTGGCTCCGGCCGGATATCACGCCGGCGTCCGCGCGCTCTGCGACAGGTACGGCATCCTGCTGGTCGCCGACGAGACGATCACCGCGTTCGGCCGGGTCGGCGCCTGGTTCGCCTCGGACCTCTACGACATCCGGCCGGACATCATCACCACCGCCAAGGGCCTGTCCTCGGCGCACGCCGTGCTGGGCGCGATCATCGTCAGCGACGAGGTTTACGCCCCGTTCGACCAGGCGGGCCAGATCCTGCTGCACGGCAACACCTTCGGTGGCCACCCGGTGATGGCGGCCGTGGCGTTGCGCAATCTGGAGATCATGGAACGCCTGGACCTGCCGCACCGGGTGCTGAGCAAGCAGGACGAGCTGCGCGGCAAGCTCGAGTCGCTCTCTGCGCTGGACATCGTGGTCGACGTGCGGGGGACGGGGTTCTTCTACGCCGTCGAGCTCGCCTCCGAGCGGCTGGACGGAACCCCGCTCACCGACGATGAGAAGGCGTGGCTGTACGGCGACGAGGTGCTCGCCGGAGGGCTCGAGGAGCGGGGTGTCCTGCTGCGCATCTCCCTGGACGGCGGTGACCCGGTCGTCTGCGTTGCTCCGCCGCTGGTCGCCGACACCGCCGAGTTCGACGTCCTCACCGAGGCGCTCCGCGACGTCCTCGGCACGATTTCCCGGCACTACGCCGGCCTGTAGCCAGTCATGCCGCAGACAGCCGGGGAAGCCATCAATGCCCCCGTCGACTCCGCCCACGGTGGCCGCACCGACCACGAGGCCATGCTGCATCGCGGCCTCGGCGTCGGATCGATCGTGTTCATGGTGGTGGCCGCCGCCGCCCCGCTGGGCGTGGTCGCGGCAAACCTGCCGATCGTCATCGCGGTGAGCGGCAACATCGGTGCGCCGGCGTACTTCGTCATCGCCACGATCATCCTGGCGCTCTTCTCCGTCGGCTTCACGCTGATGAGCAGGTACGTCCCGAACGCCGGAGCGTTCTACGCCTACGTCCAGGCGGGGTTGGGCCGCATCCCCGGGGTCGGGGCGGCAACCCTCGCGCTCGGCTCCTACGTCGTACTGCTCATCGGGGTGGACGCCTATGCCGGAGTCGCTGTGGCGAACGCCCTCGAGCACTACACCGGTGCGCTGACGCCCTGGTGGGTCTGGTCGGTGGCGATCCTCGCGCTGGTCGGGTTGCTCGGCTACCGCGACATCGAGTTGAGCTCCAAGGTGCTCGGGGTCCTGCTCGTCGCCGAGACGCTCATCGTGGTCGTCCTCGACGTCGGCATCATCGCGCACGGGGGACACGGCGGGTTGAGCCTCGAGCCGTTCGCTCCCTCAGCGATCTCCACCGGGGCGCCGGGCCTCGGGATCATGTTCGCCCTCTTCGGGTTCTTCGGGTTCGAGGCGACCGCGGTGTTCCGGAACGAGGCGAGGGACCCGGACAAGACGATCCCGCGGTCGACCTACATCGCGGTCGTCTCGATCGGCGTGTTCTACGCCTTCTCCGCATGGGCGGTGATCGTAGGAGCGGGGATCGGGAATGCGGTGAACTCCGCCGCTACGAAACCGGAGACCATGGTCTTTGACCTGGCGGCGCGTTACGTCGGCCCCATCGCCCAGGACGTCATGCAGCTCCTGCTGGTCACCAGCATCCTGGCCTGCATCCTGTCCTTCCACAACGTGATCACCCGCTACCAGTTCACCCTCGGCGGCGCGGGGGTTCTGCCCCGATCTCTGGGTCAGGTCAGTCCCAAGCACCGGGCACCATCACGGTCCTCGCTCATGGTCACCGTCGTGTCGCTCGTCCTGATCGGCGTCGTCGCCCTCACCCGGATCGATCCAGTTCGGCAGGCCTACACCTGGCTGTCCGGAGCCGCGACGCTCGGCATCGTGGCGCTGATGGCGCTCACCTGCCTCTCTGTCGTGGTCTTCTTCCGCCGGACCAGCCACGAACGCGGCCTCTGGAAGACGGTCGTCGCTCCCGGACTGGGCCTCATCGGGCTGCTCGCGGTACTTGTCATGGTCATCGAGAACCTCCCGCTCCTGATCGGCAACCTGACCGCCGCCATCGTGGTGGCGCTGCTGGTCGCGGTGGCCTTCGTCGCCGGCACCGTCGTCGCCCTCGTCACGCGCGGCGTGCGCTGAGAAGGTGTGGGAAGGACCATGGAACGATCCGGTTGCCACGATCGGGTGACTGTCCAATACTGCATAGGGAGCAGTTGTTGATCCTGCAAGGAGGTCACCGGTGGGGCACCAGCACCGCCGACTTACCCTGCTGGACCTGGTGGACCGCAACGCGGCCGAGCATCCCGAGGTAATCGCCACGGTGGATGGCGAGCGCCGGCTGACCTGGTCGGAGTACCGGGATCACGCCCGAGCCATCGCGTTGACGCTGCTCGACCTGGGGGTAGCCGCTGGCGACGTGGTGGGCCTGCACATGGTGAACCGAGCAGAGCACGTGTTCGCCGATATCGGCGCGGTGATGGCGGGCGCCGTCCCCTGCAGCTACTACAACACCCTGACCGCTGAGCAGCTCGCCTACGTGGCGAACGACTCGGCGGCGACGGTGGTGATCATCGAGGCCGCCCAACTGCCGCTGTGGCTGTCCATCCAGCAGGGGCTGCCCAAGCTGAGGCATGTGCTGGTGCTCGATCTGGAACCAGACGAGTGGCTGCCGCCGGGCGTACAACGGTTCGAGCAGCTGGTGGCCGCTGCCGAGGCAGCGCTGGGCGAGCGCGGCGCCGAGATCGACCAGGCCAGCGACCGAGTGGACCCCAGCGACCCGCTGACCATCGTCTACACCTCAGGCACAACAGGGGCGCCGAAGGGCACGATCATCACCCACGCCGCCGCGCTGTGGGTCATGGACGAGGTGAACAGGCAGCTGGTCGAGCATCTCGGCGGCCCTGTTCCGGCGGGCTGGTCGACGGTGTCCTACCTGCCGTTGGCCCATGTCGCGGAACGGTTGTTCTCGCACTACCAATCCATCGCCCGCCAGCTCACCGTCACCTACGTCCGGGAGTCCGCGCGGTTGCCGCACGTACTCTCGACCACGCGGCCCCAGCTGTTCCTCGGTGTGCCGAGGGTCTGGGAACGCATCTACGCCGCCCTGCGGGAACGGGTCATGGCCTCGAAGAACCCGGCCCGGCGCCTGTTGGGCAGCTCGGCAATCTCGGATGCTCTCGAGGCGGGTATCGCGCGCTTGACCGGGGAGACCGCGCACTGGTGGATCCGCTTCCGGTCTCCGATCATGGAGCGGCTGGTGTACCGGCGAGTGCGGACGGCCCTCGGTCTGGATCGGGTCGTGCTCGCGGTGAGCGGAGCGGCCTCGCTCCCGCCCAAGGTGATGGCGTTCTTCGCCGGGGTCGGAATCACCATCATCGAGGTATATGGCATGACCGAAACCTGCGCGATGCTCGCGGCCAGCCCGCTGGACGGCCCGCGACTGGGCAGCGTGGGACGGGCGCTGGCCGGCATCGAGCTGAAGATCGCCGCGGACGGCGAGGTGCTGGCGAAGGGTCCCAACATCACCCCGGGTTACCTGAATCGTCCCGAGGCGACGGCAGAGGCGATCGACCCGTCGGGTTGGCTGCACACCGGCGACATCGGCGTCCTGGACGACGAGGGCTACCTGCGCATCACCGGTCGCAAGAAAGAGCTCATCAACACCGCGTCCGGTAAGACGATCTCACCCAGCAACGTGGAGCTCATCCTGTCGTCGGGTTCTGACCTGGTCGGCTCCGTCTACGTGCACGGTGACAACAAACCGTGCCTGGTGGCTCTGGTGACCCTCGACCCTGGCTGGCCGGGCTGGTGCGCCGCGCGCGACATCAAGGTTGACTCGCTCGCCGACGCGGTGGCCAACGGACGGGTGCGGCTGGAGGTGGCCCGGTCCATCGGCGCCGGCAACGCCGCCCTCTCCCGGGTCGAGCAGGTGAAGAACTGGGCTCTGCTGCGCACCGAGTGGAGCAGCGAGACCGGTGAGCTGACCCCGACGTTGAAGCTGAGGCGCCCGATCATCGCCGACCGGTACCGCGCCGAGATCGAGGAGCTCTACGACCCGTTGACCGCCGACTCCTGGACGGACGAGTAGCGCGACCCGCGTGGGTCAGCCGAATTTGCTCAGGAAGGCGAGCATGATGGCGTTGACCTGGTCAGCCGCTTCCATCTGCACAAAATGGCCGGCCTCCGGGATGATGTGTATCTTGTCCAGCCCGGGGACCGTGTCCCGCATTACTTGAAATGGGTCCGGCCCGCTCAGTTGTTGTACCGGATCCCGCTCGCCGGTGATGAAACTGGTGGGCACGGTAATCGGCAGCTCGGGTAGTCGTCGCTGCTCGGACCAGACGTGGTCGGCGGCGCGGTACCAGTTCAACCCGCCGGTGAAGCCGGTCCGGGCGAATTCCCGCGCGTAGTGGTCGAGGTCTTCCTCGGACATCCATGGCCACGGCAACGGTGGCGGTTCGGGGAGAACGTCGAGGTAGCCGCGGCCATCGCTCGGGTGCTGGAAGATGTCCCGGTACCGGTACCCGCCGCTGAGCGCCCAGAAGATCTTGGTCAGGGACAGCGCGGGTTTGGCGCCCAGTTCGTCGTCGGCTGGCCCCTTTTCCTGGAAGTAATGCATGTGGAAAAAATGCCGGGTCGCGATCTCGGCGAACACCCCGCTGGGCCGGTGCGGTGAGATCCTGGTGCGTGGCACGCTCAGCTGGATCAGTGCCTTGACCCGACCCGGCGCCCACTGTGGCAGAGCCCAGGCCAATACCGCGCCGAAGTCATGACCGACGAAGACGGCATCGTCGATGGCCAATGCGTCCAGCAGGCCCACCAGGTCCGCTACGGTGCTTTTCCGGTCATATTCACCAGGATCCGCCGGGCGGTCGGTCCGGCCGTAACCGCGCATGTCCAGCGTTATGGCGCGGAAACCGTTCGCGGCGAGCACCGGAAGCTGGTTGCGCCAGCTGTACCAGAGCCCGGGAAATCCGTGGCACATGATCACCGCTGGGCCCACGCCTTGCTCGGCTATGTGCATCCGAATGCCGCCGACATCGATGGTCCGATGGCGGAGCGAGCTCACCGGTGTTCGACGGCGGTCGTCGCGGCGAGGCGGGCCAGGATCTCGACGGCCTGGTCGACCACGCCGGTGATCAGCTCGGCGCAGCTGGGCAGGTCGTCGAGCATGCCGACCACCTGCCCGGAGGCGAGCACCCCGGCATCGGTGCGGCCGCCTACCAGCCCGGCGCGCAGCAGCATCGGGGTGTTGGCGGCCATCAGCACCTGCGCCCAGCTGAGGTCCCGGCCGTGCCGCATGGCCAGCCCCTCCCGGATCAACGCCGGCCAGGACAGCCCGGTGAGGCCGCGGAACCGGGCGGCGTTGGCCACCGCCCTGGCCAGGCCGCGGACCTTCCCGGCGCGCTCCAGCCCGTCCACCAGTTCGGTGCGCAGCACCCGGTGCGGCAGGCCGTCCACCCGGGTGGTCACCACCGTGCCGTCCAACTTGGACTCCAGGTACCGCCGCTTCACCGCGTCCGGCACGGTGCTCTCCCGGGTGAGCAGGAACCGGGTGCCCATCGCCACCCCGGCCGCCCCGTAGGCCAGCGCGGCGGCCAGCCCGCGCCCGTCGAAGAAGCCGCCGGCGGCGATCACCGGGATGTCCACCGCGTCCACCACCGAGGGCAGCAGCAGCGTGGTGGCCACCCCGCCGGTGTGCCCGCCGCCCTCGCCGCCCTGCACGATCACCGCGTCGGCGCCCCAGGCGGCGACCTTCTCGGCGTGCCGGGCCGCACCCACCGACGGGATCACCACCACGCCGGCGTCCTTCAGCCGGGCGATCATCTCCGCGCGGGGGGCCAGCGCGAACGAGGCCACCGCGACCCGCTCTTTGATCAGCAGCTCCACCCGGTCGGCGGCGTCGGTGGCGTCCGCGCGCAGGTTCACCCCGAACGGGGCGGCGGTGCGCTCCCGGGTCTCCTTGATCGCGGCGGCCAGCTCCGGGTAGCTCATGGTGGCCGAGGCGAGAATGCCCAGCCCGCCCGCTTCGGCGACCGCGCCGACCAGACGGGGGCCGGCCACCCAGCCCATCCCGGTCTGCACCACCGGGTGGCGCACGCCGACCAGCCGGGTCAACGCCGTGTCCAGCTGGGGCTTGGCGGAACCGACGGTTCGCTCGCAAGCTTCGCTCACGATGGCACCTCCTTCTCCCGCCGTCCGTCCGGGTCCAGCCGGGTGCGCAGCAGCTCCAGCTCCGCCGCCGACGGCTCCCTTGTTGTGCCCGCTTCCTCGGTGACCAGCGGGAACGACGTCTGCGCCGCGACCTCGTCGAGCTCCACCCCCGGGTGCACCGAGCGCACCCGCATCGACCCGTCCGGGGTGGCGAAGTCGAGCACCGCCAGGTTGGTCACCACCCGGTACACGTCGTGGTAGCGCAGCCCGGCGGCGCGGGCCCGGTCGTGGCCGACCCCGGAGACCACGTCCACCGCCTCCACCAGCACCCGGCGGGAGTGCCGAGGCACCCAGTAGCTGGTGCGGTGGTTGGCGGTGTTGCCCGGCGCGCCGCGCACCCCGAGCAGCTGCCGGGTCGGGCGCTCGTGCGGTCCGATGCAGGAGATGTTCTGGTTGCCGTACCGGTCCACCTGGTTGGCGCCCATCACCACGTGCCGCCGGCCGTGCGCGACCACGTCGAACACCTGGCGGAACGGCAGCCACCCCTCCGGCTCGCCGTCCGGCCCGAGCAGGGTGGCCTCGCCGTCGGAGAGCAGCAGCTCCGGCGCGCTGGTCAGCCGGGCCAGCCGGGCGCCGAGCGAGGGGATCAGCCCCATCGGCGAGGCCAGCACCTCCCCGTCCTCGGCGAACAGGTCCGCGCACGCCACCACGCACACATCCGCCCTGCTCACCGGCTGTGAGTGGTATTGGTCGCTATAGCGACCAATACCACTCACAGGCTCTGCGGTGCTCACGCGGCCCACTCTCGGACGGCGGCGGTGTAGGAGGTTTCGCCGCCGGCGAGGAAGCGGGTTGCGAACTCGGCCCACGCCGAAGGGTCGCGGGCGGCGTCGGCGTAGTGGCGCTGGAAGGTCTCGTCGCGGGGGTAGTCGGGGACGCAGCTGGTCGGGTGGGCGCCGCCGGGGGCCTCGACCACGCCGTCCACCATCATCCGGTTCAGCAGCAGCGTCTGGGGTGCCGCGGCGGTCAGCTCGGCGGTCGGCACGATCCGCTCGCAGGAGACGTAGCGGCGCCGGGCGGCCAGGCAGAACAGGTCGTCGAAGTACGGGTCCGGGCCCAGGTACTGGGTGTTGCCGTGCGCATCGGCGCGGTTGAGATGCACCAGCGCGGCGTCCAGGTGCAGCGCCGGCATGGCGATCAGCTCCTCGCCGTCGTCGTAGGGGGAGCGGACGGTCCGCAGCTCGGGGTCCCATGCCGGCACGTCCGAGCCCACCCCGGCGCGGATGGGCAGGAACGGCAGCCGGTGCGCGGCGGCGCGCAGCCCGCACTGCAGCATGCCCTCGTCCAGCTCGCGGACCTCGATCGCGGCGTCCTGTCGGGCCCGGGAGAAGTGCGGGTCGTACGCGATGGTGTCCAGCGTGACGAACCCGAACACCGCCCGGCGCACCTTGCCGGCCGCGCACAGCAGGCCCAGGTCGGGTCCGCCGTAGGAGACCACGGTCAGGTCCCGCAGCGGGGACGCGCACAGCGCCCGGACCAGCGCCATCGGCTTGCGCCGGGAACCCCAGCCGCCGATCCCGATGGTCATCCCGTCGGCCAGCTCGGCCACCACCTCGGCGGCGGTCATCCGCTTGTTCCGCATCAGCACCCCTCGTTGAGGGTCTCGACGGCCACCGGACCCGGCGGGGGACCAGCCGCCGGGTCCGGAGCCGCCGGCGGGGGACCCCCCGCCGGGTCCAGCGCCGCGCCGTTGACGAACCGGGTACGGGCCTCGTCCCCGGCGCCGAGCAGGGTCATCTCGTAGGTGAAGCCCTGCTCGAAGCGGTAACTGCGGCGCACCGGCTGTGGGTCGATGCCGTTGAGTGCTTCCTTCGCCGCCCGGATCACCCGGGTGTCCTTGGCGGCGATCTCCGCGGCGACCGCGAGCGCGGCGGCGTCCAGTTCCTCGCGCGGCAGCACCTCCAGCACCGAGCCGTGCCGGTACAGCTCGTCGGCGGTGATGGTGCGGGCGGTGAAGTACAGCGCCCGGAGCAGGTGCTGCGGCACCAGCCGGGACAGGTGGGTGGCCGCGCCGAGCGCCCCCCGGTCCACCTCGGGCAGCCCGAACGTGGCGTCGGACGCGGCCAGCACCACGTCGGCGTTGCCCACCAGCCCGATCCCGCCGCCCAGGCAGAACCCGTGCACGGCGGCCACCACCGGCACCGCGCAGTCGTACACCGCGCCGAACGCCGCCGCGCAGCCCCGGTTCACCCCGACCAGCGCCTGGTTGCCGGTGTCGCGCTGCAGCTCCTTGATGTCCACGCCGGCGCAGAACCCCCGGCCCTCGGCGCGCAGCACCACGACGTGTGTGGTCAGGTCCTCGCCGGCGTAACGCAGCGCGTCGGCCAGCTCGAACCAGCCGGCCACCGGCAGCGCGTTGACCGGGGGATGGTCGATGGTGACCAGCGCGATCGACCCGTTGCGGCGGGTGGTGATGCCCATGTCAGCTCCCGTAGACCGGTTCCGGCGGGGCGGCCTTGGCGAGCAGCTCGGGCACCACCGCGCCCAGCTCGCCCGGCGACCACCGGCGCCCCTGATCGACCGACGGACCGGGCCGCCAGCCGTCGGCGACCACGATGCGGCCGCCGTCCACCTCGAACACCCGCCCGGTGACCTCGGCCGACTCGGCGCTGCCCAGCCACACCACCAGCGGCGACACGTTCTCCGGGGCCATCGCGTCGAACCCACCGTCCGGCACCGCCATGGCCTCGGCGAACGCCGCCTCGGTCATCCGGGTACGGGCGGCCGGGGCGATCGCGTTCACGGTTACCCGGTAGCGGGCCAGCTCGGCGGCCGCCACCAGGGTCAGCCCGAGAATGCCGGCCTTCGCCGTGGAGTAGCTGCCCTGTCCGACGCTACCCAGCAGCCCGGCCCCGGAGCTGGTGTTGATCACCCGGGCGTCCACCGGGCGGCCTGCCTTCACCTGTGCACGCCAGTACGCCGCCGCGTGGTGCAACGGCGCGGCGTGCCCCTTCAGGTGCACCCGCAGCACCGCGTCCCACTCCGCCTCGTCCAGGCTGACCAGCATCCGGTCGCGCAGGATTCCGGCGTTGTTGACCAGCACGTCCAACCGCCCGAACTCCTCGACGGCGTGCGCCACCAGCCGCCCGGCGCCGCCCCAGTCCGCCACGTCCTCGCCGTCGGCGACCGCCTCACCACCCGCCGCCCGGATCTCCTCGACCACGTCACCCGCCGGCCCCCCGGAGGCCCCCGACCCGTCCAACGCGGCGCCCACGTCATTGACCACCACCCGGGCCCCCTCGGCGGCAAAGGCCAGCGCATGCGCCCGCCCCAGCCCGCGCCCCGCCCCGGTCACCACCACAACCCGCCCCGCGCAAACCCCGCTCACCGCACTCACCGCCGCGTCCCCCCACCCAAAACTTCCCGCGAGTCGGGGTTCTCAGCACACTGAGTCGGGGTTTTCAGCACACTCCCACCTCCGGCGTTGACGGTGCTTCCGGCGTTGGCAGCGGCCAGGAAGGCGGGACGCTCGCCGCCACCGTGCACCGCGAGGGTCGCCCCGGTGACGTAGGAGGCCAGCGGCGAGGCGAGGAACACCGCGCACGCCCCCACCTCCTCCGGCTCGGCCAGCCGTCCCAGCGGCACCGTCCGCCCGACCGCCGCGAGACCGTCCGCGTCGCCGTAGTGCAGGTGCGCCTGCTCGGTGCGCACCAGACCCACCGCCAACGCGTTCACCCGCACCTGTGGCGCCCACTCCACGGCCAGGCTCGCGGTCAGGCTTTCCAGGCCGGCCTTGGCGGCGCCGTACGCGGCGGTGCCGGGGGAGGGCCGGCGGCCGCTCACGCTGCTCACCATGATGATCACCCCGCCGCCGTCCTGGTCGCACATCACCGGGTAGACGGCCTGCGCGACCAGCAGCGGGGCCAGCAGGTTCAGCCCGATCACGGCGGCGTGGAACCGGGGGGATGCGTCCGCCGCCGGCACCGGGGGAGCTCCGCCGGCATTGTTCACCAGCACGTCCAGCCGGCCGTGCCGGGACACCACGGCCTCGACGAGCGCGGACACCTGCTCCGGTTCACGCACGTCGCAGGCGACGAACTCGCCGACCGGCGGCTCCGCCGGCTCGGTCCGCCCGCAGGTCAGCACGGTGGCCCCGGCGGCCCGGAACGACCGGGCGATGCCCGCGCCGACCCCTCGGGTGCCGCCGGTGATCAACACCACCGCACCGTCCAGCCCCGGCCACGACGGCGACGGCGACGGCGACGGCGACGGCGACGGCATCAGAGGCGTTCCAGGACGGTGCCGGTGGACAGCGCCCCGCCGGCGCACATGGTGACCAGCGCGGTGCTCGCGTCCCGGCGCTCCAGCTCGTGCAGCGCGGTGGTGATCAGCCGGGTGCCGGTGCTGCCTACCGGGTGGCCCAGCGCGATCGCCCCGCCGTTCACGTTGACCCGGTCCGGGTCTGGTTCGTGCACCGCCGCCCAGGACAGCACCACCGAGGCGAACGCCTCGTTCACCTCGAACAGGTCCAGGTCGCCGATCTTCATCCCGGTCCGCTCCAGCACCCGCTCGGTGGCCCGCACCGGCCCGTCCAGGTGGTAGTACGGCTCGGCGCCGACCAGGCACTGGGCCAGGATCTTCGCCCTCGGGCGCAACCCCAGCTCCCGGGCCCGGTCGGCGTCCATCAGCAGCACGGCGGCGGCGCCGTCGGAGATCTGAGAGGAGGTGCCGGCGGTGTGCAGGCCGTCCTCCAGCACCGGCTTGAGGCCGGCCAGCGCCGGCAGGCTGGTCTCCCGCAACCCCTCGTCGCGGGTCACCGTCCCGCCGGCGACCGGCACCGGCACCACCTCACGATCAAACCGTCCGTCCGCCCAAGCCGCCGCCGCGCGAGTCTGGGAGCGCAGCCCGAACTGGTCGACCTCCGCACGGGTGAGCCCCCGCCGGGAGGCGATCCGTTCGGCGGCCAGGTACTGGTTAGGTAGGTCGATGTCCCAGGACTCCGGGCGGGGCATGCCGGCGCCCTCGCCGATGTTCGCCCGCAGCGGCACCCGGCTCATCGCCTCCACCCCGCAGGCGATGCCCACGTCGATGGCGCCGGTGGCGATCAGCCCGGCGACCAGGTGGGTGGCCTGCTGCGCGGAGCCGCACTGGCAGTCCACCGTGGTGGCCCCGGTGGCTTCGGGCAGCCCGGCGTGCAGCCAGGCCGTCCGGGTGATGTTGTTGGACTGCTCGCCGGCCTGGGTGACACAGCCGCCGATCACCTGCTCCACCAGGGCCGGGTCGAACCCGGCCCGGTCCAGCACCCCGCGCAGCGCCACGCCCAGGATCTCGGCGGCGTGCAGCCCGGACAGCACCCCGCGACGCCTCCCGATCGGCGTACGCGCCGCCGCCACGATCACCGGAGTGCCCATCGGTCTCCTCCCTGAGAACCCCGCCACCCGGAGCCGCCTTCAAGGTAGAACACGTTCTTATATGCTACAAGGCGGCCCCGGCTGAGGGCTTCACGCGGTCGGGGCAGTGTGCTTGACTGCAACTAGAACGTGTTACATGTCCGCGCCCTTGGACTGGAGGTAGCCGTGGTCGCTGTGCGGATCCCCGAAGGCTTCGACTTCACCGATCCGGACCTGTACGCCGAGCGGGTGCCGCTGGCCGAGTTCGCCGAGCTGCGGCGCACCGCGCCGGTCTGGTGGAACGCCCAGCGCCCGGGCAGCGGCGGCTTCGACGACGAGGGCTTCTGGGTGGTCAGCCGGCACGCCGAGGTCAAGGAGGTGTCCCGCAACAGCGACGTCTACTCCAGCTGGGAGAACTCCGCGATCATCCGGCTGGCCGAGGGCACCACCCGCCAGGACATCGAGATGCAGCGCGTCATCCTGCTCAACACCGACCCGCCGCAGCACACCGCGCTGCGCCGCATCGTCTCCCGGGGGTTCACCCCCAAGGCGGTGAACAGCCTGCGGGACGCGCTGGCCGCGCGGGCCGAGCGGATCGTCCACGAGGCGGTCGCCGAGGGCAGTGGGGACTTCGTCACCGATGTGGCCTGTGAGCTGCCGCTGCAGGCCATCGCCGAGCTGCTGGGCATCCCGCAGGAGGACCGGCACAAGATCTTCGAGTGGTCGAACCAGATGATCTCCTACGACGACCCGGAGATCGACGCCGAGCCGCTGGAAGCGTCGATGGGGCTGCTCGGCTACGCGATGTCGATGGCCGAGGCGCGCAAGGCCTGCCCGATGGACGACATCGTCACCAGGCTGGTGCAGGCCGACGTGGACGGCCGGGGGCTGAACTCCGATGAGTTCGGCTTTTTTGTGCTGCTGCTCGCGGTGGCCGGCAACGAGACCACCCGCAACGCGATCACCCACGGGATGATGGCGCTGCTGGACAACCCCGAGCAGTGGGAGCGCTACAAGGCGGAGCGCCCGGAGACGGCGGCCGACGAGATCGTTCGCTGGGCCACCCCGGTGGTCGCCTTCCAGCGCACCGCCAAGGTGGACACCGAGCTGGGCGGCCAGGCCATCGCCGCCGGCCAGCGGGTCGGCATTTTCTACAGCTCGGCCAACTTCGACGAGACGGTGTTCGACCACCCCGAGCAGTTCGACATCGCCCGCGACCCCAACCCGCACCTTGGCTTCGGCGGCAGCGGCGCGCACTACTGCCTGGGCGCCAACCTGGCCCGCCTCGAGATCGACCTGATGTTCAACGCCATCGCCGACCACCTGCCGGACATCCAGCGCGCGGGCAAGGCCAGGCGGCTGCGCTCCGGCTGGCTGAACGGGGTCAAGGAGTTTCCGGTGAGCTACCGAGGCGCGCGCTGATGCGTACCCGGGCGGCGGCGCTGCTGGAGCAGCCGGGCAAGTGGCAGATCGTAGACGTGGAGGTGGACGAGCCGGCCGCCAACGAGGTGCAGGTCCGCTTCGTGGCCGCCGGGTTGTGCCACTCCGACGACCACGCGTCGACGGGCGACATGCCGATCGGCAAGCTCCCGCTGATCGGCGGGC
>Ga0193743_1002330_pt1 | contig 13537 bp, 14 predicted proteins | sample L2c2metaG_FD_143038 | JGI IMG/M metagenome (GOLD analysis project Ga0193743, IMG submission 143038) | Soil microbial communities from a riparian zone of the East river system, Colorado, United States - L2c2 | ecosystem: Environmental > Terrestrial > Soil > Riparian zone | place: USA: East River... | reverse complement strand
GAACTTGTACTGCAGGCTCGCCATCAGCGAGATGTTGTTGTTGTTGTAGGTGACGCCGCCGATCAGCGGGTTGTTGATGGTCGGGTTGGTCGTGCCGAAGTAACGGCCGTCGATGTTGATGCGCCAGTTCTGGTCGATTTCGTAGCCCACGCCGATGATGCCCTGATAGGCGAACTGCGTGCTCGACGTGCTGCCGCCCAGCGCGGACGCATTGACGAAGGCGATGCCTGCGCCGGCGCCGATATAGGGAACGATCGGGCTGCCGAAGCGGAAGTCGTACAGCAGGTTGGCCATGATGGCCGTCTGATTGATGTTGGCGCCCGCGGTGAACTGCTGGAAACCGATGGGAGCGGCCTGCAGGGTCGCCTGGTTTTGGCGAAAGACGCCTTCGAGCTCGACGCGGGGCCCGACGAAGTCGTAGCCGACCATGCCGCCAGCCGCCCAGCCGGTGGCGGGATAGATGTTCGCGGCCCCGCCGAAGCCGGGGACGTTGGCCGTGGTGTTGAACATCCAGTTCAGCCCGCCCTCGCCGCCGATATAGAAGCCCGGATTGGGCTGCGTCTGGGCCTGCGCGACAACAGGCAGCGCAATCAGCGCCGCGGTGGCGGCCAACAGTAGCTTCTTCATATGGTCGAGAACCCCGATATTGTCGATCAAGCGCCTTGGAGTTCTGGCCCGACCGACGGTTAAGCTTAAAAAGAAGGCGCTGTGTAGGCTTACTCCCACCGTAAAGCCACCTTTATAAGTGCACCATCTGCCTTTCTCCCGACATGATCCGGGTCAGGCGCGGCCCGCGGATTTCGGCGCCTGGCACCTCGCCTCGGCCGTCAAGCCATCGCCGTACGCAAGCCTTTGTCGCGCTGGCGAAAGACCAGGGTGAGGAGGATGACCAGGTTGACGATATTGAAGCCGATGCCGACGGCGAAGGCCGGCAGGTAGTAGCCGAAGTGATCATAGAGGGCGCCGGCGCCCCAGCCGCCCGCCGCCATGCCCAGGAAACCCGCGAAATAGATCGTCGGCACCCGCCAGTTCGCCTCCTTCACCGGATAGTACTCGCGGATCGCGATCACGTAGGCCGGCAACAGACCGGAGAAGCCCAGCCCGAAGGCCGCGGAAACCACGAACAAGGCGGCCTCGTCCTTGGTCAGCAGGAAGCCGCTCAAGGCCGTGGCCTGGGCGATGGAACTCCACAGCAGCGTCTGCAGGCCGCCGATCCGGTCGGCGGCCCAACCCCAGAACTGGCGCGCCACGAAAGCGCTGCCGAGCAGCACCGACAACATGGCGGCGCCGATCTGCGAGGCGAATCCCAAGTCGCCACAGAAGGCCACGATATGCTGCGACGGCATGGCCATGGGCACGCAGCAGCAGAAGATCGCCACCGACAGGATGATCATGGCCAGGTTCGGCGACAGTCCGAGGACGGGCGCACCCGCTTTGGGATCTCGTCCATCGCCAGCCTTCGACGGAAGCGGCTGCGGCGGCGGACGCAGGAAGATCGCCGCCAGCACCAGGATCGTCGCGCCAACGAACAACCCGAACACCAGCATGGTCCGGCGCCAGCCGAACTCGGTGATGCCGGCCTGGAACACGATCGGCCAAAAAGCGCCCGCCAGCGATTGACCCGAGGAGATCATGGCGACCGCCGCGCCGCGGCTGCGATCGAACCAGCGGCTGACATAGGTCATGATCGGCGAGAACATGCAGGAGGTGCCGAACAGCCCCATCAGCACGCCGTGTCCCGCATAGAGCTGGAAGAGCCCGCCGGCGGCGGAGAGGACGAGCCCGGCGGCGAGCATCGCCGCCCCGAACAGCACGATCCGGCGGATGCCGAGCCAGCCGGTCAGCCAGCCCGCGGCGATGCCGCCGAAGGCCGCACCGACGAAGGTGAAGGACGGGGCGGCGGCGACCGCAGCACGCGCGGTGCCGAACTCGGCGGCAATCGGCTTCAGCGCCACCGCTGCGAGCAACGGCGCTCCGTAGGCGATCGACAGGATGACGAGAGCCGCCGTGGCCACCACCCAGGCCGCGCGGCTGTCCAGCGTCGCGGAAGCCGCTGTCATCTTGTTCATTGTCCATGCACCGCGTATTTGCCGGTCGGCGCATGGTCGGAAGACCACCGCGGGCCCGCAAATCGAACGTAGGTCGTGCCTTCAGCCGCCCCTATCCAGTTCGCGGCACGCCTATCCCCGGTGCGCCGTTCTCATCGCCTCATCGCGAAGGCGTGACGGCATCCGCCGGTGCCCCGGCGATCGCACCAGGCCTGTCGGACCGCCAGGCCGGTGGGCCGAACAGGTAGCCGATCACCTCGCGCCCCGTGCGCGCGCCCAGCAGGTCCTTCGCCATCTTGAGCCACTCATGGAAAGCGATCCTAATCGGGTTGTGCGAGACGAGCGGCGTCACCAGCCCGTAGCGGCACGGCAGGTCTCGGCGTTCGGCGGCGAAGGTGCCGAACAGGCGGTCGAACACGATCAGCACGCCGCCGTAGTTCTTGTCGATATAGTCGGCGTTCGAGGCGTGATGGACGCGATGGTGCGAGGGCGTGTTGAGGACGTATTCCAGCCAGCCCAGCTTCGGCACCCATTCGGTATGCAGCCAGAACTGATAGAGCAGATTGAGCGCCAGGGCGGCGAACACCGCCTTGGGCGGAAAGCCCAGCCAGATCATCGGCACGAAGAACACGGCGTTGCCCGCCAGCCGGCCGGTCCAGCCGAAGCGATAGGCGATTCCCAGATTGAACTCGTTGGGCGAATGATGCACCGCGTGCGTCGCCCAGAACCAGCGCACCCGGTGGGCGGCGCGGTGGTACCAGTAATAGCAAAACTCCTGCCCCAGGAAGAGGACGGCGAAACTGGCGAAGCCGTTCAGCGGGACGGTGGTCAACCGATGCCGCCAGGCCATCTCGATGAGCGGACCGACCAGGCTGACGGTCACAAAGGCGTAAACGAGATACTCCCGCACCAGGGCGTCCGTCGCCGAGGCCGCCCAGGAACGCCAGTCGTAGGCGCGCCGGACGACGAAGGTCAGGATCAGGCCTTCGAGAGTCGCCAGGGCGATCACGGTGGGCAGCGACCAGGCGAGAACGGTGAACAGGGTCACGTGAATCTCTTTCAGAGAGGCAACGACGCGCCGACAGTGCGTTGCAGCGTCCGTCAGGTCTCGCCGATTTCGGTATTCGATTGGCCGATTCCCTGAATCGGCCCCTGCGTTCGGGAATCGGCCTGCTTGCGATAGGCCGTCGGCGTCATGCCGGCATGCGCCTTGAAGGCCCGGTTGAAAGGTCCGATGGACTGGAAGCCGGCATCGAGGGCGATGGTCAGGATGGGGACGTCCGCCTGGGCGGGATCGACCAGCGCCGTCATCGCTTCGGCCAGCCGGTAGCCGTTGACGAAGCTGCTGAAGTTGCGATGGCCCAGTCGCTGGTTGATCAGCCGGCGCAGGCGATATTCGGGCACATCAAGGGTCGCGACCAGCGCGCTGACGCCAAAGCCTTCCTGGCGATAGACCTTCTCCTCCTCCATGAGCCGGCGCAGCCGCGCCAGCAGGGCGTCTTCCTGATCGCGGGCGGCGGCGGACGGTTGGGTAGCTGCGTCCGGATCCGGCCCGCTTGCCTCGGCGGCGCGTAGAGCGAACAGCGTGCGATCGGCCTGCATCGTGAACAGGGCAAAGGCCACCGCGAGCGCCGCCAATAGGGCGGCGTCGACGATTCGGCCGGAGGCGCCCATGGGTCCCGTGCCGCCCAGCATGTTCACGAGCAAAATGCCGCCGGCATAGAGCACGGCCAGGGCCGCCAGCAGCGGGCGCACGCGCCGGCGGCGTTCCACGAGATCGCCGCGCAGGCCCGCTACGATGCGCCAGGCGGCCAGCAGGATGAACAGCAGGGCCAGCGCCTTCTCCACCGTCCCGATCCAGGGCCGCCAGGCATAGAGTCCGTACGCGTCAATGGCGGGCAGCACCGCCCAGGCCACGGCATCGCGCCACGAGGGACGGTAGTCGTCGACGAACACCGCTCCCGTCCAGATCCACAACAGCGCGGCCGTACCCACCGCAATCAGTTGCAGGGGCCACAGCCAGACAGGCAATGGGTAGCCCACGATCGTCGCGATCGAATCGGCGGCGACGCTGAGCGCCAGCAGCCCTCCGTACGGCCCCGTCTCCCGGTGCCGACGATCGCGCAGGATGACGATGCCCGTCAGCAGGAGGACCGCGACCGTTCCCGACCGGAGGGCGAGCTCGGGAGACACTAGGCGACTATGTCGCCGATCATTCTGGCGAATGACGGGGAACTGCGCGGTTCGATCTTCCTGGCCATCCCGCCAGTGTGCCCGATGCAGGCTCTGCCGGAAACAGCACGCGCGGCGGTCCCGCGTTCAGTGAACCGCCTGCGAACTTACGCGGTCGGGATACCAGGAGGTGAACTTGAAGGCGGCGGCGAGCGCCAGGATGGTGGCGACGATGCCGACGCAGCGCAGACGCTGGCACAGCTCACCATAGAGCGTGCCCGGTTCGGAATCCTGCAACGCTTCGTTGGACAGCCATTCGAGGAATGGTGCCGTCCAGAACCGTCGACTGAGGCGCCTGATTGTCCATGCGCGGTGACCTTATCCAAGATTTCCCTGATGGCCAGTGCGTTTGGGGCGGAGCCTCGGCCAACAAAAAGGCGGCCCGCAGGCCGCCTTTTCCGTGGCGAGGTTCCAGTCTTACTGGATGACGATCTCGACGCGGCGGTTCTGCGGCTCGCGCACGTTGTCGCCGGTCGGCACCAGCAGCTGGCTCTCGCCCTTGCCGATGACCGTGATCGCCTGCGCCGGCACGCCGTCACGCACCAGCGCATCCTTGACCGCGTTGGCACGACGCAACGACAGCGCCATGTTGTAGCTCTCCGGCCCCGTCGTGTCGGTATGGCCGGTCGCCGTGATGCGGGCGCTGCCCTTGGCCTTGAAGGCGTTGGCCGCCTGCTGGATCGTCGTCAGCGCCTGCTGAGACAGGTTCGAGCGATCCCAGTCGAAGAACACCATGAACGACGGCGGCGCGACCACCGGCGGCGGCGGTGGCGGTGGCGGCGGAGCCGCGGCGCCGAACTTGAACTGGATGCTCGCCATCAGGGAGATGTTGTTGTTGTTGTAGGTGACGCCGCCGATCAGCGGGTTGTTGATGGTCGGGTTGGTCGTGCCGAAATAGCGGCCGTCGATGTTGAAGCGCCAGTTCTGGTCGATTTCGTAGCCCAAGCCGATGATGCCCTGATAGGCGAACTGCGTGCTCGACGTGCTGCCGCCCAGGGCGGACGCGTTGACGAAGGCAATGCCGGCGCCGGCGCCGATATAAGGAATGATCGGCCAGCCCAAACGGAAATCGTACATGATGTTGGCCATGATGGCCGTGTCATTGATGTTGGCGCCTGCAGTGAATTGCTGGAAGCCGATGGGCGCGGCCTGCAGGGTCGCCTGGTTGCTGCGGTAGATGCCTTCCAGCTCGACCCGGGGCCCGACGAAGTCGTAGCCGATCATGCCGCCGGCCGCCCAGCCGGTGGCGGGGTAGATGTTCACGGCTCCGCCGAAGCCGGGCACGTTGGCCGTGGTGTTGAACATCCAGTTCAGCCCGCCCTCGCCACCGATATAGAAGCCCGGATTGGGATTGGGCTGCATCTGCGCTTGGGCGGCGATCGGGAGCGCAACAAGCGCTGCCGCGGCCAGCAATACCTTCCTCATGTCGTCCTCCCGTTGTTAGTGGATAATCCCGAATTTGTGCCGCGGAGAACTGTGAAATGCAACCGTAGAGTGCGCATAGGATCAGGCGTATTCCGCGCCTGCCCACCGCCGGGATGCCCTAATATCCCTGCACATGATCCGCTACATCGCGGCGGCCGTCCTGCTGCTGCGTCCTGTCGCGGCCCTGGCGCAACAAACGGTATCCAGGAGCACGCCATGCCGACCAACAAGCTGACGCTGAAGAGCGTCGATGTCCGCGCCGTCCTGCTGCCGCTCAGGCGGCCGGTGGTCTCCAAAGTCGGACTGTTCGATCAATGGCCCATGGTGCTGATCGATCTCTACACCCATGAGGGCATCGTCGGCCGCAGCTACCTTGAGCCCTATCTGAAGCAATCGGTGAAATACATCGTCCCCGCAATCCGCGACCTCGCGGAGGCGGCCAGGGACAAGCCGATCGCGCCATTCGACGCCTTCCGCGCCGGCCGCACCTCGCTCGGCCTCGTCGGCCTCGAAGGCGTATCGCTGATCGCGGTCGCCGGCCTCGACATGGCGCTGTGGGATGCGCTGGCCAAGGCGGCCGACCTGTCGCTCGTCCGCCTGCTCGGCGGTTCGCCAGCTCCGGTGCGGGCCTACAACAGCAACGGTCTGTGGCTGATCGCAATCGACAAGCTTGGACGGGAGGCGGCCGACCTGGTGGCCGAGGGCGATTTCAAGGGCTTGAAGCTGCGTCTCGGGCGTGACCGCCTGGCCGACGACATCGAGGCGATCCGCGTCGTGCGCGAGGCGGTCGGCGCGGACGTCAAGCTGATGGTCGACTTCAATCAGGGCCTTAGCCTGGGCGATGCGCTGCACCGCTGCCACGCCCTCGACGACCAGGGTCTCTACTGGCTCGAGGAGCCGATCGCCTACGACAATATCGCCGGCTACAGCCAGCTTACGCGCAAGCTCAAGACACCCATCCAGCTCGGCGAGAACTTCTACGGCCCGCGCGCGCTGTTCCAGGCGGTCCAGGCCGGCGCCGGCAAATACATGATGCCCGACCTGATGCGGATCGGCGGCGTGACCGGCTGGCTGCGCGCCGCCGCCATCGCCGGCGCGGCCGGCATCGAAATGTCGACCCACCTCTATCCTGAAGTCTCGGCGCATCTCATGCGGGTCACCGAGACGGCGCACTGGCTCGAGTGGCAGGACTGGGCGGATCCCATCCTGGCCGAGACGTTCAAGCTCGAGGCCGGCCATCTCGTTGTTCCCGATCGGCCCGGCAGCGGCATTGCGTGGAACGAAGAGGCGATCAGGCGCCATCGACTCGATGCCTGATCGCCGCCCGCCCAAATGTGACGTGGCGGGGCAATAATGTGGCGATGTCGGGGCGGAGTGGGCCACTTATCCGGAAACTTTAACAGCCGGTCAGGCGTTGATTCCGCAACAAGCCGTAGGAGGCATAAACATGAAGAAATTGCACATCGGCGCAATCGTGCTGGGCGGCCTCGTCGTGGCGCCGTTCCAGGCATCTATGGCCCAGACGAACGTGGCTTACGCGCACGCAAACGAGCAGCCGGGCTATGTGGTGTTCTTCGACAAGGGCACCAGCCAGTTGTCGGCCATTGCCGACGAAACGATTCGCCGGGCAGCTGCCGACGCGGATAAAGCCGCCGGCCTTGTCCGTGTGGTCGGTCGCGCCGACTATGCGGCCGCGGTGAAGAATGAGCTGGTGCGCGATGGCGTTCCGGCCCGTTCGATCGTTGTCGTCCCGAGGAATGGCAGCCCGCTTCCCACGATTGCCGACGGCGTAAGTGAGCCGGCCAATCGAAGCGTGGAGATCAAGTACTAGAGAGAAGTCGTTCAAGGCGAAGCGAGGGATTTGCCCTCGCTTCGCTTAGGAACGAAGGGTTAGCGATAAACGGTCGTCGTCGCCGGAGCCGCCGGCGTATAGACCACAGAACCCGGAGGCGCCGGCGCTGCCACCACTGTTGCTGGAGCGGGCGCGGGCTGCTGGACGGTCCTCTGCTCTTTGTATTCGCACGCCGTCACGGAGGCCACGACGGCCAGGGCGACAATCATAGGTAAGAACTTCATTTGGGTAACTCCCGGTCAATTGTCCCCGTGGGCAACGGGCGCGCACCGGGTCGGTTGCGTCACCTAGCGTTCGATCGCGCGGGCGAGATAACGGACCGTCTTGCTACCTTGATGGATCGCAGCCTGGCCCATTTCGGTAAAGCCCTGCGCAGCGTGGAAGGCGTCCGAGGCCGGATTCGGCGGATCGCGGTTGACCTCGCAGACGACCATATCGTGTCCAGTCCGGCCGGCGCAGTCGATTAGATCGGCGTACAGCAGGTCCGCATAGCCCCCCGCGCAGCAGGCGCAACGACGACGCGATCGACATAGACGAACCGTCGATAGCGTTGGCGAAACCACAGGTAATTCGGGCTGTCGTACGCGGCACCCTGGTCGAAGGCCAGCAGGAAGCCGTCGACCTCGCCGATCCGTCGGGCGTGGAAGGCCTGCCGGAGCAGGAATGTCAGCCGATCGCCATCGAGCCACGACAGCTCTGCGGCATGCGCATTGTTGAGCGCGAGCACTGCGGGTTCGACCGTCGGCGAGAGCGGCAGCAGCGCGACTTCAAGCATCGGCGCAGCTTCCCAGCGCCCGCGGCGTCGCGTCATCTAGAAGCGCGCCGCCAGGGTCTTGGGAGACAGCGACGGCCTGTTGCCAGGGACCTGATCGGGGTTCCGGGCGACCGCATTGGCACCGCCAGCAAGCTCTCCGGGATTGTCGACTGCCGAATTCGGACCGGCCGCCAGGCGGCCGGGATTGTGGAAGGCCGACCTTGCTCCGCCAAAGATCTGCGGCGGCTGGTTCGGAACGGACTCCGCGGCGATGCCCCGCCATGCCTCGCAGGCGAGCTGCGTGACGTCGTCGGCGTCGCCGAAGCACCGGTCACGGGCGACCGTCAGGTTCAGGCACTTCTGCAGCTCGTCCATCGTGACCTGGCCACTGATGCAAACGATCAGGCCACGCGGGTGCAGGCCGGTTGCCACGGCGCAGTTCGCGAAGATCGTCTGCTCGGGCGTGAGCTCATGCCCGCCGGCACAGAGCGCCGCTCCCCAGTAGTTCTGCGGATTGACGGCGACGCAAGCCGCCAGCCGCTGGCCTTGCGGCGGCAGCACGGGCAGGCCGATGCAGCCCGCGATGGCGCGCGCGTCGCCGCTATGGCGTTGCGCGCACTTCGCAACCTGCAGCCCGAACGGCGAGAGCTGCATCCCGCTCATGCAGAAAGCCGCGCCGCCCAGACCCTTGTTCACGGCAATACACTGGGCAACGCGCCGCTGATCGTCGGACATCATGTTGACGGCCCAGCACTTGGTGAATTCGTCGAGGTCGCCATCCGCACCTTCGTCGATGCAGGTCGCGGCGGCCGCGGTCGGATCGGCACTCGCGAACGAACGGCCGCCTGCCGCCACGCTCACGACGCCGGCGACCAATGCCGCGAAGGACAACGTCAATACACGATTTTTGCACATGAGGGGCCCCCCCTCGTTAGCGAGCCCGGGGTCTAGCCCGGCCGGGGCCGTCTCAATGTGGCAATTGCCACACTGCGGGACGAGGCCGCCAATGCGATGCCACAGCGTGTCGGCCTTGCCACACCCTGCCTTGATCGCAAGCCATTGCAGCGGCAAGAGGGTGGGCACGAAGAATAAGAGGACGATCATGGATACAGGCACTGCGCGACTGTTCGCACAATACCGGGCATGGGCTGATGAGCTTACCTACGCCGCCGTCGCGGCGCTGCCGCCCGGCGAGGCGACCAAGGAGCGGCCGACCCTGTTCAGGAACATGCTCGGCACCTTGAACCACAACTACCTGATCGATCGCGTGTGGCAGGCGCACCTCGAGGGACGCGACCATGGCTTCACCGCGCGCAATCTGGTGTTGCACGCCGACCTCGCCGAACTGTGGGCGGCGCAGCAGGCGATCACGCGCTGGTATATCGACTGGGCGGTGGCCCAGTCGGAGGCAAGCCTGGAGGAGCAGGTTCGCTTCCGGTTCATCGGCGGCGAGGAAAGCACGATGCGCCGCAGCGCCATTCTGCTGCATGTCGTCAATCATGCGACCTACCATCGTGGCTGGATCGCCGAGATGTTCTTCCAGGTGCCGGCCAGGAACCCGGCCACCGATCTGCCTGTCTTCCTGAGCGATCCCGCCCGTCGTTAGGTCGCGCGGGCTTTGCACCCGTGGGTGCCGCATGATAACGGGCAGCCGTGACTGCGGAAGCCTTGCCAAACTCGGCAGACGCCGAGCATCTCACCGATGCGCTTCGCCGCTCCGGCGTGCTCGGCTGCGGCCGCGTTTGCAACGTCAATGTGGAACACTCCTACCCTACCGTTGTGTCGCACGTCCTGCGGCTACGCCTGACCTACGAACCTGACGAGAGCGCAGCGCCGCGCTCGGTGATCTTCAAGACCGGGCTGCCCGGGCGCACGAGCGACCTGCACACCGCCGGCCGCCAGGAAGTCGCCTTCTATGGCCAGGTCGCCCCGCTGATGTCGGCGCGCCTCGTGCCGCGCTGCTTCGACGCCGCCTGAGATGAGGACACCAAAGCCTGGCACCTCGTGCTCGAGGATCTGAGCGAGTCGCACACAGCCCCCACGGCATGGCCGCTGCCGCCGACGATGGCGCAATGCGAGACCATCCTGGGGGCACTGGCACGCTTCAATGCCGCGTGGTGGGACGATCGGCGTCTGGGCATCTCCATCGGCACCTGGATCGATCCCGCCACCTACGCCCAGCGACTGCAAGGCTTTGCGGCGCATTTCACCGCCTTCGCCGATCGCGTGGGCGATCGCCTTTCAGGCGAACGGCGCGATCTTTACCGGCGCGTGCTCGACGCGGCGCCCCGCCTGTTCGCGCGCTACCACTCCCATCGCAATGTCACGCTCATTCACGGCGACGCGCATGTCTGGAACGTCCTCATGCCCAAGGACGAGCAAAGCGGCGACGTCCGGCTGTTCGACTGGGACACCTGGCGTATCGGCGTCGCGTCGAGCGATCTTGCCTACATGATGGCAATGCACTGGTATCCCGACCTGAGGCGCCGCCGGGAGCGGCCTCTGCTCGATCGCTACCATGCGGCGCTGCTGGCGCAGGGCGTCGGCGGCTACGACCGCCGGGCGCTGGACGACGATTATCGCCTGTCGGTCCTTTTGCAGATCCTGACGCCCGTCTTGCAGGCTGCCTACGACATCTCGCCCTGGATCTGGTGGAACAACCTCGAACGCATCCTGCTCGCGGTCGACGATCTCGGCTGCCGCGAGCTGCTGGGTTGATGGAGGCTGCTCAGCACCATCCGTCCGATGTGCCCGGGCTGGCCCGGCGGAGCGTCTTGGTCTCACCCATCAGCGTGAACCCGTCATAGACGCGGGCGACAAGCTGGTCGGAGGAGATGTGCTCGGTGACGACGTTGTAGGTCTTGCCGCTTTCCGGATTGTAGAAATGGCCACCCTCCCAGCGATCGGGACCGGCGGGACGCAGATCCCACAGCAGGGTAAGACCACACAATTCGCGCCGGCGCAGCGTGGGATCGGGGTTGTTCTTGTCGCGCTTGGGCTCGCCGCGCGCATCGCGCGGTGTATCCAGCCAGCGCAGTCGGCCGCACATCAGACCGTTGCAGTCGTAGATCTGCAAGGCGGCCCTGCCATCGACCATCCACACACCCTGCGGGACGGTTGCCGAGGCCTTGCCGCCTGGGCCCACCAGGGCGAGCAAAGTACTCAACAACAAGGCGGCGCGCTTTACGCGTAGAATCACATCCATGAAGCCTCTCCACGGAACCTGAAAAACATCTTTTGGGTGAACGTCCGCTGCTCTCGAAACGTTGCTCGGCCGAGCCGGTTCCTCGCCCTTCCGCTAGACGACCTCGGCCGGCGCGAGGCTGCAGGGATGGGCCGGATCGCCGGTCTCGACCTGCAGCGTCACGTGGCAGACGCCGAAGCGCTCCTGCAAGTCGTGCCGGGCGCGAGCCAGCAGGCCGTCGTCGAGCGTGGCGCCGGGACGGACGAGATGGACGGTCATCGCGACTTCGGTCGTGCTCATCGCCCAGATGTGCAGGTCGTGCACGTCAGTGACGCCCGGCAGCGCGGCAAGGTAGCGATCGACCTCGCGATGATCGACGTGTGCCGGCACGGCATCGAGTGCCAGGTTGAGCGAGTCCCGGAGCAGCGACCAGGTTCCGACCGTGATGACGACGGCAATGACCAGGCTGACGGCCGGGTCGAGCCACAGCCAGCCGGTTGCCATGATAGCGATTGCGGCGATCACGACCCCGAGCGAGACCACGGCATCGGCGGCCATGTGCAAGAAGGCGCCCTTGATGTTGAGGTCGGACTTGCGGCCCGACATGAAGAGCAGCGCGGTCGCGCCATTGATGGCGATGCCGACCAGCGCCACCCAGATGACCGTCATCTCCGCCACCGGTTCCGGCCTGCCGAGGCGTTGCACCGCCTCCCACACGATGGCGCCGACGGCGAGCAGCAGCAGCCCCGCATTCGCCAGCGACACCAGGATCGAACTGCGCTTCAGCCCGTAGGTGTAGCGCGCCGTGGGGCGCCGCCGCACCAGCGTCGCCGCGCCCCACGCCATCACAAGGCCCAAAACATCGCCCAGATTGTGGCCGGCGTCGGCCAGCAGGGCGAGCGAGTTGGCGGCAATGCCATACGCCGCCTCGATGACGACGAAGCCGATATTGAGGGCGATGCCGATGGCAAACGCGCGGTCGTAGTTCGCCGGACCGTGGCTGTGGGCGTGGCTGTGGCCAGGCGCGTGATCGTGGTCGTGGTGCTCATGTGCAGGCATGTCCGCAACCTATCGACGCCCGGCGCCGTACACTATTTCAAGCCGTGCCTCGCTGCGCGCGGGCCGTGCACGCATTGCAGCCCTTCGCTCGGCGCCTAGGGGCGCTTGCTGCCCGATGTTACGCTGCCAGCAATAAAACCGGAGGAAACAACTACATGCCCACCCTTAGCCCCGAGCAACAGCTCGAGGCGGCCACGATGCGTCGCGTGTCGTGGCGCCTGATGCCCTTCCTGCTGGCCGCCTACCTGATCGCCTATATCGACCGCGTGAACGTGGGCTTCGCGGCCCTGCAGATGAACAAGGCGGTCGGCCTCGATCCCAAGACCTACGGCCTGGGCGCCGGCATCTTCTTCATCGGCTATTTCATCTTCGAGGTGCCGAGCAACCTCGCCTTGCAGCGCTTCGGCGCGCGCACTTGGATCGCGCGCATCATGATCAGCTGGGGCCTCGTCTCGGCGGCCTTCGCCCTGATCGGCGGGCCGACCTCGTTCCTGGTGCTGCGCTTCCTGCTGGGCGTTGCCGAAGCCGGCTTCTTCCCCGGCGTGATCCTCTATTTCACCTATTGGTATCCGGCGCGCTACCGCGCCACCATCGTCGGCATCTTCATGGTGGCGATCCCGGTGGCCGGCCTCATAGGCTCGCCGATCTCGGGCGCCATCCTCTACATGGACGGCATCCTGGGGCTGGGCGGCTGGCAGTGGATCTTCCTGCTCGAGGCAGCGCCCGCCGTGCTGCTGGGCATCGCCGCCTTCGTCTGGCTGACCGACCGGCCGGAGCACGCGACATGGCTCGGGCCCGATCAGCGCGCCTGGCTCGCCGCCAGGCTCGCCGGCGAAGCGCAGCGCGCGCCGCGCATTAGCCACCCGTCGGTGTGGCGCATCATGTCCAACAAGTACGTGCTGATCCTGGCGCTCGTCTATGCCGGCGCATCGGGCGCCTCGACGTCGCTGGCATTGTGGATGCCGCAGCTCGTGAAGTCGTTC
>Ga0193743_1002328_pt1 | contig 13538 bp, 15 predicted proteins | sample L2c2metaG_FD_143038 | JGI IMG/M metagenome (GOLD analysis project Ga0193743, IMG submission 143038) | Soil microbial communities from a riparian zone of the East river system, Colorado, United States - L2c2 | ecosystem: Environmental > Terrestrial > Soil > Riparian zone | place: USA: East River... | reverse complement strand
CTTGTTGATACTTATATTACCAATTGTATCAGGCTGAAGTCGAGGGAATTAGCAAGGCAAGACAAGACAAGGATGACAAACATCCGAAAAAAAAGGCGAAGAAGGAAAACACTACTTTGTTTATACCCGGCGAGGTTATTGATTTGACATGATGTGTGTAATCCGTGCTGCCTCGCCGCCTTGCCTTCCCTTATCCTTGTGTCCCTCTCTTGTTTTTCCCTGGTGCCACCTAGTCTTTATTCTCCCTATGAATTTCTAACCGTACCCATCCCTTGTTTTTGCAATTTGTATTCTATATCAAGTTTGTCCACAAGCCCCTCGACAAAAAATTTTGAGCCTAAGATTACCCGGGAGTCACACTGCAAAGAGGCCTCGGTTTATATAGGTGGAGGCATTCGGATGCCAATCCGGATCAATTTTGACCAATTTTGCCCAAACGGCGGTGCTAGTCCGGACAAAATGGGCTTGTGACGACGGGCTCTTTTTAGCGAAAGGATTGTTGGGAAGCGCAAATATTTGCTGGCTTGACCAGAAAAGAAGCTGAAGTTGGGCTGCTAGGCAGCAAAAAAAATTGCGGACACCATTGTATGCCACCAACACTCATGGAAGACCTGGAAAATCTACGCTTAATATAATGACAGTAATTTTGAATACACTTTTAATATCTATCCTACACAGATTCTAAGTCAATTGACTTGTAATTGCTAAAACTTCAAAAAGGCTTGGGCGCCTGTTGATGGGTGTCACGTGATGTGATGAGCAAACGAATGTAATTCAATGTAATTACTAGTCGCGTAACTTTTCCCCCAAAATCGACCATGCCCAAAACTTGTATCACATTTGCGGAATTTGGTGCTCGTGTCATGGTTGAGGACAAGGAAGTTGAGCATTACGCCGTGCAAGTTGATCCAGTCAAGAAAGAAGTTAGCTGCTGGATCGCTTCAGAAGTGGGCAAAGTTCGTGATTTATTCAATACTCGGATTCTAACATCATTGACAGGCGTTTTTTCTAATAAATGTAGACATTTTCGGTCGTTTGGCTAGAACACGATGCTGGCTTCCCAACTTCAGGTCAACTATATCTTGACGGATCCCGGGCTAAAGGCATTCCACGCATGAAAATTGGTGGCCACTTTGACAAAGGGCCCTCAGTGTTTCGAGATGTTCTGATCTCGGACTCGTTGGCTGCACCATATCTATTTTCTCCTCTAGTTGTCACAGGTAAGGCGACTCTTCTGCATATGGCCTAGAGTCAATCATGGATGCCACTTCACAGATGACGATTCATGTTTGGATAGTTCCTCTTCATGTTCGGTTGGCGAGATTAAACTTGTCATCAACCATACAACTGCACCCATCTTATCAGTAGAGCAACAGAATGTTTTTAAAGTGCTGCCTCAGCCGCAAAAGGTACATGAACGCTCTAAAAAGGCAGTTGCTCATCGAGTGAAGTATGTGGCCAGTCTCAGTCTGTATAATGCTTGATATTTAATGTCGATAAACAGTTATGGCAGCGAAATTGCAGTATTACGGCATACAATGTATGATTCAAAGGTCATTGAAAGGCTGGTGACATTCATTTTTAAGTATCGGCCTCTTGGTATGTAGTAACTCTTCCATATCCAAGAAACTGTTGACTTATTATCTTTTTCTTTTGATCAGAAATGCTTCAAGCAAATGAAGTTGCACCACGGAATCCTGAGCCACTCGAATCCAAAGAGCGTGCTCGTGATACTCTTCCCACACCTGAAACATCCTCTCGGAAGCGAGAACATTCTATAGTCAAGGAAGAATCTGACTCTGAAGGAGAATCTGAGGGTGAAGACAGCAAAAGAGAAAAGGCCCTTTTGGTATGCTTTAGATGTTATTTAATATAGTGAAACTTGCTGACACTCATATTACCAATGTTACCAGGCTGAACTCGAGAGAATTAGGAAGGCAAGACAATCCAAGAATGGCAAACATCCGAAAAAAAAGGCGAAGAAGGAAAGCAGCACTTTGTTTATACCCGGCGAGGTTATTGATTTGACATGATGTGTGTGATCCGTGCTGCATCGCCGCCCCGCCATCTCTTATCCTTGTGTCGCTCTCTTTTTTTCCCTGGTGCCGTCGTCCTGCCCCAAACTGATTATTTTATAGTCATTATTATTCCCCATTTACCCTATGAATTCCTAATCATACCCATTCTTTTTTGCAAGATACTTTCATACCACGCTCCTTAGACGACACTCTTACTTGAGCCAAGTATTACCTGAGAGCCACACCGCATACCCCCCTGTAAGGGTCGTTCTGCGATCACGATATATAATCAACAATGGGCTTAAGTAAACCATTCTCTGGGCTCCCCCACTTGGCCAACTGACCATGCCCGAAACTTGTATCATATCTGGGGAATTTGGTGCTCGTATCATGGTTGAGGACAGCAAGTTGAGCATTATTCCGTGCAAGTGCTGCTGGATCGCTTCAAAAGTGGGCAAAGTTCGTAATTCACTCGATACTCGGATTCTAAGATGTTCGTTGAAAGGCTTTGCTTTTTAATATTAAAATGTAGAAATTTTAGGTCGCCTGGCTAGAACATGACGCCGGCTTTCCAACTACAGGTCAACTATATCTTGATGGGCGCTTGAATCAAGGTGGTGGCCACTCAGAAAAAGGGCCCAGTGTTTCGAGATGTTCATATCTCGGACTCGTTGGCTACACCATTTTTATTCTCCCCCCTAGTTGTCACAGGTAAGACGGCTCTTCTGTATATGTCCTAGAGTCAATCATGGATGCCACTTCACAGATGACGATTCATGTTTGGATAGTTCCTCTTCATGTTCGGTTGGCGAGATTAAACTTGTCACCTACCATAGTACAACTGCACATGTCTTATCGGCTCATCAACAGAGTGTTTTTAATGGACTGCCCCAGCCGCAAAATGTACACGAACGGCTCTAAAAAAGCAATCGTTCATCGAGAAAAGTATGTGGCCAGTCACAGTTTGTATACTGCTTGGTTATTCGATGTTGATAAACAGTTACGGCAGCGAAATTGCAGTACCACCGCCTATGGTGTATAGTTCAAAGATCATCAAAAGGCTGGTGACATTCATTTTTTAGGTACCGGCCTCTTGGTCTGTAAAAAAACACTTTCATATCCAAAAAAAATTGACTTGTTATTTGATCAGAAAATACTTCAAGCAAAAAAAGTTGCACCACGAAATTCTGAGCCACCCGAACCCCAAGAGCGCGCTTCCGAACCTCCGTCACCATCCAGTGAAGTATCCTTACGGGAAACGAAAACTATCAGAAGTGAGAGAAGGATTTGAGGATGATAAGGATAAGAAGAGAGAAGAGGCTCTTTTGGTACGCCTTTAAGATTCAGTGCATACAAGATCATCCTGTTTTCCTCATTCTGATTTGTGTTATTATTGATTTTGCTAGGCTGAAGTCCAAGGACACCTGGATGAGGTCCGGAGATACCAAGCTGACAAGCTGGAATTCAGAGATGCCAGACTGAGGTCCAGAGAATCAAGAATACAAGACGCCTAAAGTTGGACGACGGCCGTCCAAAAAAGAAAGTGAAGAAGGGAAAAAAGGCTTTATTTATTCCTGGCGAAGTCATTGATCTGACATGATCTCACTTATAATGGTTACTATATACCTCCCTTATCTTTCATCATGTATCACTCCCCCTTATTATCGTTATCGAATTATACCTTTATCCATTCGCTTTGGGAATTTCTCCTTCCTGGGATCACAAAATTAGAGTATCTTTCCTCAAACTTGTACACCGACAAATTTTTGGACGGCCACGAATCTCTTATACTACTAGCCGCATTGGTTTCATTCCAGCGCTGTCAAGACTCAGTACTCAGTACTCAACGTTAATCTCGCATATTTGGACATCTCGATTAGATTAAGACAATCACATCAAAGAAAAAAAGTCGCCTGGCACCTATTATTTTTTCCTCGCTAATATCCATAACTTATCACTCTTTACCAACCTCAACACCTTCATAAACTTCCCCAACAAATCATCACCATCAGCGGCAGCATTACCTTTCCCGGTCAGTAAATCCCAATCAATAGTCCAACGATCAAATCCTTTGATCACTTCCACTGTATACCAATGTTTATCGAGAAGAGGATCTTTGGAAGGAGGTATTTCCGAGATGAGGTATGTGATTATAGGTGGTGATGAGCAGAGGGTGAAGATGGTGAGATTTTCGGTTTTGTTATATGTCCATTCGTCGTGGGTATTGGTGAGTGGCCGACGACAGTAATGAGGAGAGGAATGGAGTTGGAGGAAGAGAGAGGCGCCGCCTTGAGCTGCTAAATTGGATATGTGGATATGGGGCGGAGCTAAAGGAATGGAGAAAAAAAAAGGAAGATTAGGGTACAATTCGAGATGTGGTTTAAATACGTACGGCGTGTGTTGTGCTGAAATGATTGATGGAATATAGCTAGAGCTTGACCACCTGGATAATTGGCCATCGAGGCTTTTGTGAGTAGGATCGTGGCGAAAATATTGCCAGCGATGAGAGCTAATGGCGCCAAACAGAAAATAAAGCTATTTTTCCTCCTTGAGACCCTATGTATGGTTTTCAAATTGAAATGTTGAGCTGGGTCGTGTATAAAAAGTAAGGTGACTTACATCCATTGAGCGCCTCGGGCAGCTGCAACATTGAAAGTAGGCACAACATAGACGATGAACCGCCATTCTTTGTGTCCAAGACAGCTGATAAGCCCGATGAATGTGAGGGGAGCGAGCAAGAGCGATCGGATGCGCGAGTTAGTGATCAGCCCTATGAGCGAAAGGGGCAGCGAGCCGAGAAGGAGCTTTGGGAGGTAGGAGGTCACGTAGGTAAATGGAGGCGAAGTCTGCATGAGAAAAAGTAAAATGAATGGAAATGATTCGCACAATCACGAAAATAATCGCTTACACCCCATTCCGAACTTTTCCCTTCCACTATGTTGAAATAAATTCCGGAGAATTCGGGCCAGATTGGATAGCTGTGCCAAAAATAAGAGTCGACTGTGACAGTTAGGGCTATGATTAATTATTTAGTATTTAGACTCGTTTTGTACGAATATTAAAACGACCAACCGAGTGAAGAAAAACCTGATATTAACCCTACTTTTATCAAGTTGATGAAACTAATTTGGTTGGTGAGGAGGAGCTGGAGGGCCAATGGACCTAGGAGAAGAGCTATTTCGGCTCTGAAAACCACGGCAGTGAACGTCAAGAGTGCAATTGCGGAATTGATGCTTCGACTAGAAAGTGAGGTAGATTTAGGAGTTCCATCGATAAGGAAGGATGTAGCTAGATTGACTAAGCGAAGGACAAGTTATGTTTGATTTTAGTAGGATGGATGTGATATGTCATACCAGGAACTAATGCGAACATGTTCGGGATGGTTCTTCCCATCCAGAAGGGAAGGTGAAATTGTGAGCATGAAGAAATGGCAAATAATAGGCCAGTCGTCCGACCAAAACGCCTCGCAGCGCGTCTCATAAGGAGGCAGAGAGTCCATGCGTTTAGGCTTGCCAATACGAGACGAACTATGCTCAAGAATAAGGCTACGTAACTAGCTGTTCATAATTCTCCAATAAAATTCTGACCTATTATCTGCAAGTCGAACTTAGTCGTAGCAAGACCTGACCATGTAGCGAGTTGAATGATGGGTGCTGCAATCCAGGCAAGAAGAACGCTTCCAATAAATGTTCGAGGCACCGCGCCAGGAAATGTGAAGTGATCATACTTGCGGTTCATTCATGTATAAGCACAAGTTACCAGTAACAATTTTTGAAAGGGGAGGTTTGGCGAACGCGCACATTGTAGAGGTTGTCGATCTCGACACCGTGCATGAGGACATCGTGGGTAGCATGGAGGTTGAAACTTTCTTCAACTTTTGTATATGGTGCGAGGAGAACGTGGGTCCATGCTGTAGCGAATATAAGAGCGTCTGCCAAGCTCATGGTCGTCGTTGTTTACGTGTCAACAACCTTGGCTAAAAACGGGTTTCCTCATCAAGGCTCTCATCCAACATATCACCTTCCTCGGCGTTTTCAAGATATGGGCTGGTCATTTAAATCAACGAGAATACTTCCAACGTCTCTACTGCTTCTCCTTTTTTCACCAGTAGGTCTGGCAGGGAGAAACCAACAAACTTCAAACCATACTTATCTACCTCAAGTGAGTTTGATCTCTAGTAAAAGTACAATATCTAACTGGAAATAAAGGGCCGAAATGTCCTGGCTGACATGCTACCACCTCGCAAGTCGCAAACCCCTATCACTCCCTATGACATTCTGACTATGGCTTTGCAGGCAAATGTCCGCCATGTTTTAACTGCATGCTGCCGGCGTTCACTTGTGGTCAGTATGGCGAGTGTAGCGAGTACGATGGTCAATGTAAATGCCCATCTGGATGGGCTGGAATTGATTGCTTAATTCCTCGTATGTATCTCCCGAACACCCTATATGCTGCGGATCCTCTGACTCGTCATATGTATATAGAATGCGACTCGCTGGCGGATGGTGAGCATCGTCGTCCACGCGATGGCGATACCCCTTGTGAATGTAAGGATGGTTGGGGAGGTATAAACTGCAACGGTAGGTATTGAACCGTTCTTTTCTCGGTTCTGGTCTAATATGCGTTATCTAGTATGTCAGAACGATGACGCTTGCGTTGGTTTTCCGCTTGCTGGGGGCATATCCAGCTTTGACGAGCCCATATCAGCCAACATGACATGTTACAAGGGTGGCGAAACTGTTTTCAATAATCACCAAATGTGTGATGTTACAAGTACGTCTTTCTGATTGCCAACCCTTCCAATTCCTATTCTGACCCTCGCACCAGACCGTAAAATCATCGATGTGCTTCCTAATCGACCCCCACAGGTCACCTTCAGTTGCGACACCATGGATAAAACTTGCTCTTTCCAATTCTGGACAGCGCAAGTCGAATCTTTCTACTGTGCATTGGACGGATGTAATTCATCCTCTACCGGATTCGGTATCAACACCTACGCCTGCCAAAAAATCAAGTGCAGCTGCGTTCCAGGCCGCTTCATCTGTGGAGAAGATGGCAGTGTTGGTACGTATTGGTTTATTGTTCCCAAGTTTTTACACCTATCGACGTATTGCTCATGTGATGTATCTTTACATAGACATTGGAGATTTTTTGAAGCAGGAAATCAAAGGTCCCGCCACATTTAGCTGTAAATCCGGCGCCTGCAGATTTGAGGAACCAGCTATGAATACGTTGATCGACCAAATCTTTGCTGATCAATATATTACGCTTACCTGTAATGGTGGTGAATGTCTACACTACTCCCAGGTTCCTGGTTATGTGGTGCGTTATCTATGTTAGCAGTCGCTTGTCCCCGCCCTTTACTTAATCACATGGATAGAGACCTCCAAAACCCGCCAGAACCATCTGGGTTGCACTCAGCGCTGCTAGCGCTGGTTTAATTGTGCTTATAGCATCTTCAAGTACGTTTTCCATCTTTTCCCCCACTGTTTTCTGGGCTGAATGAATATATCTCCTAGTCGTTTGGTACGCTGGCCGAACCGGAAATGGTGGAGATTTTGCCCATATCCGCCTACCAGAGAATGAGGCTGCCAAGCTTATGACAGATCATGTACCAGCCTCACTCCATTTCTCTTCTATAACCTATACCCTTGGAAGCCGTACCATCCTGGATAACGTCTCTGGTTCGGTCAAGCCTGGGAAAATCATGGCTATCATGGGTGCATCGGGTGCTGGAAAATCCACGCTCCTCGACCTACTAGCTCGCAAAAGCAAGAGGGGTGATGTCAGCGGGACAACCCTAGTCAATGGTAGAGAGGTCACCGATGCGGAGTTCAAGAACGTTATTGGCTTTGTGGACCAGGAGGACACGCTCATGAGTACTTTGACGGTGTATGAGACGATTCTGTATAGTGCACTGTTGAGGTTGCCGAGGGAGATGAGCATTGAGGCAAAGAAGTTTAGGACTTTGGAAACTATGCAGGAACTGGGAATTCTGGGAATCAAGGATATGAGAATTGGCGATAGCGGTGTGTTCCCTTCTCAATTTTACTAACTATACTCTTTTTTATGTTTACATCTCCATCTTTGCAGGTCGTCGTTCTATTTCAGGTGGCGAGAAACGCCGAGTTTCGATTGCATGTGAATTGGTCACATCCCCATCTATTTTACTCTTGGACGAACCTACGAGCGGGTTGGACGCGTACAATGCTTTCAACGTCGTGGAGAGTCTTGTTTCTTTAGCGAGAGACTATAACCGTACTATCGTCTTTACTATCCATCAGCCTCGCAGCAACATTGTTTCCCTGTTCGATCAACTCGTCCTTCTCGCCGCCGGAAAATTGGTATATTCTGGTGAATTCTCAAAATGTCAAGACTACTTTACGTCGATTGGTCAACCTTGTCCTCCTGGATTCAATATTGCTGATTTCTTGAGTACGTATCATCCTATATTCCTTTGATAGATTGAGTATTGAATGGCTTGTGCAGTTGATTTGACTATGCAAGCTAGCGCCGTACCACGAAGCAGCGGAGCGCCGTCCATCGATATATCTCCCACTTCAGACGACCGCACGAACCTCGGAGACGCAGAACGTGGACTCCCTGCGGTCCCACACTCTTTCCCCCTCTCCGTTCGATCTCTCACTTCTAATAACCCCGAAGACGACACGGAGCCGCCGCCTGCACGACCCACATCAGCAAGTTCAACATCATCTTCTAAAAGCTACCTTAAGCGAAAAACTTCTCAAATTTATGAAGCCGTTATCTCCAATGGTATCGTCAGCATTGTAGGAGGCAGGGGAACAAATGCGGCAGGGCCATCTTTAGCACCTGCCTTGATTAGTTTGGTTGATGCCTATGCAAGGAGTGATATTGCAGCTGGGATTAAGGCTGAAGGGGAACAATTGAGAAGGGAGGTGGTCAGGACAGATAATGAGGTTACTGCTGGTGGGAGTGGTGTGAGCAATGAGCTTCCAGATGTGGTACTTGAGACATCGATATTGAGAGGACGGAAGAGGGCTAGTTGGGGCACGCAGTTTAGGATTCTGAGTGGAAGAGCTTTCAAGAACCTGTATCGCGACCCGGCATTGTTGGCAGCACATTATTTGTCGGCTATTGGATTGGCTGGTATGTTTCGATTTTGGGATTATGATGTATTGTTTTGATGATGAGAGTGATTGATTGATTGTAGTTATCTGTGGGTTGTTTTTCCATAATGTCACGTACGTTTTTCTATCTGTTATGTTGGATTGATTTGAGATACTCACATCGTGGTTTTAGGAATGATATTGCGGGTTTCCAAAATCGACTGGGTACGGGTTTGCTTGCTCAGTTTTAGTATCTGTTCTCACCGTTCTCTATAGGTATCTTTTTCTTCACATTGGCACTGTTTGGATTCTCGTGTTTGTCGAGCCTTGGACTGTTTGCTAATGAGCGGATTCTGTTCATGAGGGAAAGGTGCGTCAATCGAGTTTCTTCTATGCATCCTCTGATCCATATGCAGAGCGAACGGATACTATTCATCATTCACTTACTTTTCGTCCAAGGTACGTTAAGCAACCAAACTCCAACTGTCCCTTTTCTCAAGGCATGATGCCTGTTGCAGATCCTTTTTGATATACTACCCCTGCGTCTCGTACCTCCTCTCATGTTTGGTGGGATTGTTTATGGATTGGTCGGACTGGTTCCGACCGTACCCGGATTTTGGAAGTTCATGTTGACACTTGTTCTTTTCAATCTGACTACTGCGAGTGTGGTACTATGGCTCTCGATTGGATTTGCGAGTGTCAGCGTTGCAAGTTTAGTTGGCACCTTGATCATGTTGTTCAAGTTCGTGAAAAAAAAAAACTTCCTCAAAGATGTTGGTACTGATTTATCATGAAAAAAATAGTCTCTTATTTACAGGTCTGTTGATCAATCGCGAAAGTGTGTTACCTGCTTTCCAATGGTTACATACTATCTCGTTCTTCCATGCTGCGTTTGAGGCACTTGCTGTGAATGAGCTAAGGTATTTACAGTTGAAGGAGATCAAAGTGAGTTTTTTTAATTATTCACGAGGTTCGGTCTGCAGTTTGCTCATTTCATACCTTTTTTCAATCTTTTTTTTTTGTTAAACATTTAGTATGGAGTCGAACTTGATCTGCCAGCTGCATTCATCTTGTCCGTATTCGGGTTGAGAGCTCAGGTAATCTCTCTTTCTTCCTCCTTTCCATCAGCCCTTAGTAACGTATGCTCATTTTCGTTCCCTTTGGTTTAGTCATTCTGGTGGCCAAACATTTCATTGCTGGCAATCTTCTTCGTTGTTTTCACATCAGGGAGTTATATCACTTTGCACTATTACGTGAAGGAAAAGAGGTAAAAAGTTTTGGATGGAAGGAGCTCTTTTTTATTTGTGTGTAGTATCGATAATTATTGTAAATAGTAATTCAGTATTTTGCCAAACATGAAATTTTTTCCTCGATGATGACCGGCTTGGCAGGTAATAAATAATAGTACTCTAATGTCGGGTGTCGCGTTGTCGCTCGCAGTTCTTTCTTTCTTCTTACATATTTAAAATATGTCATCTTTTTATCATATGCGGGAGGGACCATGTATATATGATACGTACTTTAGATCAAGGGTTCCAATTTCATGTTCGAAATTTTTTTTAAAAAAAGTCTCTCCTAACATGTTTCATTTTTTTTTCACAAAATCATTAGCCGGGTTTGAACGAGGTCAGGATTTGAACTTGAGCACATGTTTGATCGTATCCCAAGATGATAAAGGCGAGGAAATCTCCCATCTATTACCGAAAGAGAGAAAAAAAAAAAGAGAGAAGGAAAAAGACGGTGTTTAGCCAAGTCTTGAAAAAAAAGAAAAAAAAGGAACGAACCGAATGATCATTCTGCCCCTTCCCAACCCAAAGCGACAAGGCATTCCAGCATTGGGAATGATAGTTGTGCCAGTAAGAAGTCCAGTTTCGCAGAAATGGACATAAAAGGCGTATTCCTTCCCATCGATACCATCGAGTCGAACCTCTCCTTCTTTCTCGTTCAAGCTATCAGCCCAAGGAAGTCGAACTTGCAAGAGTAGATCATCATCATCATGATGCACTCGAGTGAAACGTTGATGTCTTGACGCCTTGACCAAGAAAACGATGTCTTGCCTCGTGCCATCTTTACGTTCATTGCCAACATTCGTCATAATCACTTGGGTGCCATCCCGACTTCCAAGCGGTACAGTTACGTCCAAGGGTACAATATTTTTCTTGCCAGTTAATCTATAACGAATCAATCGGAAACGGAAAGTTTTCCCTTGATATATGTCTTCCAGGGTCATGTTCAGGACGTGAACCCACTTTTTAGGAGCGTCGGCACCGGCACCACGTAAGATCGATCGTCCGGGACGAAGAGTGACACCCACGACGTCAGGGTCGCATGTTAGAGATGAGTCGTTAGGTCGACGAAAAAATGTTTTGGGGTTGAGATTACAGGTATTAGTTTGATGACTTGGTAAAGTATCATGATGTTTCTTGGTGGCAGGAGGGCTTTTTGCATTAATGAATGAGTCAGACGGCAAAATTGGCGCAGGTGAAGTGACCGAGGAGCTAGATGTACAGGGGGTATCCTCATGGGATTGAGATGGCGAAGGGGTACGCGAGGGTTGTGAGCTGTGGGTTGGAGAGGATGAGGGAGAACTTGAACTTGTTGGACTTTGAGGACAGCTTTTTCGAGATCTCGTAGAAGGCGTGGACTGTTTCAAAGACGCGAGAAGAGATGCCGAGGTTGGTGGAGAAGAGGGTAGGGGGTCCAAAGTTGGGCAGCCTTGGGTAGTTGAATTCGTTGGCCTACGAGCGCGAGCTAGACCACGGAGCATGGTTCTGTTCGCTTTGTTGATCTGAAAAGAAAAAAGATTATGAGAGCTGAACGAGTGTTGATAGTTGTGGAGAGAGATACTTGTACGAATTTGCTTGTCGCTTGTTCTCGGTTTTGCGGTTGACGGTCTGGATGCCATTTCAGCGCCTAGAATGATGGGAAACAGAGATCAACGTCGAAAGAAACTCGGAAGTTTAAACGCGTACAAGGGTTTTGTACGCTGCTCGAACTTGTTCTTCGGAGGCATCTTTTGGAATTCCAAGGACTTGGTGGGCTTCCATGCTTTGTCTTTTGGAGAATCAAAAGAGCTATTTTCTGAGACATTGATTTCCATGTCAGCCCTTTTGTAGTCGAGGTACCAAGCTCCACGAGGCCATCAGACGCGTCTGGGTACGCAGTGAATGGGTTCATTTCATGATTTATAGTGTCGTTCCGTATTTTCCTTGATGAATGAGATGTGACAATAGCTATTGAGTCACACAGTGACAAACAACACATGGGTGGGACATGTGAAATTAGCCGAGTTAGCCGTATTAAATGCCAACCACAACGGCTACAATCACAAAATCGTCGAAAACGACGGTCAAGGCGAGCTTTCATTTGCGACCCCCAATGGCACAGACGTCCAAAGCTGCAGCATTACGCTCATTGTATAACCGCGCAGCACGAGCTTTCGTTCTTCGCGACATCACCCTCACATATTCTCTCCTTCAATCTGCTTTTGCCCTCTTGAATCCTCCAAACGCCGTACCCGACTCCCTGTCTGACCACCGTCGTAAATGGGACATTCTACGGATCACCTTTGAATCTACAGTCTATACCTCTCCACCGTCATCCACAGAGTCACTACCAGAAACTTTGCGTACTAATCTTATGGAGTCTCCGCAAGCTCTTGCTACCTCCATATACTCACGTTCTCTGGCCTTGTTCACACCTTCCAATGGGGCTCTTTCGAAGACAGCTCTAAACGCCGCCTACCTCCCATACCAAGTTCTCTCCACGCTGGTATATTGCACCTTAAAGATAGACGCCCCAGACGTTGGTCGGGTTGTCATTGAAGATTGGCTTGCTCGTCGCGAGCCTCATTATTCATTGGACCCACCTGAAGAACCGGAAGGTGATGGTTATGAAAAGACGTTGGAATTATACATTCTGCATATACTCCCGAAACTGGAACAGTGGGATTATGCCAGAGAGTTTCTGGAATATGAGAGCGAGCTGCCGTCACAACGGCGAGAGGTAAAGTTGGCATCAAAATTATTGCTGACAGTATTTGCTCAGCTCCTTTGTATAGTATCTCAGAACATCTCTCAACTCTCTGTATACTCAAACAATGGCTGCTCGTCAACCATTCAAGACAGTACCGCTACCGACTTCAACCTCAACGCCCCCTCGTTCCTCTTCACCATCCCCATCATGTTCATCCTCATCATCTTCTCTATCCAACACATCCACACACACAGTCGTCCCTTCTACTCATGGTAGCAATCGTTCATCCAACCTTTCCGCATCAACCTCTCTTAGTCAATCATCATCCTCATCTGTCACTTCCAGTGGAACAGCTACACCACGTGCACCCCATACCAATATGGTTCCTAACGGCAACCATCGACCTACCCGACCCCATTCGAAATCACGAACGTTGTCTTCAGCAAGCTCCGCCTAC
>Ga0193743_1002327_pt1 | contig 13545 bp, 7 predicted proteins | sample L2c2metaG_FD_143038 | JGI IMG/M metagenome (GOLD analysis project Ga0193743, IMG submission 143038) | Soil microbial communities from a riparian zone of the East river system, Colorado, United States - L2c2 | ecosystem: Environmental > Terrestrial > Soil > Riparian zone | place: USA: East River... | reverse complement strand
CGATCGCCCGGCTCAGATAGGTGGCAAAGAAGCCGACCAGCACGACGGTCCCGCCCAGCCCGGCGATCGCGGCGATCGTCGCCTGGTTGGCGTTGGCACGCGCGCGGTCATCGCGCTCCGCGGCGACTCGCTGCTCGGTCTGCTCCAGTGTGTTGGAGTCCCACCGGATATCGTCGAACATTGTCTTGCCCAACTGCGCGTTTTCCACACTGCGCGCGGCCGGATCGCCGCGTTCCGCCGCCGCCACGATCGGGCGGAAATAGTCCCGGATGTACGATTCGCCCTTGATCTTTATCGCCCGTGCGGTACCTGACACGTGGATCGCCGTCAGCCTTCCGGGCGCCTCGTTCTGTTCGGTAACCCTGGTGAGGTCGACAAGCTCGCTGCTGGCCTGTGCAAAATCGGTTTCGCCGGCATGCGCCGGTTGCAGGAACCGGTCTTCGCCGGTCAGCAAGTAGCCGCGGGTTCCTGTTTCGATGTCGACCAGGAGTCGCTCGACCCGAGCCGCGGCGACCAGCACCTCCTGGGATTTTCGAGCCAACTGAGCCGAGCTCCGCTGATCACGGATCGCCAGCAGCAACACGGCGGATGCGGCGCTCGTCAGCAGCATGAGTAACGCGCTGGCGATCACCATCCGGCGGGTCAGGCTGCCGCGCACGGTGGTTTACCTCCTGAGCTGTGCGACATGCGACCACCCCACCGCGCCACGGTGACTTTGTCACTTCGCTGGGTGGCCATGCTCCTCGCTTGCGCTGCGTGATGCCACTCACCAGGAGCGCCCGAGCTCAGCAGCCGCACCATATACTGAACGCGTCGTTCATTTAATCGGCTCGTCGCTGGGTGGGAGAAAAATCAGGTGGACGCCCTGGCAACCGAGGCACATCCGGCTCTCGGACAGCGAGGCCTGCGCGGGGTGATCTTGGTCCTGGCCATCTCATGTGGCTTGGCCGTCGCCAACATCTACTACGCGCAGCCTCTGCTCGCGCCGATCGCCACGACGTTCAAGGTCAGCAACGGCACCGCGGCGCTCGTGGTGACGGTCACCCAGTTCGGTTACGCCCTCGGCATGCTCGTGTTGCTGCCCATGGGTGACCTGCTGGAAAACCGGGCGCTCGCCGCTCGCACCCTCCTGGTCACCGCGGTCGCGCTGGGCGCGGCGGCCGTAGTGCCGAACTTCGGGCTGTTCCTCGCCATGTCCGTGCTCATCGGGGTGGCCTCGGTCGTCGCGCAGATCCTCATCCCGCTCGCCGCCCACCTCGCGCCGGAGGCCCAGCGCGGGCGCGTAGTCGGCACCGTGATGACCGGGCTGCTGCTGGGCATCCTGCTGGCCCGCACCGTGGCCAGCCTGGTCGCGGCGGTCTGGGGCTGGCGGGCCATCTACGTGATCTCCGGCGTGCTGATGCTGGGCGTGTCGATCCTGCTGGTGCGGATGCTGCCGCGCTGGAAGCCCGATCACACCAGCACCTATCCGCGGCTGTTGGCGTCAACGCTGCGGCTGGTCCGTGAGGAGCCGGTACTGCGCCGCCGGGCGATCTGCCAGGCGTTGCTGTTCGGCGCGTTCAGCTCGTTCTGGACCTCGGTCTCCTTCGAGCTGATCAGCCGGCACGGGCTGAGCCAGACCGGCATCGGCATCTTCGCGCTGGTCGGCGCGGCCGGGGCCGCTGCCGCGCCGGTGGCCGGCTGGCTGGGTGACCGGGGCCTGGGCCGGTCCGGCAGCGGTGTCGCGATCACCCTCGGGGTCGGCGCGATGCTGCTGGCCGGTTTCGGAGCGGGCAACCTGATCGTGCTCGCCCTCGCCGGGGTGCTGCTGGACCTCGCCGTGCAGGGTCACCAGGTGTTCGGCCAGCGGGAGATCTACGGCCTGCGGGCGAACGCACGGGCGAGGATCAACACGGTGTACATGACGACGATCTTCGCCAGCGGCGCGATCGCCTCGGCCGTGTCCGGCCTGCTGTACGAGCGCTTCGGTTGGCTGGCGTTGTGCGTTTTCGGTGCGGCCCTGCCGCTGATCGGCCTGGTCATCTGGGCCTGGGCCGCGCTGCGCGCGCCGCGGTCGATGGATCCGGAAAATACGGCGTCGTGAACAACTGGGCTGGGCGCGGCCTCGCGCTGCTGGTCGCCGGCACGTTCTTCATGGAGAACCTGGACGGCACCATCATCGCTACGGCTGCCCCCAGGATGGCGGCCTCGTTCGGTGTGCCGTCGCCTGCCATCTCCACCACGATGACGGCCTACCTGATCACGCTCGCGGTCGGCATCCCGGCGAGTGGCTGGCTGGCCGGACGGTTCGGCACCCGCGCGGTGTTCGGCTCGGCGATCGTGATCTTCACCGTTGCGTCCGGACTGTGCGCCTTGAGTACCAGCCTGCCGATGCTCATCGGGATGCGGGTGTTGCAGGGCCTCGGCGGCGCGATGATGGTCCCGGTCGGCCGGCTGGCCGTGCTGCGCAGCACCGACAAGCGGGATCTGGTCAGGGCGATTGCCTACCTGACCTGGCCCGGCCTGATCGCCCCGGTGCTCGCGCCGGTCCTCGGCGGCCTCGTCGTCTCCTACGCGTCCTGGCGCTGGATCTTCGTGGTGAACATCCCGCTGGGCGTGATCGCCGGAGTGCTCGCCGCCCGGATGGTGCCCAGCGACCGCGCTACCGACCAGTCCGCACTGGACTGGCTGGGCTTCCTGCTGACCGGAATCAGCATGGCCGGGCTGGTGGTCGGCACCCAGTACGTCGGGGACGCGCACATCGAGTGGGCCGCCGTGTCCCTGGCGCTGGGCATCGGCCTGGTCGCCGGACTGCTGGCGGTCTGGCAGCTGTTGCGCAGCCCGCACCCCCTGATGGACCTGCGAACCCTGCGGGTACACACCTACCGGATGTCCACCCTCGGCGGCTCGGTGTTCCGCGCGATGATCACCGCGGTCCCGTTCCTCCTGCCACTGCTGTTCCAGGACGCGTTCGGCTGGAGCCCGATCCGTGCCGGGCTGGTCGTGGTCGCCGTGTTCGTCGGCAACATCGGCATCAAGCCGTTCACCACACCGCTCATGCGCCGGTTCGGGTTCCGCGGCCCGCTGCTGGCGAGCGTGGCCGGGACCATCGCCAGCCTGGTGGGCTGCGGACTGATCACCGCGCACACGCCGCTGTGGCTGATCCTGCTGGTGCTGTGCGTGAGCGGCATCTTTCGGTCCACCGGCTTCACCGCATACAACACCATCCAGTTCGCCGACATCGACCGCGCGGAGGTCGCCTCGGCCAACACCCTGGCCTCCACCACCCAGCAGCTCGCCGCCGGGCTCGGGGTGGCGGCCGGGGCGCTCGCGCTGCGCATCGGCGTTCCGGTCGCCGGCTCCTCGGGCGCCGGCGCCTACCAGGTGGCGTTTTTCATCCTGGCGGCCCTCCTGCTGATCTGCGTGGTCGAGACGCTGCGGCTCCCCCCGAATGCTGGCGACCACGTCAGCCGCGCGCGCCCCACGGTCAGTTCCTCGGACGCAGGCCGGTGAGCAGCTGCCCGACCAGGGCAGCAAACCCGCGGAAGCGGCCGCGATCCGCGTCACACTTGCCGACTCTCAGGAACAGAAGTGCGACTCCTATGTGTCAAATGGAGGAGAAGACGTCACGACATTGCACCCGGAGGACTCCCGATGAACGCCACCGTAGCGCCGGCTCGACCGGCTCGGTCCTCCCACAAGGGCGCAAGCCCGCGCTCAGCCGGCGAAGTGGTGCTGGACGCGCTGCGCGCCCAGGTCGAGCACCTGCGCGCACAGGAACCCGGGGCGCGCCAAGCGATCCCCTCGGCGGTCGCCGAGATGCGGGTCACGACCCGGCAGCTGCGCTCCACCCTGCGCGGCTTCTCGCGCGTCCTCGATGCCCAAGCCACCCGCCCGGTGGCCCAAGAGCTGAAATGGCTCGGGGCGCAACTCGGCGAAGAAAACGACACCGAGGCCATGATCAAGGAGTTCAATCGGCTGCTCGCGGCGCTGCCCCAAAACCTGATCCGGGGTCCGGTCGAAACCGAACTGGACCACGAACTAGGCCGGCTGACCCAGCAGGGCAAACACACCGCCGAGGCGGCCCTGGCCAGCGAGCGCTACCTGGCCCTGCAGCGCATGCTCGACCAGCTGCTGACCGACCCACCCTTCGCCCGCCGCGCCGACCGGCCCGCACAAACCGAACTGCCCAAGAACCTGGCAAAGGCCGTGCGCAACCTCGATCGCCGACTGGCCGAGGCCGAGGCGATTGAGCCTGGGCCGGCGCGGGACGAGGCGCTGCACGAGGCGCGCAAGGCTGACAAGCAGGTGCGCTACATGACCGACATCCTCACCCCGATCAACGGCGAGCCAGCCCGCCGGCTGGGTCGGCAGGCGAAAAAGCTCCAAGACCTCCTCGGCGACTACCAGGACGCCGTGGTGACCCGTCCCCTGCTCCAGAAACTCACCGCGGCCGCGCACGCCAACGGGCACACCTCGTTCACCTACGAGTTGCTCGACTCCCTCGAAGAAGCCCGCACCGAGCGGGTCCTGCGCGAGCTTCCCCACCGGCTCGCGCGGCTGCACGACGACCGCACCCTGGCCTGGCTGCCCCAACCCCGTCACACCCAATCGGACAGGGCCCTGGCCGTGGCGGCGATCTAGTGTCCGGCGGCGGCGAAACGCGGTTCTAGGCGGGGCTGACGGCGGCCCGCCCGGCTTCCAGGCGGGCGATCGGCACCCGGAACGGGGAGCAGGACACGTAGTCGAGCCCGACACCGTGGAAGAAGTGAATCGACTCCGGGTCGCCGCCGTGCTCACCGCACACGCCCAGCTTCAGCTCGGGTTTCGTGGCGCGGCCCTCCTGCACGGCGATCCGGACGAGCCGACCGACGCCGTCCTGGTCGATGGTCTCGAACGGGGACACCGTGAAGATGCCCTTCTCCAGGTAGGCGGCGAACAGGGTGGCCTCGACGTCGTCGCGGGAGAAGCCCCAGGTGGTCTGGGTCAGGTCGTTGGTGCCGAAGGAGAAGAAGTCCGCGGAGTCGGCGATGCGGTGCGCGGTGAGCGCCGCCCTGGGCAGTTCGATCATCGTCCCGATCCTGATCTCCAGCGGGCCCACCCCGGCCTCGGCGCCGATCCGCGCGATGATCTCCTCCGCCTCGTCGCGCACCAGGTGCAGCTCCCTGACCGACCCGATCAGCGGGACCATGATCTCCACCTCAGGCTTGCGGCCCCTCTTGATCAGCGCGCAGGTCGCCTCCACGATCGCGCGCACCTGCAGCGCGAACAGGCCCGGGGTGACCAGCCCGAGGCGCACGCCGCGCAGCCCCAGCATGGGATTGGACTCGTGCAGTCGTTCCACCGCGGCGAGCAGCTTCTCGTCGCCGGCGTCGGGCGTCCCGGTGGCTGTCGCGGTGGCCACCCGGACGGCGAGCTCGGTGCGGTCGGGGAGGAATTCGTGCAGCGGCGGGTCCAGCAGCCGGATGGTCACCGGCAGGCCGTCCATGGCGCTGAGCAACTCGGTGAAGTCAGTGCGCTGCAGCGGAAGCAGGGCGTCCAGGGCGGCGGTGCGCTCGTCGGCGGTTTCGGCCAGGATCACCCGCTCGATCAGCGACCGCCGCTCGCCGAGGAACATATGTTCGGTGCGGCACAGCCCGATTCCCTCGGCCCCGAGCGACCTGGCCCTGGCGGCGTCCTCGCCGGTGTCGGCGTTCGCCCGGACCCCCAGCCTCCGCCGTTGGTCGGCGTGCCTCAGCAGCCGGTCGACGGCCTGGACCAGGTCGGCGGTCTCCTTGTCGGTGCCCTCGGTCGCCGCGTCGAGCCCCTCCTCCATGTAGGTCTCCACCGGCGAGGGCACCACCGGCACCTCCCCCAGGAACACCTCCCCGGTGGAGCCGTCGATGCTGATCGGATCGCCCTCGGAGATCGTGCTGGTGCCGACCCGGATCGTCCTGGCCTCGGCGTCGACATCGAGCTCTTCGGCGCCGCACACGCAGGTCTTACCCATGCCCCGGGCCACCACCGCGGCGTGGCTGGTCTTGCCGCCCCTGGCGGTGAGGATGCCGTTTGCGGCGATCATGCCGGCCAGGTCGTCCGGGTTGGTCTCCTTGCGGACCAGGACCACCTGCTGGCCGCGCTCGGCCCAGTCGATGGCGCTCGGCGAGTCGAACACCACCCGGCCCACCGCCGCGCCGGGCGAGGCGCCCATGCCCGTGGTCAGCAGCCGCCGGTCGGCGGCCGGATCGAACCTGGGGAACATCAACTGCGCCAACTGCGCGCCGGACACCCGGGATAACGCCTCGTCCAGGGTGATCAGCTGCTCGTCGACCAGCTGCGCGGCGATCCGGAACGCGGCCGCCGGGGTGCGCTTACCGACCCGGGTCTGCAGGATCCACAGCTTGCCGCGCTCGATGGTGAACTCGATGTCGCACAGGTCCCGGTAGTGCGTCTCCAGCCGCCGCATGGTCTTGATCAGCTGCTTGTGCGACGACTTGTCCACCGCCGCGAGATCGTCCAGCGACAGCGTGTTGCGGATGCCGGCGACCACGTCCTCACCCTGGGCGTTGGCCAGGTAGTCGCCATAGGCGCCGGCCTTGCCAGACGCCGGGTCCCGGGTGAAGGCCACCCCGGTTCCGCTGGTCTCCCCCAGGTTGCCGAACACCATGGTGCACACGTTGACGGCGGTGCCCAGATCCTGCGCGATGCGCTCCCGCCTGCGGTAGAGCCGGGCCCGGTCGGTGTTCCAGGAGTTGAACACCGCCCGGATGGCCAGGTCCAGCTGCTCACGCGGATGTTGCGGGAAGTCCGCCCCGGAGTGCTGGCGCACCGCGTCCTTGAACGCCTGCACCAGGCCTCGGAGGTCCTCCACGTCCAGGTCCACGTCGCTGGCCGCGCCCTTGGCGATCTTGGCCTTGTCCAATGCGTCCGAGAACACCTCGCCCGGGATGTCCAGCACGGTCTTGCCGAACATCTGCAGCAGCCGCCGGTAGGAGTCCCAGGCGAACCGCTCGTCGCCACTGGCTTCGGCAAGACCCTTGACGCTGGCGTCGTTGAGCCCGACGTTCAGCACGGTCTCCATCATCCCCGGCATGGAGAACTTCGCGCCGGAGCGGACGCTGACCAGCAGCGGGTCGTGCCGGTCGCCGAGCTGCCGACCGAGGCCGTCCTCCAGCTGGCGCAGCGCGGTGGTGACCTGTACCCGCAGCTCACCGGGCTCGGTGCCCAGGTTGAGGTACTCCCGGCACGCCTCGGTGGTGATGGTGAACCCCGGCGGCACCGGCAGCCCCAGCTTGGTCATCTCGGCCAGGTTCGCCCCCTTGCCGCCCAGCAGGTCCTTCTGATCCTTGTCACCCTGGCTGAAGTCGTACACGTACTGGGTCAAGGTCATTCCGCCCTCGGTCGGTCCGGAGGCCCGCCCACTCGCGGAGAACCGAGCAACACGGCCGTCGACCGCAGGTTACCGACCCGAGCCGGACGGGTAAACGAACCGCACAGCGCGGATGAACAACAGTGACCTTGGCCTCTGCCACGCGTCAGTGATGGCGGTCCGAGTGGTCACCGCGGCCGCCCGTGGCGCTCGAGGGCAGGTCGAGTGTGGGGTTGCGATCGCAGAACCCACTCGGCCTCGCGGGACGTCAGCCCGCGGAACGGGCGAGGGCCACGACCCGGTCGTGCAGCGCGGGCAGGGCCTCCTCGGTCTCGGGCTTCATCAGAACGCTGCGCAGGATCCGGCCGTGGTCGACATCCGCATCGACATCGTGGCCGCGTACTGCCAGGGCCGCCGGCGTGACGTCGTAGGTGGCGACGTAGACGGCCTCGTCGGGGGGCAGCGCCATCCCGGTGTCGAGGACGTGCCCGGAGACCCGGTCGATCTCGGAGAGCGTCGCGCGGCGCGGGAAGTAGGTGACGATGTCGAGCTGCGGGGTCTGGAAGGGAACCAGCTGGTCGCTGTCGGCGAGGGCGTTCGCCCAGGTCAGTGCGGCACGTCGGCCGGGACGCAGCACCGCGCCGAGCCCGTCCGGGGTCAGTGGCAGCAGCTTCAGCGTCAGCCAGAGGGCGGCGGCCGCCGCGCCGGAGCGCGAGCACTCGAGCGAGATCTCGCCGAGGTGCATCTGGTCGGAGGTGAAGTAGGTGTAGGGCGAGTCGTGGCCGTAGTGGCGGGCCACGGACGGGTCCCGGAACAGGATCGCACCGCAGCCGTAGGGCTGCAGTCCGTGCTTGTGCGGGTCGATCACGACCGAGTCGCACTCGGCGATCGCCCGGAACGGGGCCGCCGCAACGCCGTCGGCGCTGTCGTCGGCGATCAGCCGGAAGAATCCACCGTAGGCCGCGTCGACGTGGATGCGCACGCCGTGTTCGCGGCACAGGCCCACCGCCTCGTCGATAGGGTCGATCGCGCCCAGACCGGTGGTGCCGGCGGTCATCACGACGGTGCCGACGCTGCCGCCGCGCAGCAGCTCATCGAGCGCGTCGAGGTCCATCCGCCCGGTGGTGTCGGTGGCCACGGCGTGCCCCGGCACTCCGAGGAGGTGGCACATCCGGCTGTGGGTGTAATGGGCGTCGGCGCTGTAGGCGATCCCTCGGCCCGGATGCAGCTCGCGGGCCACGAAGAGGGCTTCCAGGTTGGCGATGGTGCCGCTGGTGGTGAGGTGCCCTAGGTGCTCGCCGAAACCGAACATGGATGCGAGCTGGGTGACGACCTCGCGCTCCATTGCGGCGGTGGCCGGGCCGCCGTCGAGGGCGTGGTTGTTCGGGTTGATCAGCATCGTGGTGACGTAGCCGAGCACCGCGGCCGGGTGCGGCGGCTTGAGCATCTGACCGGCGTAGCGGGGGTGGAAGAACGGGTAGTTGTCCCGCAGCCGGCTGGTGAGCTCGGCGTGGGCGGCGCGCACGGCCTCGGGGTCGACGTCGAGGGACGAGTGCGGGGTGTAGGGCCCGAACTCGGCCATCCAGCGGGAGACCTCGCTGACGGCCCGTTGCAGGTGCTCGCCCAGCGCGTCCGCGCCGGTCGGTCCCCCGAGCGGGGCGGCGGTTGGATGCGGCTGGCGGGTCGTGGTCATGGTGGGCTCCGTAGGGTTGTTGCCGCGGAGGAGCGCGCCCGGTACATGTTCACCGTCTGACGTCCTCGACCGCGCGGAGACTCACCGGCTTGCCAGAGCGCAGCAGGAGCGCCAGCACAAGACCCAGCACACACATGAAAGTCACCGCGAGGAACACGTTGGCGTAGGAGGTCGTAGTGATGTTCTGCCCCAGCCGCTGGTAGATCGGCAAGAGCCCGCTCGCGCCCTTGTGCGCGGCGGCCGCCAGCTCGGGAGAGTTGTTCGGGTTCATCCGCGCGCCCCAGTCGGTCAGCAGCTGGGCCTGCTGGGCGAGAATCGACCCCCCGAAGACCGCGAGCCCGATGCTCGACGACACTTGCCGGACCACGTTGTTCATCGCGCTGCCGGCGCTGATCTGCGCGGCGGGCAGCGCGGCCAGACCAGCGGTCATGATCGGCATCATGCACAGCCCCACCCCGACGTTCCGGATCAACGTCCACAAAATGAGATCCGAGCGCGGCAGGTCGGCGGTGATGTGCGCGGTCAGATAGGAGCCGTACGCGGTGACAGCAATGCCGATCACCGCCGGCCAGCGCGGGCCGATCCTGTCGTAGAGCCGCCCAGCGATGGGCATCAACACGGTCATCACCAACGCCGCCGGCATCATTACCAGACCGGCGTCAAACGCCTGCATCCCCTGGGGGCCCTGCAGGAACTGCGGGATGTAATACAGCGTGCTGAACAGGCCGACCATGAGAATGCCGAGCAGCAGCAGCGAGTTGACGTATGGCCACACGCTGAACACCCTCAAGTCCAGCAGCGGACTTTCCACCTCGAGCTCGATGATCACAAAGAGCGCGAGGCTCAGCGCGCTCGAGACCAGCAAGATCAGGATGGGATAGCTGGTCCAGTGCCAGTCCTGGCCCTTATCCATGGCCAGCAGCAGCGCGAACAACCCATAAGCAATGGTGATGAAACCCCAGAAATCGAACCTAGGCCAGCTGGTCGGCCGGATCCGCGGGAGCACCACGGCCGCCGCGATCGCGCCGAGCACGCCGACCGGGACGTTGATGTAGAAGATCAGCCGCCAGTCCCAGTATTCGACCAGGTACCCGCCGAGGGTCGGGCCAAGCGACGGCGCAAAGGTCACCCCGAGGCCGTACATGCCCATTGCGGTGCCGATCTTCTCCCGCGGCACGATCCGGTACAGCATGGTCATGGTGATCACCGGCAATACGCCGCCCGGGATCGCCTGCAGGATCCGGAAGCCAATCATGCTGGTCAGATCCCAGGCCATCCCGCACAGCACGGACGCGACGGTGAACCCGAGCAAGGAGATCAGGTAGATCCGGGTCATCCCGAAGCGGTCACTGAACCAGCCGGTGAGCGGCACCACCACACCGAGCGCGAGCGCGTAACCGGTGACCACCCACTTGATATCGTCAGCGCTCGCGCCCAGCGAATTCTGCATATGCGGGATCGCGACATTGACGATGCTGGTGTCCAGCACCGACATGAACATGCCGGTAATCAGCACGATCAGCGGGAGCAGCCAACCACCGGAGCGACCCGCCGTCCGGCTCGCGCTGCCCACCGATGGAGTGTGCCATAGAGAACACTACGTACTCAATCACTAGTCCAGAAGGTCCTCGATCACGATGGGGATGTGGCGGACCCGGGTGCCGGTGGCGTTGTAGATGGCGTTGGCGATCGCCGCCGCCATGCCGACGGTGCCGATCTCGCCCACCCCTCTCGCGCCGACGGAGTTGTGCAGGGTGTCCGGGTACTCGACGAAGTGGACGTCGATATCGGGAATGTCCGCGTTCACCGGGACCAGGTAGCTCGCGAAGTCGCCGTTGGCCAGCCGGCCGTTCGACTCGATCTCCAGGCCCTCGTGCAGCGCGGCCGACACGCCCCAGATCATGCCGCCCATGATCTGGCTGCGCGCGGCCTTCGCGTTGATGATCCGGCCGGCGTCGAACACGCCCAGCAGGCGCGACACCCGAGCCTCGCGGGTCCACTTGTGCACGCGGACCTCGCAGAACTGGGCACCGAACGAACTGAACGAGTGCTTGGTCATCTCCTCGCCGGGCGCTGAGGAACCCATCGCGGAGATCGACGAGCGATCCACCGCGGCCAGTACCTCGCCGAAGCTCATCGCCGCGCCGTCGGCCAGCACCCGACCGTCCGCGTACGAGACCTCCCTGCCGTCGAACGGCGCACCCGGGGACGACGCGAGGGCGAGCAGGTCGTCGATCACCTTGGCCGCCGCGATCATGATGGCCGACCCCACGCTCGCGGTGGCGGTCGAGCCGCCGGACAGGCCGCCGGGCGGCAATGCCGAGTCGCCCAGCTTCGGGGTGATCTGCTCCGGCGTGATGTCCAGGGATTCGGCGCCCACCAGGGACAGCACGGTCAGCAGGCCGGTTCCCGGGTCCGACCCGCTGGTCGCGACCACGGCCGTGTCGTCAGCCCGCATGCTGACCTCGACGGTGGCCGGGAACCGCAGCGCGGGGAACATCGCGGTGGCGGTGCCGAGGCCGACGAGCCAGTCGCCCTCGGTGCGACCGCGCGGTGCGCGGTGCGCCCAGCCGAACCGGGCCGACCCGATCTGGAAGCACTCGTCGAGATGTTTGCTCGACCACTGCAGGTCGTTGCCGGGCGGTGCGGTCGAGCTGTTGCGCAGACGCAGCTCGATCGGGTCCATGTTCAGTGCGACCGCCAGCTCGTCGATCGCGCTCTCCAACGCGAAGGACCCGGGTGCCTCACCTGGCGCCCGCATGAACGTGGTCGGCGGGATGTTCAGCGGCACCATCTTCTGGCTGATGGCCAGGTTCTGCGTCGCGTACCACTCCCGGGAGGTGCCGTGCGAGGTCGGCTCGACGAACGACCGGTCCATCGGCGTGCTGGACCACGAGTCGTGGCGGACCGCGATCAGCCTGCCGTCGGTGTCCGCGCCCAGGGAGATCTTCTGTACCGTCGCGGGGCGGTTCGCGGTCGCGGTGAAGACCTGCTCCCGGCTGAGCGCGGCCTTGACCGGCCGGCCGAGGACCTTGGCAGCCGCCGCCGCCAGGAACGCCGGCACAGCCGTACGGCCCTTTCCGCCGAAAGCCCCGCCCACGAAGGGGTTCACCGAGTGGACCGAGGACGGATCCTGCTCCAGGGCAGTGGCCAGCTCCGCCGCCTGCAGGTAGGCCCCCTGGTTTCCGCTGTACATGGTCAGGCCCTCGGCCCCCCAGACCGCGACCGCGGAATGCGGCTCCATCGCGGCGTGGTTCTGGGTCGCGGTGCTGTAGGTCGCCTCGACAACCACCGGGCTCGCCGCCAACGCGTCCTCAATGGACTCGACGCCGTCGGCGAGGACGGTGATGGACGGCGGCGCACCGTCCATGGCCGGCGGCGCGTCCTCGGCCGAGGCGAGGCCGTCCCGCAGCGAGGTCAGCGCCGGCCGCTCGCGATACGAAACCTCGATGAGCATCGCCGCGTCCCGCGCCTGCTCGAAGGTCTCCGCGACCACGAAGCCGATCGGCTGGCCGTAGTACGTGACTTCCTTGTCCTGCAGGGGTACCCATGTCTCGCCCAACAGCGGGGAGGTAGCCGTGCGCAACTCCAGCGGGTCGAACGGCGAGTACACGCCGATCACGCCGGGAGTGCTCTTCGCCGCCGTGACGTCCATGGCCTCGATCTCGCCGTGGGCGATCGTGCTGAGCACGACATATCCGTAGACCATGCCGGGGAAGTTGTTGTCCACCCCGTACTTGGCCCTACCGGTGACCTTCAGCGGGCCGTCCACCCTGCTGGTCATGAACGACTCCCCTCGGTCAGCTCGAGCAGTGCGCGGACGACGGTCCGCTTCAGCAAGGACACCTTGAAACCGTTGTCGGACAACGGCCTGGCACCTTCGGCCGCCACGGCCGCCGCATCCTCGAAGGACGCCAGGGTCGCGGGGGCACCACGCAGGGCAGCCTCGACCGAGGTCAGCCGCCACGGCACGGTCGCCACGCCACCGATCGCAACCCGGGCATCGACAATCCGCGAGTCCTGGATGTCCAGTGCGACCGCGGCGGAGCACAGCGCGAACTCGTAGGACTGCCGATCCCGCACCTTGACGTAGGTCGAACGCGAAGCCCAGTCCAGCCGTGGGACCAGAACCTCGGTGATCAGCTCGCCGGCGCGCAAGTCGTTCTCCACCTCTGGAGTGTCACCCGGCGGGCGATAGAAGTCGGCGAGCTCGACGGTGCGACTTCCGGTGGCGCTGGCCAGCCGGATCTCCGCGCCGAGCGCGACCAGGGCGACCGCCACGTCGCTGGCGTGGGTGGCCACGCACGAGTCGCTCGCGCCCAGCACGGCCTGCATCCGGTTGGCCCCCGAGATCGCGGGGCAGCCGCTGCCCGGTTGCCGCTTGTTACATGGCATGGCGACATCGCGGAAATACGTGCAGCGGGTGCGCTGCAACAGATTTCCGCCGATGCTGGCCATGTTCCGCAGTTGCTGGGAAGCGCTCAGCAGCAAGGCGCGGGAGATCACCGGGTACACGCCAGGGTGC
>Ga0193743_1002326_pt1 | contig 13550 bp, 10 predicted proteins | sample L2c2metaG_FD_143038 | JGI IMG/M metagenome (GOLD analysis project Ga0193743, IMG submission 143038) | Soil microbial communities from a riparian zone of the East river system, Colorado, United States - L2c2 | ecosystem: Environmental > Terrestrial > Soil > Riparian zone | place: USA: East River... | reverse complement strand
CGAGGTGACGTCCCAGGCCGCGGAACAGTGACATCACATTCTTGCGCACCAGCGGCTCGCCACCCGTCAGCCGCAGCTTCTTGACGCCGCGGCGGATGAAGGCGGCGCACATCCGCTCCAGCTCCTCCAGGGTCAGCAGGTCGGCCTTGGGCAGGAACGTCATGTCCTCGGCCATGCAATACACGCAGCGGAAATCGCAGCGGTCAGTGACCGAGACGCGCAGATAGCTGATGGAGCGACCGAACGGGTCGATCATGGGGCTTCCATTGTAGTGAGACTTAGATAATGGGGTCGGCCGCCCGCCGGGGCAAGGGGCCCCTAACTGGCTTCCGGAAGGGCTGGCAGCCGGCCTGCCGCGATGGCATCGATCAGGGCGGTATGGTCCCGCCTGGTCTGCTCGGCATAGGTCAGGGCAAAAGCCGCGATCGCCCGGTCGAAATCGTCATTTTTGCCGAGATACCCCGATAGCATCACGGCATCGCCCGACCGCGAATGGGCGCGCGCCAGCACCGAGCCACAGGTCGCGGCGTAGCGCTGCATGTCCTTGGATTCCATGATCTCGACCTGTGGCTTGATCTTGGCGTCGCGGAGCTGGCGCACATAGACGGGCCGGCCGCGCGGCCCGGTGGTGAAGCCGAGCAGGATGTCGCCGGCGGCCTGGAGCAGCCGCTGGCCGCGCAGGACGCGTTCTCCCGGATGGCTGTAGGGGCTTGGCCCGGCATGGGCTTCGAGCACCGAGGCGGTTGCTTCCTTGAATTGCAGGTAAAGCGCCTCGCCGTTGCCCGACACCATCAGCATGACGCCGCACAGCGTACCGACCGCGCCCACGCCCACGACCTTGTAGGCGGTGTCGGCCAGACGATAGCGCGCCAGCAACGTGCGCCGCTCGGGCGTGAGGGAGGAGGCATAGCCCGGCAGCATCTCCTCGACATCGGCATGGAAGGCAGCCGCCTCGTCGGCGGGCGGATGATAGACCAGCGGCGGCACATCGGCGATGCGCGGCACCGATTTGCCGCGATGGCGGATGTCGGCGATCTCGACGGCATGGACCAGGGCCTTGTCCGCCTTGTGCAGATCGTGGGGAGTGATGCCGGCCGCCGCCGCGGTCGCGTCGTCGTCGAGGGTGAGGGCGCGGTACCAGGCGTCCAGCACCGGCATGGCCGCCATCTCGGCCATGGTTTGGCGGTAGCTGCGCCCCACCGTGGCTGCCAGGGCGGTGCGGGTGGGAATGTCGAAGCGATCGAGCGCCGCCACGGCGAAGCTCGTGGCCAGGCGCTTCACGTCCCACTCCCAGGGTGCGACGGCCGTTTCGTCGAAGTCGTTGATGTCGAAAGCGAGCCGGCGCTCGGCGGTGGCGAAGCCGCCGAAGTTGAGGCAGTGGCAATCGCCTGCCGCCTGCATGCGCAGGCCGGTCGACGGCAGACCGGCAAGGTCGGCGGCCATCACCGCCGCGCCGCCGCGCAGGAAGGCAAAGGGCGACGCCCTCATGCGGCTATAGCGCAGCGGCAGCAGTTCCGGCAGCCGATGCTGGCCTTGCTCGATCAGGATCTCGATGGGATCGCGTCGCCCCTTCGAGGCGCTCCATTCGCCATGACTGATGCGCGAACAACTGTCGCGCAACGCGCGCCCGCGCTCGGTGCGTTCTTCGATCGGCAAGGTATGGGTTTGCCCAGGCAGGGCGGCGATGGGTAGTTCGAGCATGGCGAAGTCCTCTGTTCCGGTTCATGGCACGAGCCGTAACAAGGCGTCCACCGTGTCGGCTTCCGCCGCCGGTTTGTCAGTACGTATGCGATTGATGCGGGGGAACCGTAGCGCCACACCCGACTTGTGGCGCGTCGAACGCTGGATGCCGTCGAAGGCGATCTCCAGCACCAGCTCAGGCGAGACTTCGCGCACCGGCCCGAAGCGGTTGGTGGTGTGGTCGCGCACCCATTTGTCGAGCCAGCGCAGTTCGACATCGGTGAAGCCGAAATAGGCCTTGCCCACGGGTGCGAGTTCCCGCGTGCCGTCGGCGCCCGTCCTCCAGCAGCCGAAGGTGAAATCGGAATAGAAGGAGCTGCGCTTGCCGTGGCCACGCTGGGCGTACATCAACACGCAATCGGCCAGCATCGGGTCGCGCTTCCATTTGAACCAGGGGCCCTTGGGCCGCCCGGCGACGTAGGTACTGTCGCCGCGCTTGAGCATCATGCCTTCGATACCCTCGTGCGTCGTCTCCTCGCGCAGCCGGGCGAGTTCGGTCCAGTCGGCGAACGGCACCATGGGCGAGAGATCGAAGCGCGGCCGCGGCCGCAGCGCCATCCAGGCCTCGAGCCGCGCGCGCCGCGTGTCGAACGGCAGAGCGCGCAGATCCTCGCCCTCCAGCCACAGCACGTCGTAGAGCCGGATATGTGCGGGATGGTCGCGCAGCATCTTGGGCGTCACCGTCTTGCGGTTGAGGCGCTGCTGCAGGTCGTTGAAGGGCGCCACCGCCTCGTCACGCCGCACCAGCAGCTCACCATCGAGCACGCCATCGAAATCGATCGCCTCGACAATGTCGGGAAAGGCCGCCGATATGTCTTCGCCGGCGCGGCTGAACAGGCGGCGCGTGCCGCCGCCGGAGGCGATCTGCACGCGGATGCCGTCCCATTTCCATTCGGCGCGATAGGCTTTGGGATCGAAGGCGTCGAGTTCCGTCCGGTCGATCGGATTGGCTAGCATTGCCGGCAGATAGGCGCCGCCGGCGTTTGATTGCGGCTTGGGCCCGTCCGACAGCAGCCAGTCGAACAAGGGCCGGTAAGGCGGTGAAAGCCCGTGCCAGACCTCTTCGACTGCGTCGACCGGCTGGTTGCCGATATTGGCCACCGCCTGCTTGGCCAGCCGCGCCGAGACGCCGACGCGCGGCGCTCCGGTCAAGAGCTTCAGGAGCGCCCAGCGGCCCGTGGAATCGAGCACGTCGAGCCAACGCTTGATCAGGGCCGGCGTCTGGCTGCGGCCGGCGCTCCCCAGCATGTCGACGACCTCGCCCAAGGTCGGCGGCGGGCCAGACAGCGGATCGCCTTGCCAGATCAGCGCCAGCGTCTCGGCGAGATCGCCGACATAGTCGTACGACAGCGCAAATAGCGTCTCGCCCACTTTTTCTTGACCGAAGCCCCGCAGCAGAGCCGGCTTGGCGGTGGGAAAATCCAGCCCGCCGGTGAGCGCCGCCAGCGCCCAGCCGCGATCGGGATCGGGCGCGGCGCGCATATAGGTCTCGATCAACCGCAGCTTGGCGTTGCGCGATGGCTGAAAGGCCAGCGAATCGAGAAGTTCGGCGAAAGCCTGCATGCGTCAGCTGTCTTCGTCGTCTTCGCGGCCGGCCAGATGCAGCGCCTCGGCCTCGATGCCGAGCGAGCGGGCATAGTGCACCAGCGCCTCTTCGCGGCCGTGCGTCACCCAGACCTTGGGCGCACCGACATCCTTCAGGGTCTGCGTCAGCTCGGTCCAGTCGGCATGCCGGCGCGATATCCCCGAGCTCGATGCCGTGAGCGCGGTAAAGGTCGCACAGCGCGATCAGAGAACCATGCAGCCAGATCCGCTGCTCATAGCCCGCTGTGCGCAGCAGGCGGATGACGCGCTGGCATTTGCCCAGCGCGTAGACCCCCACCAGATGGGTGCGTTCGGGGAAGGTGGCGACGGAGCGCAGCAGCTTGCCGATCTCGCCCGCATCCGAGGGGTGCTGGAAGACTGGCAGGGCGAAGGTGGCTTCGGTGATGAAAACATCGCACGGCACCGGTTCGAAAGGCGGACAGGTATCGTCGTGGCGGCGCTTGTAGTCGCCCGAGACGACGATGCGCTGGCCACGATATTCGAGGACGGCCTGGGCCGAGCCGAGGATATGACCGGCCGGTACCAGACGGACATCGACCTCTCCGAGGCGCACACTCTCGCCGTAGGGCAGACCCTGCTGGCTCGTCTCGGCCATGTCGGCGAAGCGGCTGCGCATGATGGCCAGAGTCTCGGGAGTGGCCAGCGCGGTGCGATGGCCGGGCCGGGCGTGGTCGCCATGACCATGCGTGATCAACGCGCGCGGCACGGCCACCGTCGGATCGACATAGAAATCGCCGGGGACGCAATAGAGCCCCCGTGGCGTCGGGTAGAGCCAGGAGCGCGGATCGGCAGGGGAAGACGAGGCGCCAGCAGATGTCATGAAGGGTCTCCGATGCAATCTACATGGTCGTTGCACCGGCTGCTTGGAAGGTTCAGAGTTGCATATGCATGGTAACTGCATATTTTCCGTGGTCTCAGGCCATGCCATTGCGATGAGGAAGGCATGATCGCCCGTCGAGTTCTCTTAGTGTTGGTGTCGATTATTCTGGCTTGCGCCGGAACCATGGCCGTGGCGCTGGCTCAAGTGCAGGTTCCCGCCCATCCGCCCGGTACGATTTGCTTCACGCCGAGTTTCTGGTGCTGGGCCGAGCCGCCGGCGGCGCCGGGCACACCGTGCGCGTGCCGGACCGCTCGGGGTCCGGTCGCGGGCACCAGGGGCTGATTGACCATAAGGGAGATGGCGCGTGGATCAACGGTGGTTGGATGGCTTGATCGCCGACGCCGAACTGGTGGCGGATGCGTCGTTGCGGCTGACACATACGACGCAACCCTCACTCCTGAATGCGATTTCGTCGGCGCGCGCAATGGCTGGCGCGGCGGTTGGCGATAAGGAGCGCGAGACGGCCTATCGTACCCTGCAGACCGAGCTGCCCGAGGCGTTGCGCAGGATCGAGCCGGTCACGCTCTTCGACCTTCAGCGATCATGGATATTGAATCGCGGGTTCCGAGCCCAGCATTTCCAGCTCTATTTTTTTTGGCTGTTGAGCATCGCTCTGCTTTTCGCCGTGGCCTATACGACGTCGCTCTACGTCCGCGCATCGGAGATCTCCAATACGCTGATAAAATACCAGGATGTTCGCCTGGCCGAGCAAGGCGTATTGGTATTCAACCTGGCAAGGCAGCATCAGGATGAAATCATTGCGATCCAATCGGGCAGCGATCAGGCGCTCGCCTCCGCGAGCTTCTTCCGCGCCTTGATCGATCTGCAGACGACGCAGAACCGCATCGGCGCGACGATCACGGCGGCGAATGATATCGTCGCCGAACTGCAGTTCGCCGCCCGGACCAGAGACGGTCTGTGCCAGCTCTGGCAGGGGATCTCCGGCATTTTCGGCAACAGTTCCGGCTGCACCGACCCCAATCTGGCCTTTGCTGTGGCGGCGGGCGCCGACGTCAAAAAAGGCGGCAAGTACTCCAATGTGCCGCCGGAGGACCTCCCTGGTACCGAAAAAGGGCCGCTGAAGCCGATGCCCGAACTGGTGACGTTTCTCGACAGCGCGGACCTTTTCTTCCAGGACGTCGGGGTTGGATCGGTGCAAACACGTTACACCTTGCCGATGTTCGACTTCCTGTTGCGGCAAATCAAGGATCTGCTCGACAATTTACGGTCATGGATCGTTCCGGCGGCCTACGGAAGTCTGGGCGCTGCAATCTTCTTCACGCGGCGTATTCTCAATCCGATGTCGCCCAATCCCGATCCGCTGCGCGTGATCTATCGAATCCTGTTTGGCGGTTTTGCCGGGATCATCTTCGCCTGGTTCTGGTCGCCGGCGTTGAGCGCGAACGCCGCGGGGAGTTCCGGTTCAATTTCGTCGTTCGGTATCGCATTCCTTGCAGGATACTCGACCGACATCCTCTTCCTGCTACTTGATCGCATGGTCCAGGGCATGGGGCAGCAGGTTCACGGCAAGGCATCTCCGGCCGCCATGAAGTGAAACGCCGCGCCCCGTTGCCAAGGGCCGGCCTGCGTTCTACCCAAACGGAATGGCTCTTCCGGCGCCGACGCTCCCCGATGTCTTTGCACGCTGGTTCGAAAACCGTGGCTGGACGCCGCGGCCGCATCAGCTCGCCCTGATCGATCTGGCGGCCCGGGGCAAGAGCGCCCTGCTGATCGCACCGACCGGCGGCGGCAAGACCTTGGCGGGATTCCTGCCGTCGCTGATCGAACTCAGCGAGCGCCGTTTTGCCGGCAAGGACCTCGCCCACAAGCAGGGCAAGGGCGAACTGCACACGCTCTACATCTCGCCGCTGAAGGCGCTCGCCACCGACATCCGGCGCAATCTCGAAGTACCGATCGCCGAGATGGCGCTGCCGGTGCGAGCGGAAAGCCGGACCGGCGACACACCGCAGAGCCGCCGGGTCCGCCAGCGCGAGCGGCCGCCTGATCTGCTGCTGACCACGCCGGAATCGCTTGCGCTCCTGTTGAGCTATCCCGACACCGCGCGCTTCTTTGCCAACCTGCGCTCGGTGATCGTCGACGAGCTGCATGCGCTCGCCACCACCAAGCGTGGCCATCATCTGGCGCTCTGCCTGTCGCGGCTGGCGACGCTGGCCCCGCAGGCGCGTTTCGTCGGCCTGTCGGCCACGGTCGCCGATCCACCGGCTCTGGCCGATTTCCTGCGGCTGCGCGACGACGGGGTGGAGATCGTGCAGGGCGAGCCCGGCGCCCCGCCGGTGGTGCTGATGATGGACACGGCGGAGCGCCTGCCGTGGGGCGGCCATATGGGCCGCCACGCCGTGCCGGAGATCTACAACATCATCCGCCAGCAAAAGACCTCGATCGTCTTCGTCAACACTCGTGCCCAGGCCGAGCTGGCTTTCGACGCGCTGTGGCGCATCAACGACGACAATCTGTCGATCGGCCTGCATCATGGGTCTCTGGCGGTCGAGCAGCGCCGCAAGGTCGAGGCGGCAATGGCGGCGGGCAAATTGCGTGCCGTGGTGGCGACATCGTCGCTCGATCTCGGCATCGACTGGGGCGATGTCGACATGGTCATCCAGTTGGGGGCGCCCAAGGGTGTGAGCCGGATGATGCAGCGCATCGGTCGCGCCAATCACCGGCTCGAGGAGCCGAGCCGCGCCATCATCGCGCCGGCCAATCGCTTCGAGGTCCTGGAATCGTTGGCGGCGATCGAGGCCATCGACGCCAGCGAGCTCGACGGCGATCCGCCGCGGCCGGCCTGCCTCGACGTGCTGGCGCAGCATGTCGTGGGCACGGCCTGCGCCCAGCCGATCGACCGCGACGCCTTCTTCGCCGAGGTGCGGCGAGCCGCGCCTTATCGTGAACTGTCGCGCCAGGATTTCGACGATACTTTCGATTTCGTGGCGACCGGCGGTTACGCGCTGGCGGCCTATGAGCAGTGGCATCGGCTGAAACAGCTTCCCGATGGGCGCTGGATGCTGGCGTCACCTGTGGTCGCGCGGCAGTTCCGCATGAATGTCGGTACCATCGTCGAGCTGCCGCTGCTCAAGGTGAAATTGCGCCGCGGGCCGGTGCTGGGCGAAGTCGAGGAAGCCTTCATCCAGGGCCTTGTGCCGGGCGATACCTTTGCCTTTGCCGGCCGCGTGCTGCGTTTCGAGGGCATCCGCGCGCTGGCGGCGGAATGCTCGTTGGCGACCAGCCAGGATCCCAAGGTGCCGGCCTATGGCGGCGGCCGCCTGCCGCTCTCGACCTTTCTCGCCGAACGGGTGCGCGGCATCCTGCAGGACCCGTCGCGCCATCCCAAACTCACCGGCGAGGTGCGCGAATGGCTGCGCCTGCAACGCATCCGTTCGACCTTGCCCGACAGCAAGCGGCTGCTGATCGAGGGTTTCCCACGCGGCGGCAAGCAGTTCATCGTTGCCTACTGTTTCGAGGGCCGTAATGCCCACCAAACCTTGGGCATGCTGTTGACCAAGCGCATGGAGCGCATGGGCCTGCGGCCGCTCGGGTTCGTCGCCACCGACTATGTGCTGGGAATCTGGGGCCTGCGGCCGCCCACCAAGGCGCAGCTCGACGCGTTGTTCGACGAGGACATGCTGGGCGACGATCTCGAAAGCTGGATGGACGAATCGAGCATGCTGCGGCGCTCGTTCCGCAACGTGGCGGTGATCGCCGGGCTTATAGAACGGCGTCATCCCGGTGAGGAGAAATCGCGCCGCCAGGTCACCTTCAGCTCCGACCTGATCTATGACGCCTTGCGCAAGCACGAGCCCAATCACATCCTGCTGCGGGCCACCCGACAGGACGCCGCCTGGCAGCTCGCCGACCTGCACCGGTTGGGCGAACTGTTGAAGCGCACCAAGGGGCGGATCGATTATCGTCGCCTCGACCGCATCTCGCCGCTCGCCGTGCCGGTTCTGCTGGAGATCGGCCGCGAACGGGTGATCGGCGGCACCGCCGAGGACGAACTTTTGGACATCGCCGCGCAGGACCTGATCGAGGAGGCAACGCGGCTGTAAAGGAGAGAATTTTATGGAGAGCGAAGAAGTCATTGCCGGCAGTTTGAAGCGCGCCGTCGAGGCAGGCGATGTGCCGGGGGTTGTTGCCGCCGCCGCGACCGGAGACGGCGTGATCTTCGTAGGCGCGGCCGGCGCGCTCGATATCGACAGCGTGGTCTGGATCGCCTCGATGACCAAGGCGCTGACCGGCGCCGCGGCGATGCAACTCGTCGAACGCGGCAAGCTCTCGCTCGATGCGCCGGCGGGCGATGCCGTTCCGGAACTGGCGGGCAAGCAGGTGCTGGAGGGTTTTGCCACCGATGGCCAGCCGCGCCTGCGACCGGCGAGGCGGCCGATCACCTTGCGGCACCTTCTGACGCACACATCCGGCCTGGGTTACGACACCTGGAACGCCGAGATCCTGCGCTATCGCCAGGCGACGGGCATTCCCGCCGTCGGCAGCTGCCAGAACATAGCGCTCACCACGCCGCTGCTGGCCGAACCGGGCGAGCGCTGGGAGTATGGCATCTCGATCGACTGGGCCGGCAAGCTGGTCGAGGCGGCGAGCGGTCAGCGGCTCGATCGCTACATGAGCGAGAAGCTGTTCCAGCCGCTCGGCATGGACGATACCGGCTTCGCCATCGGACCGGCGCAGCGTCTGCGCAAGGCGCGCATGCATACCCGCACAGCCGAGGGCTTCACGGTCATCGATCACGAGATTCCCCAGACGCCGGAGTTCCACATGGGCGGCGGCGGGCTCTATTCGACCGCCGGCGACTATCTGAAATTCACCCGCATGATCCTGGACGGCGGCGCGGGAGTCTTGCAGCCCGAGACCATCGCGCTGATGTCGCGCAATGCCATGGGCGATGTCTCATGCCGGCCGCTCAAGAGCCAGTTGCCCAATCTCAGCACCGATCTCGATTTCGTCGACGGCATGAAGTGGGGCTTGTCCTTCATGATCAATCCGACGGCTTTCCCCGGCCGTCGTTCGGCCGGCAGCCTGGCCTGGGGCGGGCTGGCGAATTCCTACTACTGGATCGACCCGGTGCGTAAGGTCGCCGGCGTATGGGCGACGCAGCTTCTGCCTTTCTACGATGCGCGCGCGGTCGCGGCCTTCGAAGGCTTCGAAAAAGCCGTCTATGCAAACCTCTAATCGGTATGCGATCGACTTGCCGATTGCGGGGCGGAAATGCGGACGGCCGATTTGCGGAGCGAGCGCACGTATTCGAAGCGGGCAATTGCGAGGGCGATGCCAAAGAAGACGAAGCTTCCGGTGAACGCGATTAAAAGCAAAAAGTCCTTTGTGACCATGAAGCCCTCCGTGTCGATACCGTCGCAAGGTATTCGGACGGGATCGGAAGAGCCTTGATCTGGATCAATCTCAGTGAAAGTCGCGCGAGGCGATCTTGATCACGGGGCGGTCGAGGACGATGCGGCTGCGGTCATAGGCGGGCTTGGGTGGCACATTCTTGCTGGAGCGGTGGCGGGTGGCATTGGCTTCGGGCACGGCCACGCGGCGGTCGCCCGGATCGCTGCGGGACTCGTCGCCACGGCCGAACGGCAGCCTGAATTGCGCGCCATCCTTGGGTTGATCGATCTCGGCGATGCGGTCGAGGTCTGCCGACCAGTCGTAGAGCTTCTCGGCCACGACATGGATCACGAGCCCCTCACGCTGCACGCGGCCCGTGACGCCCAGCAGGCGCGATCCCATGACGGTGCGGCGGTTGGCCTCGAAGACCTTGGGCCAGACCACGAGATTGGCGATGCCGCTCTCATCCTCGATGGTGACGAAGACCACACCCGAGGCAGTGCCGGGCCGCTGGCGCACCAGAACCACGCCGGCCAGCGTGACGAGATCGCCGTTCTTGCTTTGGGCCAACACGTCGGTACGCTTCACGCGGCGCGCCGACAAAGCCGGCCGCAGCAACGCCAGCGGGTGGGAGCGCAGCGACAGCGATATGGCGGCGTAGTCGTCGACCACCTGCTCGCCCAGAGTCAGCGACGGCAGGGCCACGGCGGGCTCGAGATCGCGGACCTGCGGCCTCTCGTCGAGCAGTGGCAGGCTTGTGTCGGAGAGACCGCGCACCGCCCACAGTACGTCGCGTCGCGTGAGTCCGAGTGAGGCGAAGGCATCGGCCCGGGCGAGGGCCAGGATCTGGCGCTTGGTGAGGCCGCTGCGCCGCCACAGGTCGACCGGGTCACGGTAAGGCGTCGTGCGCCGCTCGACCATGCGCACCATGTCGTCCTCGGCAAGACCGGTGACCTGGCGAAAACCGAGGCGGAGTGCGCAGCGATTGCCTGTCGCGGCAGGTTCCAGCGTGCAGTCCCAGTCGCTCGCATTCACGTCCGGCGGCCGCACCTCGACCTTATGCTCGCGCGCATCGCGCACGAGCTGTGCGGGCGCGTAGAAACCCATGGGCTGGGAATTGAGGAGCGCGGCGGCGAAGACTTCGGGATAATAATATTTTACCCACGACGAGTCGTAGACCAGGATCGCGAAGCTCGCGGCATGACTTTCGGGGAAGCCGTATTCGCCGAAGCCCTCGATTTGCTTGAAGCAACGCTCAGCGAAGCTGCGTTCGTAATCGTTGCCCACCATGCCTTCGATGAAATCGTCCTTGAGCTTGTGAATCGTGCCGGCCCGGCGAAACGTCGCCATGGCACGCCGCAGTTTGTCGGCCTTGGCTGGACTGAACCCCGCGGCGTCAATGGCGATCTGCATCGCCTGCTCCTGGAACAAGGGTACGCCTCTCGTTCGTTCCAGGATATTCTTGAGCTTGCCGGGATATTCGATTTCCTCGTCCTTCTTGGCGCGATTCTTCAGATAAGGATGGACCATGCCGCCCTGGATGGGACCGGGCCGCACAATCGCGACTTCGACCACGAGGTCGTAGTATTTTTGAGGCTTGAGTCGCGGCAGCATCGACATCTGCGCCCGGCTCTCGACCTGGAACACACCGATCGAGTCGGCTTTGCATAGCATCCCGTAAACATTCTCGTCTACCGGATCCATGCCGAGGGTCGGTCGTTCGCCATAATGTCTTTCGATCAAGTCGAAGCTTTTGCGCAGGCAAGTCAGCATGCCGAGTGCCAGTACATCGACTTTGTAGATCTTCAGGGCATCCAGGTCGTCCTTGTCCCATTCGACGACGGTGCGATCTTCCATGGCCGCATTCTGAATGGGCACGAGTTCGTCGAGACGGTCGTCGGTGAGGACGAAGCCTCCGACATGCTGAGAGAGATGGCGGGGGAAGCCGCACAGTTCTTTCGACAATTCAAGCGCCAGAGCTAATCGCGGATCTGCAGGATCAAGGCCCGCATCGATGACATGATCGAGCTTCACGCCGCTTCCGCCGGAGCCCCAGACCGTGTCGGCCAATACGCCCACCGTGTCGGGCGAGAGACCGAGCGCCTTGCCGACATCGCGAATGGCGCTGCGGCTTCGATAGGCGATCACCGTGGCGGCGAGCGCGGCTCGGGTGCGGCCCTTGGTGCGGTAAATCCATTGGATTATTTCCTCGCGTCGTTCGTGCTCGAAATCGACGTCGATGTCCGGCGGTTCGTCACGTTCGCTGGAAAGGAAACGCTCGAAGAGAACCTTGACCTCTTTGGGATTCACCGATGTGATGCCGAGGCAATAGCAAACGGCAGAATTGGCGGCCGATCCGCGTCCTTGGCAAAGAATGCCGAGTTCGCGCGCCTTCTTGACGATCTCATGCACGGTCAGGAAGTAGGGAGCGATCTCCTTGCTCTTGATCAAGTCGAATTCGCGCTGGATCGTTTCGGCAATTTCAGGGGGAACGCCGCTGGGATAGCGCCATGCCGCTCCCTCCCAGGTGAGGCGCACGAGCTTTTCCTGCGGACTCTCGCCGCCTTCGTATACGATCGGATATTGGTAGGTGAGCTGCTTGAGAGAGAATTTGCAGAGATTTACGATCTCCTGCGTGCGTTCGATGGCGCGGGGATAGCGTTTAAACAGCCGCTCCATCTCTTCGGCGGGCTTGAGGTGCCGCTCAGCATTGGCGAAGCGGCGCAGGCCCAGCTCGTCGACGGTGCAGCCCAACCGAATGGCGGTCACCACGTCGTGCAGCGCCCGCCGTTCGGCGGCGTGATAATGCACGTCGTTGGTGGCCACGAAGCCAACACGCATCTCGGTCGCGAGAGTGTCGAGGAAGGCGAGGCGCCTCGCATCGTCGCCGCGGAACAGCATGGTGCCGGCGAGGTAGCAACGCCCCTTGTAGAGTTGCGCGAGCGCGCGCAGCCGCTCGCGAAAGGCGGGATCCTCGACTTTGCGCGGCGGCAGGACGATGGCGAGGAGATCCTCGGCATATTCCGCCAAATCGTCGAAGGTGAGATCGCACTCGCCTTTCGCTGCGCGTCGATTGCCGACGGTCAGCAGCCGGGAGAGGCGCTTGTATCCGTTGAGGTTGAGAGGATAGGCAAGGAAGGAGTAGCCATCGCGCGTCTCGATGCGGGCGCCGACACGGAGCTCGATCCATTTTTCCTCCGGCGGCGGATCCTTCAGCTCTTCGTAGTAATTCCTGATCGCCGCATAGGCCCGCACCACGCCCGCCAGCGTGTTGCGATCGGTGATGCCGATGGCGGTGTGGCCAAGCGCAATCGCCTGTTCCACGAACTCACCCGGATGCGAGCCGCCGCGCAGGAAGCTGTAGTTGGTCGTGACCTGGAGTTCGGCGTAGGGCATGGCGCTTTAATCCACGTCTCTTTCCTCGTCGTTCATAACTCCCTCTCCGCCGCGCTTGCGGGGGAGAGGGTGGGGCCCATCGCGAAGCGATGGGAGGGTGAGGTGGTCGTCGTTACGGAAGCGGTGTGCAGATAGATAGATTGCAGCCCACCTCACCCTCCCCGCTGACGCGGGTCCCCTCCCTCTCCCCCCACGAAGACGTGGGCGGAGAGGGCGCTTGAGCATGAGCAAAGATGTGTTGATCCCGTAGACGACAAGAGCTGATTCCATTTCCAACATCCTGCTCTCTAGGTTCCTGCGTCGGTTTGCTTCACGCCTGTAGGCGTCATGGCGGCAATGGGGTCAGCTTCGACCACGGCATCGATGATCAAAGGCTGGCAGGAAGCCTGGGTGAGCAGCTCGCGCAATTCCGCTTCCAGCGAACGGCCGAGGGTTTTGGCGCGCATCTTCAGGCGTTCGATGACGTGGCCGTCGAGATTGCGGATAGTGATCGTACCCATGATCTGCCTTACGCGCAGAAGCCATGGAGGAACCACTTGGTGCCACTGCCGTCGGTGGCGGCGTTGTAGGCGCCGTC